>Ga0154354_1026_pt1 | contig 105660 bp, 93 predicted proteins | sample RifGroA2_FD_115882 | JGI IMG/M metagenome (GOLD analysis project Ga0154354, IMG submission 115882) | Rhodocyclales bacterium GWA2_65_19
CGCCGTCGCCGAGGACATGGCCCGCCACTACGGACTCAAGCCGGGGGCGAGCATACTGGATGTGGGCTGCGGCAAAGGCTTCCTGCTCCATGAGTTCACGCAGGTTCTGCAGGACGCGAAAGTGGCCGGCGTCGACATCTCCCGCTACGCGCTCGATAACGCTAAGCCCGAGGTCAAGCCGTTCCTGCGCGAGGCCAGCGCGGTCAAGCTGCCGTTCCCGGACAAAAGCTTCGATTTCGTCGTCTCGATCACGACGCTGCACAATCTCTACAACTACGAACTCCACGAGGCTCTCCAGGAGGTCGAGCGCGTCGCCCGCGGCCCCAAGCACGTGATCGTCGAGACCTACCGCAACGAGCGCGAGAAGGTGAATCTCCTGTACTGGCAGCTCACGTGTCGCAGCTTCCACACGCCCCGCGAATGGGAATGGGTGTTCGAGCAGGCGGGCTACACGGGGGATTATTCCTACATCGTGTTCGAATGAGCCGGGGGGCATAAGCGTGCGCATCGGCATCGACTTCGACAACACGCTCGTCGGCTACGACGGCCTCTTCAGCCGCCTGACGCGCGAACGCCGTTGGCTCACCGGCCGCACCGCGAGGACCAAGGCCCAGATCAAACGCGCGCTGATCGCCGAAGACGGCCACGATCTCCGCTGGCAGCGCCTCCAGGCGGACGCCTACGGACCTCGGATCATTGAAGCGCACGCTTCCCCCGGCGCGCTGGAGTTCGTGGCAAAGGCCCGGCGAGGCGGCCATGAGGTCTACGTCGTCAGCCATAAGAGCGAGCGCTCCCACCTCGATCCATCGATACGGCTGCGCGACTGCGCGAGGCTCTGGCTTGCGCGCAACGGCGCCCGCTTGCCCAAGGACCGAGTTCTTTTCGCCTCCACACGCGACGAGAAGATCCGAATGATCGAGCGCCTCGGCCTTGACGTATTCATCGACGACCTGCCGGAAGTCCTGGCGCACCCCGACTTCCCGTCTCGCACCGAGAAGATTCACTTGCGCCCCAAACTGCCGTGGCGCGAGATCTCTCGCAGGGTCGACGCTCTCGCTCAGATCGGAGCAGACGCCGCCGCCGCCATTCATCGGGCTACGGGGCGTCCGTGCGTCCGCGCGACCGCAGTCCGCTCCAAGGGAAACAACCGCCTCTTCCGCGTGGCTCTCGAGGGCGGAACACACGTCCTGCTCAAGCGCTATCTCGTCGACCCGCGCGACACCCGGCCGCGGGCGCGAACCGAATTCAATGGTCTAAGCCTTCTTTGGGAGGGCGGCCTGCGCGACGCGCCGCAGCCCATCGCACTCGACCCCGCAGAGCGTTTCGCCTCCTTTTCGTGGATTCCCGGAAAGCCGATGAAAGGGATGCGGCCGACCAACGACCATGTGATTCAGGCGGCTTCATTCCTGCGGCGGCTGAGGAAACTGTCCGGCCGCTCCCGACGCCGTTGGACAACGCCGGCGGCCGACTCACGCTCGCGCCTATCGGATTACGCGGCGCACATCCGCCGGCGCCTCGCGCGAGTGCGCGACGGCGCGCGGGCGCTGGGCAACCGCGAAGCGCTGCAACTCGTCGAAGTTTCGGTGATTCCTGCGATCCACGCGGTCATCCGCCGGCTCGAGCGCCGCGCCAAGGAGGCCGGCTTGTCCTACGATGCTCCCCAGCCCCCCCGCGAGCGCATGCTCAGCCCCTCCGACTTCGGATTCCACAACGCCGTTCTGTGCCCCGACGGGCGCGTGCGCTTCTTGGATTTGGAGTACTTCGGCTGGGACGACCCCGCCAAGCTCATCGCCGATTTCTTCAATCACGCCGGGCAAAAGCCCCTGAGCGCGCGTCAGCGCGCCCTCTTCCTCGACAGGTTCTGCCGAGGCTGGTCCGGAGCGTCCGCTTTCCGCCGCCGGCTCGACCTCGTGCTCGAGCCGATCTCTCTGGAATGGGTCCTGATCGCGCTCAACGTCCTGTCGTCCGAGACGCTGGCGCGGCGGAGATTCTCGGACCCGTCGCTGGACCGGCGGCGCCTGGTGGCCGCCAGGCTGCGCGCGGCCCGCGCTCGATTGCAGAGGATACCGACATGCTGACGAAAAAGATCGACTTTCATAAGCTGGGGAAAAAGACGCGGCGCGACGTCGCCGACGCGCTCGTCGCCGCCGGCCGCGGCCACATCGGCGCCTCCTACTCGCTCGTGGAGATACTCCTCGTTCTCTACCACGGCGTGCTGCGTTTCAACGCCAAGGATCCCCATTGGGAAGGCCGCGACCGCATGATCCTCAGCAAGGGCCACGGCTGCCTCACGCTCTACGCGATCCTCGCGGACTTCGGCTTCTTTCCCATGGAGGAGCTCAAGAACTTCTGCCGCGCCGACGGCATGCTCGGCGGCCACCCGGAGCACAAGGTCCCCGGCATAGAGGCCTCCACCGGCGCGCTGGGTCACGGCCCCTCGATCGGAGTCGGCATGGCGCTGGCCGCCAAGCTCGACAAAAAGGATCACCGAATCTTCGTCGTCGTCGGGGACGGCGAGTGCGACGAGGGCTCCGTGTGGGAGGCGGCCATGCATGCCGCCAAGCACAAGCTGGATAACTTCACGATACTGGTCGACTACAACAAGCAGCAGTCCTACAGCGAGGTCGCCGAAGTGCTGCCGCTCGAGCCGTTCGCCGACAAGTGGCGAGCGTTCGGCTTCGAGACGCACGAGGCCGACATGGATCACCCCGAGCGGCTGCTGAAGATACTCTCGGGGCCCCAGCCGGCCGGCCCCCGCGCCGTGCTTTGCCACACGATCAAGGGCAAGGGCGTCTCTTTCATCGAGCGCAACCTGAAGTGGCACCACAAGGTCAAGCTCTCCCCTGAGGAAATCGAGAACATCTACAACGAGTTGGAAATCTGACATGAGAAAACGCGCCCTCGACGTCGTCTACCGCCTCGCTCAAGCAAACACGCAAGTCGTCTTCGTGGGCTCCGATCTCGGCGTCGGCACCCTGGACAACTTCAAGGCGGAAATGCCCGAGCGCTTCTTCATGGACGGCGTCTCGGAACAACACCTCATCGGCGCCTGCGCGGGCCTGGCGATGTCGGGCAAGCTCGTCTACATGAACACGATCGCGACGTTCCTGACGCGCCGCGCCTTCGAGCAGAACGTGATCGACCTCGGCCTCGCGAAGGCCAACGTGCGCATCTTAGGCTCGGGCGGCGGGCTCGTCTATGCCCCACTCGGACCGACGCATCTTGCGACCGAGGACATCGCCATCATGCGCACGATCCCGAACATGACGATCATCGCGCCCGCCGACGCCGAGGAGATGGAGCGCGCGATGTTCGCCTCGGAGAAACACGACGGCCCCATCTACATCCGCATCGCCAAGGGCGGCGACCCCATCGTCACGGACCCCAAGCACGGCTTCGAAATCGGCCGCGCCGTCGTCCACAAGCCGGCCGGCGAACTTCTGTTCGCGACGACCGGCATCATGCTCGGCCGCGCGCTGGAAGCCGCCCAGATCCTGGGAGCAGACGGGATCGACTGCGGGATCATCCACTTCCACACCCTCAAGCCGTTTGATCTCGCCGCCCTCCTCGCCGAGGCGGCGAAGGCCCGGGGCGTGATCTCCCTGGAAGAACACACCGTCGTGGGCGGGCTGGGAAGCATGGTCGCAGAAGCGCTCGCCGAACACCGCTTCGCGCGGACGCCCCTCCTCAAGCGGCTGGGCATCCCGGACGTCTTCCCGGACGAGTACGGCTCGCAGAATTCCCAGTTGCTGAAGTACGGGCTGGATGTTCCCAACATCATCGCGCAAGCCCGGCGGCTCTGCGCCGCGAGTTCTTTATGAAGCCCGTCATCTACAGTCCGCTCAAGGCGCTGCGTTTTAATGAGCAGATCCGGGCGCTGACGACGGGCAAGACCGCGGCTCCGGTCCACATCCGAATGAAGCCGACCAACGCGTGCAACCATGACTGCTGGTTCTGCGCCTACCGGGTCGACAACCTCGAACTGGGCGAAGACATGGAGGAACGCGACAGCATCCCGAAGAATAAGTTCTTCGAAATCATCGCCGACATCGTCGACATGGGCGTCAAGGCCGTCACCTTCTCCGGCGGCGGAGAGCCGCTGATCTACAAGCATCTGGAGGAAGGCATCGAGCGCCTCGGCCGGGCCGGGGTCGGCGTGGCGACCTTGACGAACGGCCGTTTCCTCGAGGGCAAGGTCGCCGACGCCCTCGCCCGGCACGGCGCCTGGGTCCGAGTCTCGATGGACTATTGGGATGGAGCGAGCCTCAAGAAGTCGCGCAAGGTCCCGGAGTCCGACTTCGAGAAGATCGTCGCGAACATGAGGGCCTTCGCCGCGCGCGACACCAAATGCGAACTCGGAGTGAGCTTCATCGTCACGAAAGACGACCACCAACACCTCTATGACTTCTGCCGATTGATGAAGGACGCCGGGGTGGATCATGTGAAGCTCTCCGGATGCGTGGTCAGCGTCGACGGCAAGGAAAACAACGCCTACCACGCCGCGATCAAGGATGAGGTCGGGCGCCAGATCCGCCTCGCCCTGGAACTCAACGACGAGGGCTTTAAGGTGGTCGACCACTACCATGAACTGGAGGAACGCTTCGACAAGACCTATTCAACCTGCCCCTACCTGCAGTTTTTGACCGTCATCGGCGCGGACTGCAAGGTCTACACCTGTCAGGATAAAGCCTACACGGAGCGCGGCACGCTCGGCTCGATCAAGGAAAGATCATTCAAGGAATTCTGGTTCTCCGAGGAGAACGCGCGGGCCATGGCCGCCATCGACCCGAGCCGCGACTGCCGCCATCACTGCGTCGCTCATACGAAAAATCTCATACTGACCGAACTGCTGAATCTCGACCCCGGCCATCTGGGGTTTGTTTAATATGAGGACCCGCCCATGAGAAAGGAGAAGACGAAGGAGCCGCAGTACGGCGCGCTCTTGAAGTTGCGCGACGCTCAGGGCCTCTCCCGGCTGGGTCTCATGACCAACCAGATCTGGCACGACGACCCAAGGCGCTTGGCGATACTCCTCTCACGCTATAAATTCGTCGCGAAGATGCTCAGCGGCAAACGCCGAGCATTGGAGGTTGGATGCGGCGACGCCTTCGGCTCCCGGATCGTCCGGCAGGAGACGCAAGCCCTCTGCGCCGTTGATTTCGATCCCCTCTTCATCCAAGACGCTCTCAGCCGCCAAGACGAGCGCTGGCCCTTGGAAATCAAGGTGCACGATATCCTTTCCGGCCCCGTCCCAGGACTCTTCGACGCGGCCTATTCACTGGATGTCCTCGAGCACATCCATCTGGAGGAAGAAGGCGCCTTCATCGCCAACATTTGCGCCTCCCTTGAGGAAAACGGAGTGCTGATCATAGGAACGCCATCGATCCAATCACAGGCCTACGCTTCGCCGCAAAGCAAGGAAGGCCACATCAACTGCAAAGATCATAAGACCCTGCGCGGCCTGGTTTCCCGGCACTTTCACAACGTCTTCATCTTCTCGATGAACGACGAGGTCGTTCATACCGGCTTCTATCCCATGGCGCATTACCTTTTTGCCATGGGCGTGGGCCGAAAAGGCTGAAAATCATGCCTCACACGGAGACTCCCATCGCGCTCGTCGTCGGCGCGGATGGGCTGATCGGAAATGCTTTGCTCGCAAAATTGGCCGCGGCCGGCAGCCCGGTCGTGGGCACGACCCGCCGCAACCCGGCGGGTTGCAGGGTCGTCCGACTCGATCTCAGTGAGCCCCCCGCATCATGGCGGCTTCCGCCCTCGGTCTCGACTGCGTTTCTTTGCGCGGGCCTCACCAAGACCGATGATTGCCGAAAGAATCCCGTCTCTTCGTCCCGCATCAATGTGGATGCCGTGGGGTCGCTCGCCGGTCGGCTCGCCGATCACGGAGCCTTCGTGGTCTTCCTATCCAGCAGCCAGGTCTTCTCTGGGGCCGTCGCCCGTTGCGCACAGGATGCGCCGCCCGACCCGATAAGCGAGTACGGGCGCCAGAAGGCCGCAACCGAAAGGCGCGTCCTGAGCCTGGGAAAGCGAGGAGCGGCCGTCCGGCTCACGAAAGTCGCGGAAACCCTGCTCCCACTTTTCTCCCGCTGGGAGGCGGCTCTCCGGCACGGACAAGAAATCCGCCCCTTCTCCGATATGACGGCCGCCCCCGTCCCGCTCTCCCTCGTCGTGGAGGCGCTCACGCGCCTTGCGGACCGCCGCCTCGCGGGCATCACCCAGGTCTCCGCCGATCGAGACCTCTCCTATGCGGACATGGCCCGACTGGTCGCCGTCCACGCCGGGGCGGACCCGGCGCTCATCCATCCCATCCTTGCCAAGGAATCCGGTCTCGATCTGGAGGCCATCGCGAACCGCACGGCCCTAGACACCACCCGGCTGCGCCGCGAGTTGGGCCTGATCCCGCCGGACGCCGCCGCCTGCATCGCCGCGACCCTCGCGTCCGGCTCGGCAGCCAAGTCATGAGAATCCTGAGACAGGCGGTCCGCGGCCTGGCATTCGCCGCCGGCGCGATCTTCATCGGACTTCTCCACCTCGCCCGACCGCTGCGGAAGATCAAGATCGGCCGCATTCGCACGGACCGCATCGGACACCTCGCCTGCAACACCGACGGCTTCCTGCGCAAGCGGGCCTTGGGCCGAGTCGAACAATGCGTCAGCCGGATCTTTATCGCCGGAGCCCCGTGCAATCGCCAGTTGCTGGACATGATCAAGCGCGTCCTTCCCGTCGTCGAAAGCGACCGGCTCGCAAAGCTCCACGACATTTGCGTCCCTCTCCTACAGAGGACTCCGCTGTGGGAGCCCATGCCTTTCTCCCCCAGAGCGCACGCAGAGTTCAACGCCGCTCCCTCCCAGCTCTCCTTTACCCCCGAAGAAGAAGAACGCGGCCGTCTCTTCCTCTCCTCAGTGGGCCTCCAAAATAAAGACTGGTTCATCTGCTTCCATAACCGCGATTCGGCCTATCTCCAGCGCGAGCAGCCGGGCCGTGATTGGAGCTATCACGACTACCGCGATTGCGACGTCAAGAATTTTCTCCCGGCCGCTGAATACATCACGAGACTCGGGGGCTTCGCTTTTAGAATGGGTTCAGCCGTCAGCGAGCCCCTCGGCGACATGGCAAACCCCCGCCTGATCAACTACGCGGCCAAGTATCGAGACGACTTTCTCGACATTTATTTACTCGCCAAATGCCGATTCATGCTCGGCTGCGACACCGGACTCACCCTCGTGGCGACCGCATTCGACACACCCGTCGTCTATACCAACTCTGCGCGCCTGGACTTCGCCCCCTTCCTTGAGCGCGACATCTTCATCCAGAAGAAGTACTTCGACGAAGCGGCCGGCCGCGTGCTGAGCTATCGGGATATCCTGGCCCGCGGCCACGAATATTTCCTGAATAGCTCATATCTCTCCGAGCACCGGCTCCACCTCGTCGAAAACACGGCAGCGGAGATCCTCGACGCGACGCGCGAGATGCAGGAACGTCTTGCCGGGATATTCCAAGAAAGTCCCGAAGACCGCGAATGGCAACAACGCTACAGGGCCTTATTCACTGCGAGGCATACCTGCTACGCCCATCAATCTCACATCGGCCGGGACTTTTTGCGCAGGAATAAGGATGTCTTGTTCGAAAATCCTCTCCCAAAAAATGGAGTCGCGTGACCGCTACCCCGCCCGTCTTCACCGCCATCGTCGACACCTTCTACCGCCCCGCCATGCTCAAGGAGGCGGTGGACGCACTGCGCCGCCAGACCCATCGCGACATGGAGATCATCCTCGTCGACAACGCCGCCACGCCGCGGACCAAGGACTACCTGCGCGCCGTCACGGCCGAGGACTCGCGCGTCAAGCTCGTGCGCTTCGAAGAGAACCAGTACAGCCCTGAAGACCCGTTGAAGATGCTCGACGCCTGCCTCAACGCAGCCCTCGAGGAGGCGGCGGGGGACTTCGTCTGGTACCAGTCGGACGACGATTATGTCTCGGACGACTATGCCGAGAGGATGGTCTCGCTGTTCATCGAAAACCCCGACTGCGTCACGGCCGCGGGCCTGCCCGTGGCCGTGGACGAGGGCGGCCGGCGCTTGGATCCAGAACCGCGCCGGTCCAACTACCGCCCCCGCTTCATGCCCGGCCGCATCCTCGCCCAGGACGTCCTGCGCGGCGGCCGGACCATGTTCGGCGCGCCCGGCACCATCTTCACCGTCCGCCGCGAGGCCTTGCTCAAGGCCGGGGGCTATCACCGCGCCATCGAATTGAGCCAGCTCTACGGCATCGTCCCCTTCGGGGTCACCGGCTTCGACGAGACCGCCGTCCTCTACTGGCGCCGGCATGAGGGCCAATTGAACAAGCAGCTCTCGGCCCGCGGCTGGATCGGCATCGACGAGACCCGCTCGCTGATGCGGGATTGGCGGATCGAGGAAAGATGGAGGGTCTTCGGCACGGAGGCCGCCCGCGAGGTCGCCGCCCGCGTCGAGAAGCGTTTGAGCCGCACGAGCGGCCTCTGGTTCGTCAATAATCTGCTCGCCCTGCGGCCTGCCGCCGGCCTGCGCATCGCCCGGAAAGTCTGGTACCGTCTTGATTTCTGGGTCCAGGCCTGGGCCTATCTGCTCGACTTGCTCAGGAAGAAATCGTCGCGTGCGATGGACCTCCTGCGCCGCCGCATCAATCTCGTCAACAGGATCCCCCATTGAAAAACTGCCTCGTCTGCGAGACTCCCATCGACGCCTTCGTCGATTACGGCCGCATGCCCATCGCCAACGGATTTCTCAAGGAGGAGGACTTCCCCCAGGAGCACTTCTTCCGCCTCAACGCAGGCTACTGCCCGAAGTGCCATATGGTCCAACTGCTCGAGCAGCCCGAACGCGAGCGGATGTTCCACGAGAACTACGCCTTCTTCTCAGGCACCTCGAAGAGCATGGCCGTCCACTTCGCCGGCTTCGCCGAGCACGTCCTTACGGACTTTATCGACTCCCGGGACCCCCTCGTCGTGGAGATGGGCTCCAACGACGGCATCATGCTCCAGAACTTCGCGGCCAAGAAGATCCGCCACCTCGGCATCGAGCCCTCGGCCAACGTCGCGAAAGTCGCGGTCGAGCGCGGCATCCGCACGCTCAACGAGTTCTTTGACGCGGGTCTCGCTCGCCGGATCGTCGAGGAGAACGGCCAGGCCGACGCGTTCCTGGCCGCCAACGTGACCTGCCACATCCCGTACATCCACTCCATCGCGGCCGGCGTCGAAATCCTGCTCAAGCCCAAGGGCGTCATGATGTTCGAGGACCCCTACCTGGGCGACGTCATCGAGAAGACCTCCTACGACCAGATCTACGACGAGCACGTTTTCATTTTCTCCCTGCACTCGGTGGCCGCGGCCTTCGGCCGCCACGGCCTGGAGGTCATCGACGTGGAGCCCCAGACGACGCACGGCGGCTCCATGCGCTACATCCTCGCGCACAAGGACGCGCGGCCGGTCTCGCCGCGCGTCGGCGCCCTGCTCAAGAAAGAGCTCGCGCTGGGCCTGACGAAGGCCGAAACCTTCGAGCAGTTCCGCCGGAACTGCGAGAAGTCCCGCGACGAACTCAAAGCCCTGCTCGAGCGCTGCAAGAAGGAGGGCCGACGCGTCGTCGGCTACGCGGCGACGTCCAAGAGCACCACGGTCACCAACTATTGCGGCCTCACCCCCGGCCTCGTCGAGTTCATCTGCGACACCACTCCCATCAAGCAGGGCAAGTTCAGCCCGGGAGTCCACATCCCGGTCAAGCCCTACGAGGAATTCAAGGCCCGCTTTCCCGAGTACGCTCTCCTCTTCGGCTGGAACCACGCCGAGGAGATCGCGGCCAAGGAGCGGGATTTCCGCGAGGCCGGCGGCAAATGGATCCTGTACGTGCCGAAGGTGCACGTCTCCTGATGATCCCCTGCGCCGACCCAAAGGCCCAGTACCTCTCGCATAGGAGCGGGATCGAGGTGGCCATCCGCCGCGTCCTCGACGGCGGACGCTATGTCCTGGGCGCCGAGACGGCCGCTTTCGAAGCCGAGTTCGCCCAGTACCTCGGCGGCGGCCATTGCGTCGGCGTGGGCAGCGGCACCGAGGCGGTGCATCTCGCGCTGGCCGCGCTCGGCGTCGGCCCCGGCGACGAGGTGATCACCGTCTCGCACACGGCCGTGGCGACCGTCGCCGCGATCGAATTGGCCGGCGCGATGCCCGTGCTCGTCGACATCGAGCCCGGCTATTATACGATCGACCCCAAGAAGATCGAAGCGGCCCTCTCACCCAAGACCAAGGCCGTGATCGCCGTCCATCTTTACGGACAACCCGCCGATCTGGACGCCTTGGCGGACCTCTGCCGCCGCAAGGGCCTGAAGCTCATCGAAGACTGCGCCCAGTCCCACGGCGCGCGCTGGAAGGGCCGCCGCGCCGGGACCTTCGGCGACGCCGCCGCCTTCAGCTTTTATCCGACCAAGAACCTGGGCGCCATCGGCGACGGCGGGGCCGTTTTTTTTAACGACCGAACCTCCTCGGATAAAGCGCGGCTCCTGCGCGAGTACGGCTGGGCCGAGCGCTATGTCAGCGCGATTGCGGGCTGGAACAGCCGCCTCGACGAACTCCAGGCCGCGATCCTCCGCGTCAAGCTCGGACATCTCGACGCCGACAACGCCAAGCGCCGCGCCCTGGCCGCCGTCTATCGAAAGATTCTCGCGGGCTTACCCGGCCTTCCGGCCGAGCGTCCCGAAGCCGAGCCGGTCTACCACCTCTTTGTGATCACGTACCGCGAGCGCGACGCGCTCAAGGATGCGTTGCGGGAGCGCGGCATCGGCACGATGATCCATTACCCGATGCCGATCCATCTACAGCCCGCGTACAAGGGACGCGTCGCGGTCCGCGGCGCGATGTCCGTCACCGAACTCGCCGCGCGCGAAGTGCTCTCCTTGCCGATGTTCCCGGAGCTTCCCGAGTCCGACGCGCGCCGCGCCGCCGAGGCTCTGGTCTCCTGCGTGGCCGCCTTGAGGACGAAGTGATAGACTCAGGCGTCATGACCGAGCCTAGCGCAGGAAATGGTCGCATCGATCGTCGTGGGAGGCGACCATGAACGCGTCCGGCTGGTATGGAGGCAAGACCGTCGTCGTCAGCGGAGCCTCGGGCTATATCGCCGCCTCGCTCGTGGAGCGGCTGGCGGGCGTCGCCGCCAAGGTCGTGAGGCTGTCGCGCAGGACTCTGCCGCCGTTAGACGGCTGTTCCGATATGACCGGCGATTACGCCGACCCCGAGTTTTGGCGCCGCGCTTTGCTCGGCGCCGACGTGGTCTTCCATCTCGCCGCCCAGACCAGCTTCTACAAGGCGGCTTCGGACCCGGATGCCGACTTCCAGGCCAACGTCCTCCCGATGCGGGCCCTCCTTGAGCCATGCCGCCGCGCGGCCCGCCGCCCGTTCATCGTGTTCGCGGGCTCCGTCACCCAGGCGGGACTGCCCCGCCGCATGCCCAGCGACGGGAGCGAGCAGGACGAGCCGATCACCGTCTACGACCTGCACAAGCTTCTGGCCGAAAAACTGCTCGAAGGCTACGCGCGCCAGGGCCTGGCTCGCGGCGCGACCCTGCGCCTGTCCAACGTCTACGGCCCCGGCCCGGGATCGAGTTCTTCCGACCGCGGCATTCTCAACGCCATGCTCGCGCGCGCCCTGCGCGGAGAGCGCCTGAGCGTCTACGGGACCGGCGAGGCGGTGCGCGACTACCTCTATATCGACGACATCTCCGCGGCCTTCCTCGCCGCCGGCGGGGGCGCAGACGCCCTCAACGGGCGCCGCTTCGTCCTGGGCAGCGGACGCGGCGTGAGCCTGCTGGAATCCTTCCGCCTGGCGGCCGCGCGGGTCGAAGCCGCGACCGGCGCGAGGGTCGAAGTGGCCTGCGTGCCCGAACCTCCCGGCCTGTCCCCCATCGAGAGCCGAAAATTCACGGCCGACGCTTCCGCCTTCCGGGCGGCGACGGGTTGGTCCGCGAAGATTCCCCTTGAGGAGGGACTCGACCTCACCATCGCGGCTCTGCGCGCGGCGGCGGGACGAGCCGCCGCCGGGCGGAGGCCCGGGTGAAGGCCATTCTCGACGCCGTCCGCCTCACGGCCGTGCGCAGCATCCAGGAGGAGAACGGGAATCTCGCCTTCCTCGAGGGGAACCGCGACGTCCCCTTCCCCATCTCCCGGGCATTCTGCGTCTACGCCGTCCACGCCGGCGACATCCGCGGCCGGCACGCCCATAAACTCTGCCACCAATTCCTCGTCTGCGTCCACGGGCGTGTCGACGTGGCCTGCGACGACGGCCTCTCCCGGAAGACCTTCGTCCTCGACTCGCCCCTCAAGGGCCTGCACATCCCCCCCTTGATCTGGGCCGAGCAGCGCTACGCCTCCAGTGAATCGATGCTGGTGGTCCTCGCCGACCGGCTCTTCGAGGAATCCGACTACATCCGCGATTACGCCGCCTTCCAGGCCTACCGCAAGGAGACCGCGGCGCGATGAAGATCGTCGTCACGGGCGCTCTCGGCCACATCGGCTCGCGCCTCATCCGGGAACTGCCGGTCTGGCGCCCCGGCTGCGAGGTCGTCATGGTCGACAACCTCTCCTCCCAGCGCTACTGCTCGCTCTTCGACCTCCCCGGGGGCGCGCGCTACCGCTTCGTGGAAATCGACGTCGCCAAGGCCGACCTCGGCCCGCTGCTGTCCGGCGCCGACGCCGTCTTCCACCTGGCCGCGCTCACCAACGCGGCCGGAAGCTTCGAAATCGCCCAGGAGCTGGAACGCAACAACTTCAACGCCACCGAGAGGGTCGCCCGCGCCTGCCTGACCGCGAAGGCCCCGCTCGTCTACCTCTCGTCGACGAGCGTCTACGGCACTTCAGCCGCGCAGATCGACGAGGATTGCTCCGAGGAGGAGCTCAAGCCCCAGAGCCCCTACGCGCAGACCAAGCTCAAGGAGGAACGGCTGGTCGCCTCTCTCGCCAAAGACGGCCTGAGGTCCGTCTCCTTGCGCTTGGGCACCATCTTCGGGACCTCCCGGGGGATGCGCTTCCACACCGCGGTCAACAAGTTCTGCTGGCAGGCCTGCGTGGGCCAGCCGATCACCGTCTGGCGCACGGCCTACGACCAGAAGCGGCCCTATCTCGACCTCGAGGACGCCCTGCGCGCCTTCAAGCTCGTCCTGGACCAGGACCTCTTCGACGGGGGCCTCTACAACGCGCTGACGGCCAACCTGACCGTGAGCCGGATCGTCGCGGAGATCCGGCGGCACGCGCCGGACCTGAGGATCGAATTCGTCGACACCAAGATCATGAACCAGCTGTCCTATGAAGTCCTCGACCGCAAGTTCCGCGCGAAGGGTTTTTCGCCCCAGGGAGACATACGCCGGGGCGTGGCGGACACGATGACCCTGCTCAGGGCGGTCCGCTCCGCATGAGGGCGATCCGCGTCATCCGCGACCTCCTGCGGCGTCAGCCTCTCTTCGTGTCGGTCGCGGCTCCGCTGCTGGCCCTGACGAGCCTCCTCGACGCGGCCCCTTTGATCGGTTTCGCCCCCATCATCGACCTCCTGGTCCATCCCGACCTGAGCCAGACCAGTCCCGCCACCCGGCACATCACGGCCTGGATCACGCGGGCGGGTCTTCCGGCGAACCTCCCCGTGGTCGCGGCCCTCTTCGTCTCGCTGCTGATCGCCAAGAGCCTCGTCGCCGCCGCGACCCAATTCATCGTGACGCGGATCAATTTCCGCCTCACCCAGGGCTCGATGACCCGCATCCTGCGCAGCTTCCTCGGCGCCGGCTGGCCGTTCTTCGTGCGCAACGACTGCGGGACTCTGGGCAACACCCTCATGCGCGAGACGGAGAAGATCACCATCGCCTTCGAAAGCGCGGCGGCGATCCTCGCCGGCGTCATGCGCATGGCCGCCTACCTCGTCATCGCCCTCCTCTTGTCGTGGAAGCTGACTCTCCTGACATTAGGACTCCTGGGCCTGGCCCTGCTGCCATTCCACCTCCTGGGGCGTCTCGCCTACAAGATCGGCACGATGCACACGCGCGCGGCCAACGAGTTCCAGGGCTCGGTCATCGAAACGCTGAGCGCCGCGAAGCTGATCCTGGGCTTCGGAAACCAGGAAAAGAGCCTGAACAAGATCGGTGAAAGCCTCGGCCCATACCTGAAGGGCGCCATCCAGTTCGTCATGGTGCGGGCCGTCTCTCCGCTCGCTTTCGAGCCCCTCGGCTTCATGATGGCCCTGGCGATCCTTTATGCGGGACTCACGCGTTTCCAGATCCCGCTCTCCTCGCTCTTCATCCTTCTCTATATCCTCAAGTCCGGCTCCGGGCTGGCGATGACCGTCATGAACGAGAAGAACCGTCTCGAGAACGTGGCCCCGGCCCTGGAGCAGATCGACCGCCTTGAAAGCGAGGCCCTGCGGATGGCCCAGCCCACGGGCTTGCGGCGCTTCGAGCGACTCGAGCGCGAGATCCTCTTCGAGGGCGTGCGCTTCTCCTACCCGGATCACGAAGCAACGCTCAAGGACGTGACCCTGGCCATCCCGAAGGGACGCATGACGGCGCTGGTCGGACGCTCGGGCTCCGGCAAGACGACCTTCATCGACCTGCTGCTGGGATTCTACCAGCCCCAGGCCGGGCGCATCACGGTCGACGGGGTCCCCCTCGGAGAGTTCGACATCCTCTCGTGGCGCCGGCGCCTGGGATTCGTTCCCCAGGACCCCTTCCTCTTTCGCGCCTCCATCCGCGAAAATCTCCTATGGGCCAACGCGAACGCCGCCCCGGAGGAGATCGAGCAGGCCTGCGCCGCGGCCAACGCGAGCGAGTTCATCGCCCAACTCCCCAACGGGCTCGACACCGTGGTCGGCGACCGCGGCGTCCGGCTCTCGGGCGGACAGCGCCAGCGCATCGCCCTGGCGCGCGCCTTGTTGCGCAAGCCGGAGCTCCTGATCCTCGATGAGGCGACCAGCGCCCTCGACGGCCATTCCGAACTGCTGATCCAAAAATCGGTGGAACTCCTCTCCAAGAGCGTGACGGTCGTGGCGATCGCCCACCGGCTCTCGACGATCAAGAGGGCCGACCGCATCCACGTTCTCGACCAAGGCCGCGTCGTCGAATCGGGCTCCTTCGAGCGTCTCATGAGCATATCCGGCGGCGAGTTTCTCAAGGCCGCCGAACTCCAGGGGCTCAAGCCGCCGGCATGAAAACCCTGGTCGCGGTCGTCGGCGCCGGCAATTTCGGCCTCAAGCACGCGGCGGCCCTGCGCGCGGCGGGCGCCGAGCCCGTGCTCGTGCCCGCGCGGCGCGACCGGGTCGTCGAACTGCGCGCCCAGGGTTGGGAGGCCGAGCCGTCTCTCGCGCTGGCTCGAGCCCGCGGCGCGCGCCGTTGCGTGATCGCCACCGACACCGGGCGCCACGCCGCCGACGCCGCCCTCGCCCTGCGCCTGGGGATGGACGCGCTCATCGAGAAGCCTATTGCCGCCGATACGGCGCAGGCGCGCCTCATCGCCGCGGCCGCGCGCGCGGCGCGCCGCAAGGCGTACACGGCCTACGTGCTCCGATTCGACGCGTCCCTGCTGGCCTTCCGTCGCCTCCTGCCGCGCCTCGGCGCCGTCCACGGCATCGACTCTCAGTGCCGGGCCTATTTACCCGACTGGCCGGGGCGCGACTGGCGCCGCAGCTACCGAGCGCGCGCCGCCGAGGGCGGCGCCCTGCGCGACCTGAGCCACGAGGTCGATTGCGCGCTGTGGCTCTTCGGCGCGCCGAAATCCGTATTCTCCGTCATGACCCGCGGCCGCCTCGGCATCGCCTCCGACGAGAGCGCCGACCTGCTCTGGCGGGCGCCGAACGGCGCGACGGTCTCCGTCGGCGTCGACTACCTCACGCGCCCGGCGCGCCGCGCCCTGAGCGTCCGCGGCGAGCGAGGAACGCTGGAGTGGAACGGCATCGCTTCGACGGTGACCCTGCGGCCCGCGCGCGGCCGGGCGCGGACCTGGATCTTCCCTTGCGACCCGATGGCGCGCCTGACGGCGCAGGACCGCGCCTTCCTGCGCGGCGGGCGCGGTCTGGCGACGCTCGCAGAGGGCGCGCGCGTCGTCACGCTCATCGACTCCGCGCGGCGCTCGTCGAAGACCGAGCGCGCGGAAAAGGTGAGGGCATGAGCCGCGTCCTCGCCGTCGTCCCCGCCCGAGGAGGTTCTTCGGGACTGCCGGGCAAGAACATCCGCCCTTTTGCCGGCCTGCCGCTGATCGCGCACTCCCTGCGCTGCGCGGCCCTCACCACCGAAATCACGCGGACCGTGGTCTCCACCGACTCCGAGGAGGTCGCCGCCGTCGCCCGCGCGCACGGCGGAGACGTCCCCTTCCTGCGCCCGGCCGAGTTGGCCCGGCCGGACACGCCCATGTGGCCGGTCCTGCGCCACGCCCTGGCCGAGGTCGAGAAGACCGAAGGCGCGCCCTACGACTTCCTCGTCCTGCTCGATCCGACCTCGCCCACCCGCACTCCCGACGAGATCGCCGAAGCCCTCCGACGCCTGCGCGCCCGGCCCGACGCGGCCGGGATCATTTCGGTCTCGGTCCCGCCTTACAGCCCGGTCTGGCACACGGTCGTCGACAAGGACGGCTTCATGGCGGACTTCGTCGACGGCGGGCGCTATCATCGACGTCAGGACGTCCCCGAAGTGTTCGTCATCAACGGTCTGATAGACATCTGGCGCGCCGATTTCGTGCGGACCAGCGCGTCCGGCTGGCGCGGCCGGGGCCGGCATCTGATGCTGGAGACCCCGGCTGCGCGCGCCTGCTCGATCGACACGCTCGAGGAGTTCGCCGCCATGGAGGCGCTGGTCAAGGCCTCGCTCGTGCCCCTGCCCTGGCTTAAGGAGACCCCCCGATGAGGACCGTGAAACAACTGCTGGACCTGACCGGACGCCGCGCCCTCGTGACCGGAGGCGCCGGCTGCATCGGCCGGGCCGTCTGCGACGCCCTGCGCGAGTGCGGCGCGACGGTGACCTCCCTCGACCGCAATCCGAAGTCCTGCGACCTCGCCTGCGACCTTTCAAAGGAAGATTCGACGCGCGCGGCCGTGCGCAAGGCGGCGGCGCGCATGGGCGGGCTCGATATCCTCGTCCACTGCGCGGCCTTTGTCGGCGACACGAAGCTCTCCGGCTGGGCCGTCCCTTTCCGTAAGCAGACGGTCGCGGCCTGGGACCAGGCCCTGCGCGTCAACCTCACCTCCGCCTTCACGTTGGTCCAGGAGGCGCGGCCCCATCTGGAAAAGTCCGGCCGCGGCTCGATCGTCCTCTTCTCCTCCATCTACGGCCTGGTCGGTCCTGACTTCTCGCTTTATAAAGGAACATCCATGGCCAACCCCGCCGGCTACGGGGCCTCGAAAGGCGGGCTCCTCCAACTGACGCGCTGCCTCTCGACCGGACTGGCGCCGAAGGTCCGCGTCAACGCGATCTCGCCCGGCGGGGTCCTGCGCGGACAACCCGCCTCGTTTCGCCGGCGCTACCAGGCGCGAACCCCCCTTGGGCGCATGGCCGTCGAGGAAGATCTTAAAGGCGCCGCCGCCTATCTCGCCTCTGACGCCTCCGCCTATGTGACCGGGCAAAACCTGGTCGTGGACGGAGGCTGGACCGCGTGGTAATCCGCCTCGGCCGCAAGACGATCGGCGACGGCCGGACCTGCTTTCTCATCGCGGAAGCCGGAGTCAACCATGACGGGCGGCTCGACCGCGCCCTGCGCCTGGTGGACGTCGCCGCGAACGCCGGGGCCGATGCGGTCAAGTTCCAAACCTTCCGCGCGGACGCGCTGGCCGCCGCCTGCGCGCCGCAGGCCGCCTATCAGAACCGGGCCGCCGCCGCCCGGTCCCAGCGCGACATGCTGCGCCGCCTCGAGCTCAACGAGGCCGCGCACCGCGCGCTGATCGCGCGTTGCCGCAAGCGCGCAATCCTGTTTCTCTCGACCCCGTTCGACGAGGAGAGCGCCGACCTGCTCGAGCGCCTGGACGTGCCCGCCTTCAAGCTGCCCTCCGGCGAGCTCACGAACCTCCCGCTGCTGTCCCACGTCGCGCGCAAAAGACGGCCGATGCTCGTCTCCACGGGCATGGCGACGTTGGCCGAGGTCCGCGCGGCGGTGCGCGTAATCCGCCGCGCCGGAAATCCCCCCCTTGCCCTCCTGCACTGCGTCAGCAGCTACCCGGCCGAGCCCGCGTGGTCGAACCTGCGCGCGATGGCGACCCTGCGCAACGCCTTCCGCGTCCCGACGGGCTACTCCGACCACGCCCTCGGTCCCGAGGTCTCACTGGCGGCCGCGGCGCTGGGGGCTGCCGTCCTCGAGAAGCACTTTACTCTCGACAAGAACCGGCCGGGGCCGGATCATGCGATGTCGATGTCTCCCGCCGAACTTAAGGCTTGGGTCCGCAGCGTGCGCGCCGTCGAGTCGGCCCTGGGCGACGGGCTCAAGCGCCCCGTGCCGCCGGAGATCCCCATCGCGAGGGCCGCGCGCAAGAGCCTGGTGGCCGCGCGGCCTATCGCCCTCGGCGAGCGCCTGACGGCCGGCGCCGTGACGCGCAAGCGGCCCGGCACGGGCCTGCCTCCCGCCGCGCTGACCGGCCTGCTCGGACGCCGCGCGCTCCGGGATATCCCGGCCGACGCCCTGCTGTCGCGCAGGCTGTTCTCGTGAGGAAGATCGCGGTCGTCACCGTCGGGCGCTCGGACTACGGTCTGCTCCGTCCCGTCCTGCGCGAGATCGCGGCGACGAAAGGGTTGAGGCTGAGGCTGATCGTCGCGGGGGCCCACCTCCAGCGCTCCCAGGGACTGACCGTGCGGGAGATCCTTGCCGACGGGTGGCAAGCCGCCGCGCGCGTAAGAGTCCCCGCCGCCGACACGCCCGAAGGCATCTCCCGCGCGATGGGCGCGGCCTGCGCGGGATTTGCCTCCGCCTACGCGCGCCTGGATCCGGACTTCATCGTGGTGCTCGGTGACCGCTACGAGATGCACGCCGCGGCCCTGGCCGCCCTTCCTTTTACGATCCCCGTCGCCCATCTGCACGGCGGAGAGTTGACCCACGGCGCCTTCGACGACTCCCTGCGCCACTCCATCACGAAACTTTCCCACCTCCATTTCACCGCCAACCGCGCCTACGCCCGGCGCGTGCGCCAGTTGGGAGAGGACCAGCGGCGGATCTTCGTGACCGGTTCGCCCGCCATCGACAACATCCGGTCGACGCCGCTCCTGTCTCGGCCGGAGCTGGAAGCGGAGTTGGGCCTGGACCTGGGCCGGCCGACTTTGCTCGTGACCTTCCATCCGACCACGCTCGAGTGGCGCGATGCGCAACGGCAGACGCGAGAACTGCTGGCCGCGCTCGACGCCTCGGGCCTGCAGGCGGTCGTCACCATGCCCAACGCCGACACCGGCAACGCCGCCATCCGCCGTCTCCTGCGCGCTTTCGCCGCCGGCCGGCGCGAAGCCCGCTTGGTCGAGAGCCTCGGCAGCCGCCGCTATCTAAGCCTCATGGCTTACGCCGCCGCGATGCTGGGCAACTCCTCGAGCGGACTGGTGGAGGCTCCCTCCTTGCGCCTGCCCGTCGTCAACGTCGGCACGCGCCAGGGCGGGCGTCTGCGCGCAAACAACGTGATCGATTGCGGCTATGGCCGCGCCGAGATCCTGCGCGCCCTGCGGCGCGCGCTCTCCCCCGCCTTCCGCGCTTCGCTGCGCGGCATGAGCAGTCCCTATGGAGATGGCCGCGCCGCCCCGCGCGTGGCGCGACTCCTGATCAAGACGCCTCTCCAGGGACTGACGGATAAGCGCTTCGCGGACCTTCAGGGAGGACGGCATGGCTAGACGCTGCGTCATCTTGGGCGGGGGCGGGCACGCGCGCGTCGTGCTGGAGGCCCTGCGCGCCTCGAAGGCGGCCATCGCGATCGGGATCGTGGACCCCGCGCTGAAAGGCGCGGTGGAAGGCCTCAAGGTCCTGGGCGGCGACGAGGTCCTCAAGACTTTGCCGAAAGGGACTCTGTTCGTCGTCGGGCTGGGCGCCGTCCGCGACAACAAGCCGCGCCGCGTCCTCTTCGAGAAGGCGCTGGCCCGCGGCCTCAAGCCGCTGAGCGTGGTCCATCCCTCCGCGCTCGTCTCCCCCTCGGCCGTCCTCGAGTCCGGCTGCGTCATCCTGCCGCGCGCCGTGGTCAATGCGGGCGCGCGCGTCGGCGCAAACGCGATCATCAATACCGGCGCGATCGTGGAGCACGACTGCGTCGTGCTCGCGCACGCCCATGTCGCCACCGGCGCGATCCTCTGCGGCCGGGTCCGCGTGGAGGCGCTGGCCCACATCGGCGCCGGAGCGGTGGTTCGCCAGGGCGTGACGGTGGGTGCGGCGGCCGTCGTGGGCGCCGGGGCCGTCGTCGTCAAGGATGTCGCGGCCGCCTCCCTCGTCGTCGGAGCGCCCGCCCGCCCCGTGGTATAATCACACGCTGATGTCCTCGAACTCCGTCCTCTTCGTCCTGCCCAACATCAACGGAACCTACGCCGACGCCTATTCCTTCGGCTTGGCCTCCATCGCGAGCGTCGCGCGGGACAAGGGCTGGGACTATCAGTACGTCATCTTGAAGCGCCCTGAGGATTGCGAGGCAGTCGTGCACCGCGTCGCGGCCGAGCGCCCGAAGGTCCTCGCCTTCTCGACGGTCTCCTCGCAGTTCTCCTTCGTCAAGGATATCTCCACTCAAGTCCGCGCCGAACTCGGCGCCGGAATCGTCCAGATCTGCGGCGGCGTCCACGCGACGATCTCCCCCGAATGCGTCCTGGAGGCCCCGGGACTCGACGGCATCTTCATCGGCGAGGGAGAGGGCGCCTTCTGCGACTTCCTCGACCGGGTCGCGGCCGGAACGTCTTTCCGGGACGTCAAGAATTTCGCCTACGCCGACGGCGGCCAGGTTCGCAAGAACCCCCTCTACCCGCAGGTCAAGGACCTCGACTCGCTGCCGTACCCGGAGCGCGAGAGGTACGGCTACCAGCGCTTCATCGACCAGGACGGCTACGCGACCTTCTTCTTCAGCCGCGGCTGCCCGTACCAGTGCACCTACTGCAGCAACCACGCCCTCGCCGCGGCCTACGGCCTGAAGGTCAACATCCCGCGCTACCGCAGCCCAACCAAGAGTGTCGAGGAGATCAAAGAACTGCAACGGCAGCGATACCGCTTCGGCAAAGTCTTCGTCGACGACGACACCTTCGGCGTCGACCGGGACTGGACGCGGGAGTTCTGCGACCGCTACGCCCGGGAGGTCGCTCTTCCGCTCGTCTGCCAGCTCCGCGTGAACCTGGTCAATGACGAGTTGATGAAGAATCTCAAGCGCGCCGGCTGCGTCCACGTCAGCTGCGGCGTGGAATCCGGCAACGAGCACATCCGCAACACGGTCATGAAGCGCAACCTCACCGAGCGCCAGATCGTCGAGGCCTACGCTCTGTTCAAGCGCTACGGCTTCACCTCCAACGCCATCAACCTCATCGGCCTGCCCGACGAGACGCAGGAGAGCGTCTGGGACACCATCAACCTCAACCGCCGCATCGACCCCACGAGCAGCGGGGTCAACATCTTCTATCCCTACCGCGGAACGGTCCTCGGCGACCAATGCTTCGCCCGGGGGCTCATCGACAAGGACGAGTACCACGGCTTCAGCAAGGAGCGGCGCGAATCCATCCTCAACTTCCCTCCCGAGTTCCGCAAGCGCCTGATCTATTTCCACCGGAATTGGCAGTACCTGGTCTACCAGCGTCGGCCCGCCAAGCTGGCGCGCATGCTCCTGGCCAAACACGCCCAGCAGAGCCTGCCCGGCGTCTGGAACGCGCTCAAGAAGCTGAAAGCCGGTCTGGCGTAGGCTGCGATGGACCGTCAAACCTTCGCCTGGCGGGCGGTCCTCCTCGACTTCGACGGAGTGATCTTGGAATCCAATGCCGCCCGGACCGAGGGCTTCCGACGGCTCTTCTCCGATCATCCGGCGAGCGCCGTGGAGGCCCTCGTGCGCTACCATGAGGCAAACGGCGGCCTCTCGCGCTACCACAAGATCGAGTATTTCTTCCGGGAAATCCTGAAGCGAGACGTCTCCCCCGCCGAGAGGGACCGGCACGCCGCCCGGTTCTCCGCCCTGGTCAAACAGACCGTCATCGATTCGCCGTACGTGCCGGGCGCTCGGAAATTCGCGCGCCGCAAACACCCCTTCTCGATGCACCTCGTCTCCGGCTCCGACCAGGAGGAACTCCGGGAGATCTGCGGCCGGCTCGGCATCGCCGCGAGCTTCGCCGGGATCTTCGGCTCTCCCACGCCCAAAATCCGAAACGTCTGCGGCATCCTCGCGGCCCACGGCTACGAGGCCGGCAGGACCGTCCTCGTGGGGGATTCCCGCAACGACCTGGAAGCCGCAAGGGCCAACGGAATCTTCTTTATCGCGCGCGCGCCCGCCGGCGCCGCCTGGGCGGCCGACGGCGACGCGCGCATCGACGACCTTCTCGGTCTTGACCGCGCCCTGGAAACGATCGCCGGACGTTCAGTATAATGTTCAATAATTGAACATGGACCTCATCCAGACCCACATAGACGCGGCCGCCCTCTGCATCGACGAAAGCGCCTCGCTGCGCGCGGCGTTGGCTCTCATGGACAAGAAGCGCCTCGGCATCATCCTCGTGACCGGCTCCGACCGTCGCCTCATGGGCACGATCACAGACGGCGATCTGCGGCGCGCCGTCCTGACCAAGGTGAACCTCGATCTGCCGCTCAAGAAACTCCTGGCCCGCAAGCGCGGCACGCGGTATGCCCGACCTGTCACAGCCCCCACCAATACCCCTCGGCCCGCGCTCCTGGCGCTCCTCCAGCAGCACCGCATCCGGCATCTCCCACTGATCGACGCCAAGCGCCGCGTCGCGGGCCTCGTGACGATGGACGACTTCGTCGCCGCGCAAGCCCTGCCCCTTCAGGCGATCGTCATGGCGGGAGGCCAGGGGACGCGGCTGCTTCCCCTCACGAAGGACACCCCTAAGCCGATGCTCCACGTCGGCGACCGGCCGCTGATGGAGATCATCCTCGATCAGCTCAAGGGGGCAGGGATAAGCCAGGTCAAGGTCACGACCCATCACAAGCGCGAGAAGATCACGGACCACTTCGGCGACGGCAAGGCCTTCGGCCTCGACCTCTCCTACTTGTATGAGGACCGTCCTCTGGGGACCGCGGGAGCCTTGGGCCTGATCCGGCCGCCGAAGGAAACGGTCCTCGTCATGAACGGCGACGTGCTGACCCAGGTGAACTTCCGCGCGATGCTCGAGTTCCACCGGGACATGAAGGCCGACCTGACCGCCGCCGTCTGCCAGTACGATCTCAAGGTGCCTTACGGAGTCGTGGAATCGGACGCGGCTCTTATCCGCAAGATCAATGAGAAGCCGACCTTGGAGTTCTTCGTCTGCGCGGGAATCTATCTGCTGGAGCCCTCCGCCTGCCGGCTCATCCCGAAGGGCCGCCGCTTCGACATGACCGACCTCATCGGCCGCCTCGTCAAGAAGAAGCGCCGGGTGGCGAGCTTCCCGATCCACGAGTATTGGCTGGACATCGGCAAGCCGGCCGACTTTGCGGCGGCTCAACGCGACGTCGCCTCCTGGAAAAAATGAAGCCCCCCCGAACACGACCCCGCCCCCCTCTGGCGCTCTCCGAGCCCTTCCTGGGAGGCAACGAGTGGCGCTACGTCAAGGAATGCCTGGACACCGGCTGGGTTTCCACCGCCGGGTCCTTCGTGACCAAGTTCGAGAAATCCTTCGCCTCCTACGTCGGCGTCCCCTATGCCGTCGCGGCCGTCAATGGGACCGCGGCGCTCCACACGGCCCTGCTGGCGGTCGGAGTCAAGCCCGGCGACGAGGTCATCGTCCCCGACCTCACCTTCATCTCACCGGCCAACGCCGTGCGCTACTGCGGGGCCGACCCCGTCTTCATCGATGCGGAACCTCGGACATGGCAGCTCGATCCGGAGAAGACGGAGCGATTCCTCGTCCAAGAATGCCGCCGGGAGCAAGGGCGCTGCGTCGACAAACGCACCGGACGGCGCGTGAGCGCGATCATCCCGGTCCATCTGCTGGGGCTCGCCTGCGACATCGAGAAGATCGTTGAGACCGCCCGCCGGCACAACCTTAAGATTGTGGAGGACGCGGCCGAAGCCATGGGGGTCCGCTATCGGGGCCGGCACGTCGGGACCTTCGGCGACGCGGCGGCCTTCAGCTTCAACGGCAACAAGGTGATCACCAGCGGCGGCGGCGGGATGCTGGCGACCTCGGATCCGAAGCTGGCGCGCTACGCCGCGTACCTGACGACCCAGGCCAAGGACGACGCCGAAGAGTACTTCCACGCCGAGACGGGCTACAACTACCGGCTCAACAACATCCTGGCGGCCCTGGGCCTGGCCCAGCTCGAGCAGCTGGACGGCTTCATCAAGAAAAAACGTCTGATCGCCGCCGCCTACGACAAGGCGTTGTGCCGAGTCCCGGGCCTAGTCCCGATGCCTCGCGCGCCCGCCCATGTCGCGGCGACCTACTGGCTCTACACGATTCTCTTGGCGGAGGACGCCACGCGTGAGGAGCGCAAGGCCTTCATCCGGCGCCTCGGCGCGGTCGGCGTCGGCTCGCGCTGCCTCTGGCACAACCTGTCGGACCTGCCTCCTTTTAAGGAATGCCGGACCTTCGAGCTCGAGCACTCCAAGCGCCTCTATGAACGGAGCGCGAGCCTCCCCTCCAGCGTGGGCTTGAAGAAGGCCGACCTCGAGTTCTGCATCGCGACCGTGGTCTCGGCCCTCCATGACTGACCGAACTCACTGTTTCATCGAAAGGCTCACCCTCAGGTGCTGGTTCCTCTCGGTCTTGCCTTTTCTCATCCGCAACCGCGTCAGGCACTGCCTTTACATCGACGCATCGTTGATATCCCCGACTTTGGCGAAGCTGACTGCAGGGCTCTTCGGCGTGGTCATCCAGAAGTTCGAGTTCAGAATGCGGGACGTCTTCGACGAGAAGGGCCGTGCAATCCGGATGAGGCTCACCTCCCAGGAAATGGCCCGACTCCAGGAGGACATTGTCGCCCAATCCGAGTTCCAGGAGTGGCTGAAGGAGCACGAGCATCTAGGGCCGCGCATTGCGACCTCTCTCACAAAAAGCATCGCGACCAGGGACCCCGGGCGGGATTTCGACCTATGGCTGGCTCTCTACCTCGTATGGCTCTGCCGCCACCGCACGCTCCGAGACTCCAGAGGAGGAGGCGCCGTGCTCTTTCTGAAGCACCGCCCCTGGTTCGGCTCTCTGACGCGCTACGCCGCCGCGCTGCAGATACGGCTTGAGCCCGTGTCCGCATTCCCTCCTATCAAAAGGCTCCTGATGCGTCGACTGAGCCCCAAAACCAGCGACCTTTTGCGGTTCCTGCGGGCCCATGGTCTCGGCGGACTTCGCCTATGGCTCTCCGGCAAGGAGGTCTTTCCCGTTGCGCCCAAGAGGCCGCGGCTCGCCGTCGAATACTACGGACATCTGAACCTGGATGATGCGACACGGCCCTCGAACCTGTTCTTCTGGCGCAAGTCGAAAATAAAATCCGAGGACATACTAATTCTCTTCGGCCTCTTCAACGATCGATTGGACTCGCGGCGCCTCGCGGAGATACGCCGCCACGGACTCGACGCCGTGGCCATCCACCCATCGGCCGTTTCCGATATTTCTCTGCCGCTCTTCATCCCGAGGGTCCGCCACGAAACGACGATTGCCCCTTCAGGGAAAGGGGATATGGAGACGCTCTGGCTGGAAGAACGGACGTCCGACTACGCCTCGCGCCGCGCTTTCTGGGCGGAACTCTTCGAGCGCACGGGAGTCAAAGTCTTCTTTTCCTGGTACAAGAATGATCCGACTCATTGCGCCATCGCGGACGCCCTCCAAGGGCTTGGAGGGGTCACGGCCATCTACCAGAGATCTTTTGAAGCGAACCAAGACCTAGGGCTGACGGTGGATGCGGATATCCATTTCGCCTTTTCCCGCGCCTCGGTCGATCTAGGGGAACTCAACCGCTCGAATATCCGCTACAACGTGGTCACGGGCTATTTCGGAGACTACCTTTTCGCCCCCCTGCGGCAGAGGGCTCGGGAACTGCGGGAGTCCCTACTCAAAAGCGGCGCCCACAAGATCGTCGCGGTCTTCGACGAATATTCGAAACCCGACGCCCGCTGGACGCCGGGGCACGATTTTCAGAAAGACAATTACAGACTTCTTTTGGAGAAGGTCCTCTCCGAACCTTGGCTGGGAGTCATCTTCAAACCAAAGAGGCCGAAGAACCTGCACCAACGCCTCGGCCCCGAAGTCACCGGATTGCTCTTACGTGCGCAGGCCACAGGCCGCTGCCGCGTGCTCGAGCGAAGCGACTTCCTCAGCGAGCAGACGCCCGCCGAAGCGGCGATGGCGGCCGATATCGCCATCCACGGCCACATCTCAGCCGGGACGGCCGGGATGGAAGCAGCACTGGCAGGGGTCCCGACGCTTCTGATCGATCCAGAAGGCTTTCTCGACAGTCCGTTCTATCGCCTCGGTGAAGGGAGGGTCGTCTTCAAAGACTGGGGAAGCCTCTGGGAAGCCCTCCAACGGCACTGGGACACGCCGTCAGGCACGGAGGGTTTCGGGGATTGGTCCCCGCTGCTCGATGAATTCGATCCATTCCGGGATGGTCGTGCGGCCGAGCGAATCGGGGAATTCCTAGACTCCGTTCTCCAGCACCTCAAAGATGGCCACGGCCGCGAAGCCTCCATGGCCGCCGCCGCTTCACGCTACACCGCGCGTTGGGGTCAAGACAAGATCACTGAGATTAGAGGTCCCGCCTGGCTACGGCCCCGCGACCCGAGCCGCCGCGTCAGGCGCATCGATCCCGATACCGCGCGAAGTATGGGTCCGTCGGCATAGACGCTCGCACGAACTTAAGATCATCGGCAGTATCAACGCTGACAGCGCTGCTGTCAACTTTGACAGCCCGGATTTTCCGGCCACGCTCAAGAATTCGCAGATGCTCGATATACTCGATACGCTCAAGCCGACCTTTTCCCCAGCCCGCGTACTCAAGCAGAAAACTCCTTCGAAAAGGGAGAACGTGGTATGCCTTGAGCATCTCCGGCTGAGGGGTCCGCTCGCCTGAGGGGATGTCCGATCTTGACAAATACATCACGTGCCCCGCTTCATCAAGGACGACCTTGATGTCGGCTGGAGACTTATATTTGCGAAAAGAGTTGACCAAAATCACAACTTCGGCCTGCGGATCGGCCAGAAGCCCCTTCACTGCCACGTCGATGTGTTCCGGCCGCACGAGAGCCTCGTCGCCCTGGATATTGACGACCACATCGCAGTCGAGCCCGAGCGCGGCCTCAGCGATTCGATCCGTGCCCGTTTCATGGTCGCTACGCGTCATAATCGCACGCCCGCCTCCGGCCTCGACGATCTGACGGATCTCGGCGCTATCGGTCGCGACATAAACCTCATCGAGGGACGCGGCCATCATGCAGCGATGGTAGACGTGCATGACCATCGGCAATCCGCAAATATCGACAAGAGCCTTGCGCGGCAGGCGGCTGGAGGGCAACCGCGCCGGGATCAATCCGACGACACGAGGAGTGCGACTCACCGGGTCGCGCCCAAGAGGAGTTGCGCCAAAACTTCAGCGGAGGCTTGCTCCTCTGATTCAGGGAATCGCATCTGTGTCATCGAATAGATCTGCCGTCGGCTCAAAGGTTTGGAGAATAGATCGAGTCCTGCGCGACCTCGTATGTCGTCGGCGTCACGGCGATAAGCGGTACGGATTGAGGACGCGACTGGTAGCGCTTAAGCATCTGGGACATCTCCTGGTACCTGGGATCAGACGGGGTGTAGCCGTCGAAGCCCGCAAGCAGAACTTTAGCGGCGCCGCTGGCTTCGGCCAACGCCAGCGCATAGGCGGCCACCAACGGCACGGGAAGGAGGCAGCCATTGGACTTTATGGAGAATGCATTCGGCTCCACGCCCATTCCGAAGTCAAGCACTTGGACGCCCTTCAGCTTGGATCGGATCACATCAGGAACCGCGCTCAGCGGCGCGATCAGCGGGCGACATAGCGATTGATATCGATCTGAGTCCATGAGCAAGCTTGTCTTGTTGCAGGCGACATAGGCGGTGACTTTATCCGCGGGAAAACCTGGGTTTGTATTGAGACAGACGACAACCGGGTTACATCGTTCGATATAACGACAGAGAGCCGCTAAATGGTTCTTTGTCTGAGGCCCCGATGCCACGAGCAGCATGCTACGACCTCCGGCCCAACCATGCGCTGACCATGCGCCATCGCTTCCGCCTGCGCCCGCATGCCCCATAAGGGCCTCTTGCAACCTGTAGTCACTGTAAGCGCTGGCCCCGGATTCCCTAAGGAACTCAAGCGCCCCGATGATGTGGTGCGCGTTATAATTGCCCTTTCCGAGCATCTCCTGGACATAAGTGGGATGCACGCCGTAAGTGGCGGAAAGGTGGTAGAGCAAGCTCGGCCCCCAATTATGCTCCTTGCGCAAAGCCTCAAACGGTCCGATCGCCAAATGGAAAATCTGTTCGGGAGAGAATTGGCCCCAGCCACGGCGGGAGAATTCGAGCAGCAGCAACTCGGTCGCCGGATTGCCCGCTCCGCGACCCATGCCCGTGATCGTCCCATCGACCCAGGAAGCCCCGGACTCCACCGCCACCATACTATTAAGCAGTCCCTGGCCCATATTATTATGGGCATGGATGCCGATCGGCCCCGGCCATCCGCGCCGCAATGCCGCCACAGTGCGGCGCACCCCGACGTCATCCATATTGCCGAGGGAATCCGCAAAATAGAGAACATCGACGCAGCCCCACGATGCAGCATCCGTCGCCAAACGCGTCAACTCGACTTCAGGCTTTCCGGCCGCCTGCATAAGATTCAGAGCGACATCGTAGCCAAGTTCCTTGAGACGCGCGGCAATAGGTCGGCTCGACTGAGCCTCAGCGAAGTGCGCGGCAACTCGCACCAGCGCCACGGGGGATTTCTTGCGGGGGGAAAATAGCCGGTCTACGGCCGCCGCAGGACCCCCAGCATGGGCCAACATCCCCTTGGCGTTGACCATCACGGCGATGCCCACTCCCCGAGGCAAGGGAAGACTTGAAAGGAAGTCATCTGTGGTATAAGCGTGCGCGCCGAAAAAACGTCCCTGAGCCATAAAGCGAAAGCCCATCTCAAGCACCGAAACGCCGGACTCGGAGCACGCCTGCAAATACGACGCCACCACTTCAGGAGAAAAATCCCAGTCGTTATAATATCCGCCGTCACGGAATGTGCAGTCAAGGAATCGTGGAGAGGACACCATGGTTTTGGATGTTAACACATAAACACCTGCGCCAGCCCGGCGGCATCGGAACGCCCCATCAGACGATTGGATTTTTCGTCAGAATGATGTTTTCACGACATTCCGCGTCTGGTGCCAGCCGGAATTCCTCGAGCGACAACCGCCCCTCCCTTAAACGCTCCAGCGACGGGACCTTGTGGGGGATGTATCCCAGGGAATCGCAGATTGCGATAAACCGCGCCAGACTGACCCCCGACTCCTTGTATAGGCTGGAATTACACTCGAGCAGGATGATCGGGGATATTTTCGATAGGAGCTTTTTTGCCCCCTCCAAGATCTTAACCTCACCACCCTCGACGTCAATCTTAATGAACGATATCCTGTCGAGATCAAACGAGCCGCATATCGAGTCCAGCGCGACGACCTCGATTTCAATGCTCTCGTCTTTTTTCGAGCTATCGTCATCGAGCCTACTGCTTCCCGTATGGTCCTTCGAAAGCCAGAATCGCCCCGTCTTATCCTCGCTCGACAAACCGACCGGGAAAACGGAGACGTTGCCGCAATTATTGATCGCGATATTCTTGCGCAGATATTCGAGCGTGACAGGGCTCGGCTCAAATGCGTAGACCCTTCCCCGTGGACCGACCTGGGCCGAAAGGGCCGTGCTCCAATACCCGATATTGGCCCCCACATCCAGCACGCTGTCCCCCGGCTTAACAACTTTTGACATGAACAAAATCTCTGGGACTTCGGCTTTACGGTAAACAAAACGTTTGCGCGAATATTCGCATGCCGGATTAAGCACCAATTTTGCTCCGGTTTCCATTTCCACGGGGTCGCTGCGATAACTCCCCCATTGCCCTTCTCTCTGGGAAAATATTTCTCTTTCATTCGACACAGGACATCTCCTCGACCTCACAATGTCTCGGTCGGAATACGCAGCCCGTCTAGCTAAGATATCTCCGTTCATACTCCGCGCAAATCCCCCGCATCAACATCCTTGAGCTTTCCGTCAATCCCTCTCTTTTCGCCAATAGGTCGAACTCGGTTTTTTTTGCGCCCAACTCGCCCATGTCGAATGAGCGCGGCAGGCGCATCTTCCCCATCATCTCGCCGGTATTAGGCGTCGTTTGCGTGCCTAATGCGGCGGTCATCCTATTTATGAACGACCAAGGGTCGGCCGCCATTCGCTCGAATGGGATGAACATCACCTTCGCCTTATTCTGTTCATTGAGATTCTCATGTTGAGCATAAAAACCGTCGAGAAGGGACGATATGACCCTCACCGTCTTGTCAAGAGGAGCAAGCCGCACATATTCCTCCGCATACTTCGCCGCGAACCACGGGACGACATGGCCTCCGACTTCGCAACAAAGCTTGAACTCCCTCTCATCCCGGCCTATTCGCTCATGCCAGGCCCCTCGATACCAGTTCTCAACCAGCCACAGAGGATGCCTCACCATGACGATGTAAAGCTTTAATTTTTTCCCAAACGACGTGAAAAGAATTTCCGAGTTGCCAAAAAGATAATGGACCATCATCGTCAATATCGGCTTCTTACGGAGTATATCGCTCTTCACCTCCGCGCCTTCTTTTCCTGAAAGCCGTTCATGATACCGCTCGAAAAGCATATTCTTCTGAACGCCGCTGTCATCCGCGGACCGGAAGTTCGTGTCGCGGGCGATCATAAGGTTGTAAATATCGACATCGGCCATTATATTAAGAAGCGCGGATGCAGCATCTCTGTCCATTGCGCCCAGAGCACAGATGGTCGGAATGTAATCATTCAGATAATTGATCCGCCACAACTCGCTCCGCTCGAAGGAACTGATAATCGGGGCAATCAAGGATTTCCCGGCGGCGGACATCCCATCGACGACAACAAGATTTTCAAGAAGATTCTGCGGTCTAACGATTTTAATGCCGCTATTCATCAAGCCCTCATCCGACCTTCCCGGATCCGGAACAACTCGCGCTTGAGTGCGTCGCCAGTAAGGCGGAAAATCCCGATGCGCCGCCGGATGTCCTCATAGGACCAATCCCACCACTTAAGTTCGCTCAAAAGGCGGATGGTTTCCTCGTCATGCCGGTGCTTCTTGACCATGCCCGGATTGCCGGCGACGATCGCGTACGGGGGCACGTCTCGCGTGACGACGCTGGAGGCGGCGATGACGGCTCCGTCGCCGACCGTGACCCCCTTGAGGATCGTGACGTCATTGCCGACCCAGACGTCGTGGCCCAAGGCGATCCGGGACGGCTCGAACGAGGAGTCCGGGTACAGCTCCGCCGCGGGGATGTCGGAAAACGGGGGCTTAAACGGAAAGGGGTAGGTGCTCAGCCGCGCGGGGCGATGATAGCCGTCGCCGCACAGCAGCAGCACGCGGGTCCCCAGGCTGCAGAAACTCCCGATGCTCAACCGGCCGTGAACTCCTCCCAGCACCAGATGCCCCGCGTAAGAATTGCGCCCGATGCGGAGCTCATCGAGTCGCCCCTCCAGAACGGCGACCTCCACGTGCTCCTCGATTCTGACCCGGCCCAGGCGGAAATTGAGGGCGCATCGGACCCGGCTGGTGGCGGCCACCTCCCAGCCCTCGCGACGGACTCCCGGGAGGAGGTTTTTTCTGTCGAATCCCGAGATCCTAAAGCCGTTCTCGCCGCGCAGAAGGGCGAGAATCGCCTGGAGCCTCGCCGGAGATTTCATTCTATTATGATACAATGTTCAAAGGTTGAACTAACATATGACCCGCCCCATCTCCAAAGGATTCGCCCTCAACGAATACGCCGTGATGCAGGCGGTGGCCGACAACCCCGGGCAGACTCAGCGCGCCATCTCCAAGCACGTCGGCCTGTCTCTGGGCATGACCAACCTCCTGCTCGTGCGCCTGGCGCGCAAGGGCTGCATCAAGATGCGCCAGCTGGACTGGAAGCGCACCGAGTATCTTCTCACCCTCAAGGGCGCCCTGGAGAAGAGCCGCAAGTCCTTCGAGTACACCCTCCATACCATCCGCCTGTTCCGGCAGATCATGACCAACGTGCAGGGGGTGGTGAAGGCCGAGCATGACGGAGGTCTGCGCGAGGCCTTCGTCGTCGCCTGGCCCGAGACCCGCCAGGCCGTGACCGGGGCCCTCGCGGAGTTGGATTTGCCCGATCTGCGCGTCGAGTTCTTCGAGACCTTCGGCAAGCTCGGCTCGCGCCCTGGCGTCGTATTCATCGCGACCGAGCAGCCCGCCCCCAAGCCCGCGCCGGGCCAGCGCCACGTGCGCCTGCTCGACGCGGCGGATCTCAAATTCAAGTTCCCGACATGAGCGTCTCTTATCGCGTGCGCTCGGCGGCCGCGCTCCTCGCCGACCTGGCGGTCTTCAGCCTGAACCGCACGGAATTAAAGAAAGCCTTCGCGCGCTCGCCTCTCGCCGACCCGCCGCCGCCGGGACTTTGCCCCGCCTGCGCGACGACGATGACGCCTCTGCTTCGCATGCCGCTCGGCTGCCCGGAGAGCCCGGGCGACCGCCGCTCCACGCTCCTGTGGCTCGAGGACGCCGAGGCGCTGGCCCGCGATCCGGCGCGAACCTCTCGGGCGGCGCGCGCGGCGGGGCTGCGCCTCATCGTGCCTTGGAACCGGTGCCCGGACTGCGGGACGGCCGCGGTCGGCGTCCGCCTGGGCGCCGAGCATCTAAGCCGCTACTACGCGCGCGTCCAGCCGCGAGAACGCGCCGCCGATGCTCGGCGCGCGGCGACCAAGACCCTGCATGCGATGTGCCTCGCTTCGCGCCTTGCGCCCGGCGCGCGCGTGCTCGAGATCGGCGCGGCCGAAGGCCTGGCCGCCGCCGCCCTGGCCGAGAAGGGCTTCGAGGTCTGGGTCGAGGAGCCCGACGAGGCCCACCGCCGCGCGCTGGCGGGCAAGGGCCTGCGCTTCGTCGAAGGCGGGTGGGCGGGCGGCGGCGCTCGCTTCGACGCGATCTTGCTCCACCACGTCCTGGAGCATGTCGAGGACCCCGCCGGCCTTCTGACGGCCGCCGCGCGAGCGCTCAAGCCCGGCGGATGCCTGCTGGCCCAGGTCCCGGACCTCGAAGGACAACTCGCCGGCTACCGCCGGCACGCGCGGACCTGCCCGCTGTGGAAACTCAACGGCGCGGCGTGGATCGCTCCCGCCGAGGGGATCGAAGAAGCCGGTTATCCCTGGCTCGACGCCTTGAACACCGACCACGTCGCCGCCTTCACCGCCCGGGGCCTGCGTCTCGCCGCCGGGCGCGCCGGCCTGGCCGTCGACGAGGTCCTGCGCGCGGACCCGAGCCGCGTGCGCGCCGACGCCGCCCGCTGGGCCTGGCCCGTCGACCCGGAAACCGGCAGCCCGCCCAACGGTCTGACGCTGTGGGCCCATAAGTTCATATGAAACCGAACCCCGACCTCTGTTCCGAGGAGAAACTCCTCAACGACCTCAGCATCGACTGGAGCGGCATCGACCGGCGCAAGATACTCTCCGACCTCGACCAAGAGCCGCCGCTGACCAAGCTCAAGCACCCCGAGGTCCGCTTCGAGGTCACCGACCACTGCAACGCGGAGTGCATCATGTGCCCGCGCGACAAGCACAAGATGGGGCGCGAGCACGGCGTCATGGACATGGAGAAATACCGGCGCAGCGTCGACGAGGTCGTCTCCATCGGAGCCAAGCGCGCGGTGCTGCAGGGCTTCGGCGAGCCGCTCGTCGACAAACGCCTTGAGAATAAGATCGCCTACGCCAAATCCAAGGGACTCCATACTTACACGATCACCAACGCCTCGTTGCTGACCCCCTCGCGCTCGCGCTCGATCATCGAGGCGGGCCTCGACGAGATCCGCTTCAGCTTCTACGGGATGAGCAAGGCCAGCTACAATACGGTCATGCGGCGCCTCGACTTCGATACGACCGTCAAGGCCATCCTGGGCTTCCTTGAAGAGCGCGCCAAGCTCGGCTCCAAGCTCCCGAAAACCGAGATGACCTGGCTCGTGATGAAGGAGACTGAGCATGAGACCGATCAGTTCCGGGAGTTCTGGGAGCCCAAGGTCGACGCGATCGAGATCTGGAAGCCTCACAACTACGGCGACGGGCGCTCCTACCGGAACCGGCGCATCGACCCTTCCATCAAGAAGACCTGCGGCCGCCCCGAGAACGGCCCGCTCCAGATTCAATGGAACGGCGAGATCGTCCCGTGCTGCTACGACTACAACAACCAGATCGTCCTGGGCAACGTCTTCGAGAGCTCCGTCCTCGACGTCCTCAACGGCCGGAAATATCGGCTCTTGCGCTGGGCCCACCGCTCCTGCTCCTTCGGCGCGTTTCCGTACTGCGACCAGTGCGACCAACTCCTGCCTCACGCCGAGGCGCTGGTCTACACCAATCGCCACAAACTGCCCGCCGAAGTCGCGGTGCGCATGTCGAACACCGACCTCTACGATCTCCAGCAGGGCGGAGAGTTCGACGCCGCGCAGTTTCAGCCCAAATACGCCGAAGGGCTGAACGTCGAGCCTAAAAAATAGGCGGCCTCATGCGCCTTCTCGTCGAACCTCCCGGCCGGACCAGCCCTCCCCAGGGCGATCTGACGCTCGACTTGACCAATGGATCGGCCGTCGCGCTTCTGCGCGCCGAGGCGCCGATGTTTGCGGCCGCCTTCGCGGATTGGATCGGGAACTTGAACCGCGCCAACGCCGGCCCCCGCTGGTGGACCCTGACTTTGCCGGGGAAGATCCCGCTGACCTTGCCCCTGCCGTCTCGCGCCCTGGCCCTGAGACTCATCGACGCGCGCTCCGCAGCCATGCCCGCGCGGGTCGAACTGCGCGTCGTCACCGACGACGCGGCCCTAACGCGTCAGCTCGAAGCCTGGGCGCGCGAACGCGGGCATGAGTTCCACGCGCAGGCCATGCCGGGCCCCGGCCTCAAGGAGGCCCTCAACCGCCTGACGCCGCTGGGGCCTCTGGCCGGAGCCGCGCGCCTGGCGTGGTCGCGGCTGTGGGCCGGGGGCTCGGCTACGCGCGCGACCGAGCCCGGCAAGCCCGTCGCCGCGTTTTTTACGCTGGCAGGCCCGAACTCCGTAGACGACGCCGGCCGCTACCAGGACCTCTTCTTCGGTCCGCTGATCGACGAGGCGCGCCGCCGCGGCTACGCGCCGCTGATCTGGGCCGCCGTCCCCAAGCGCGCGCGCCAAACCCTCCGCCGTCTTAAGTCGGCCCGCGGCCCCGATCCCATCCTGCCGCTCGACGCCTGGCTGCCGTGGACGGCCCTGGCAGGGACCGCGGCGCGAGCCCTGCGCGCGCGCCGAAACGGCCTGCGCTGGACCGGAAACCCGCGTCTCGACGGCATCGACCTCACCGTCCTCATCGAGGAGGAACTCGCCGCCGACGCGCGCTCAAGCCGCCTCGTCAGCGATCTCTGGTACGAGACCTGCGCCGAGGCCTTCTTTATGCGCGTCAAACCCTCCGTCCTGTTTTACCCCTTCGAAAATCTCGCGCGCGAGCGGGCGATCCTCGGCGCGGCCCGGCGCCTCAGCCCGGGCACGCGGCTCATCGGCTGCCAGCACGCGGCGTTGACGCTCAGCCACCTCAATTACAAGCTTGGCCGAGGCGAGGAAGAGGTCCTGCCTCTGCCGGACAAGATCGTGTGCATGGGCGCCCAGTCGCGCGACTTCCTGCGCGACTGGGGCGGCTTCCCGGACCGTCTGCTCGCGGTCGGCTGCGCCCTGCGCCAGACTCCGCCCCCCGCTTCGGCCCCCGCGCCGCGAGCGGACGGCCGCTTCCGCCTGCTCCTGGCGTCTGCGACCAGCATGTCCGAATTGACCGATATGCTGCGCACCCTGGAGCAAGCCTACGGCGAGAACGCCCCGGACTGGCTCGACGTCGTCATCCGGCCTCACCCGCTTTTTGCGCTCAAGACCGCCTTGGCCCTCACCGGCCCCCTCAAGGTCCGCTTCCGGGACGGATCCGGAGAGCCCCTGGCGGAACAACTCGCCTGGGCCGACGCCGTGGCCTACGCTTCCTCGACGGTCGCGGCGGAAGCGCTCGCCTTCGGACGGCCGGTCATCGGCCTCGACCAGGGACACTGGTTCGGCATAGACCCCCTTGAAGGCTTCACGGATTTCCGCTGGACCGCGCGCACGGGCCGAGAGCTCCGAGCTCGCGTGGCGGATATCCGAGCCCTTCCCGCCGCCGAGCGCGCCGAGCGCGCCGAGCGCGCTCGCGCCTGGGCCGGGCGTTTCCTGCCGGCGCCCACGCCCGCGGGCCTGGAGTCCTATTTTTCATGAAGCCTCTCGTCTGCGTCGTCATCCCCTCGTACAACATGGCCGCCTACACGCCGCTGAGCGTGGAGAGCGTCCTCGCCCAGGATTATCCCAACGTGGAGGTGATCGTCGTCGACGACGGTTCGACCGACGGCTCGGTCGAGGCTCTGCGCCGCTTCGGCTCCCGCATCCGGCTCATCGAGCAGAAGAACGCCGGGGCCTGCGCGGCGCGCAACCGGGGGCTCAAAGAGTGCAAGGCGGAGTTCATCGCCTTCCTCGACTGCGACGACCTTTGGGAACGAAACAAGCTCTCTCGCTGCATCGCCGCGCTGCAGGCGCGTCCCGAAGCGTCGATGGTGCATTCCTTCGCTTACTGGATCGACGGCGCGGGCAAGGTCTTCGGGCCTCCCCGCTTCGAGCCGCGCCCCGAAGGCCGCGTCTTCGCGGAACTGGCCCGCGCCAATCACGTGGTCAACTCGACGCCCGTCTGCCGAACGGCGGCCGTCCGCGCAACCGGGGGCTGGGACGAGGCCATCTTCACGACGGCGGATTGGGAGCTCTGGCTGAGATTGTCCAAGACGGGAGAAGTGGCCTTCATCCCAGAGGTCCTGGCCCGAACCCGCGTGGCGAGCTACTACAACGCGCGCAACATCGAGCGAACGCGCCGCGAATGGCTCTACGTGCTGGACAAGCACCGCGCCGACATATCAGAAACCGCACGCCCGGAGAGCGTAGCGCGCATGCACTTCTATCTCTCCCGCCTCCACGCCGCCAATCACGATTACGTCTCCGCACTCCGAGAGACCGAAGAGGGCTTGCAGGCCTCTCCGGGAGACCGCGGTCTTCGCCGCGCTCATTTCCTTTATAGCTTGGGAGGCGCCGTGAACCGGGTCCTCTCTCCCCTTTGGCATTGCTATACTCTGCTTTCGTGCCGTTGGAACATCCTCCGTCAAGGCCGGGACGTTCACCCCGTCGATAACCGATGAAGATCGTCGTCACTGGAAGCTGCGGGATGCTCGGCGCCGCCGTCATGGCCTGCCTCAAGGAGTTGGGCCGCGACGCGATCGGCGTGGACCTGATCCATCCCGACTCCTCCCTCCGCCTGGACGTCTCGGATTGGCGGGCCGTGAGCTCCTTCGCCCCCCTGCGCGAGTGCGGTCTCCTCCTGCACCTGGCCGCCGCCACGGACGTGGACCGCTGCGAAAATGAGCCCGACCTGGCTTTTCGCGCCAATGCCCTGGCGCCCCAGCTCCTTTCCCGGCTCTGCGCCGAACGAGACATCCCGATGGTTCATGTCGGCACGGCGGCCGTGTTCGCCGGCAATCATAAGACCGGGCCCTACACTGAATACGACGACCCCGCTCCCATGAACGTATATGGGTGGAGCAAGCTGCGCGGCGAGCAGGTCGTCCGCGAGACGCACCGTAAACATTTCATCGTGCGCGCGGGCTGGATGATGGGCGGCGGCGCCGAGGAGAAGAAGTTCGTCGGCAAGATCGTCTCCCAGCTTCTCGAGGGCAAGCGCAGGCTCATGGCCGTCAGCGACAAGCGCGGCAGCCCCACCTACACCGTGGACTTCGCGCGCGGCCTGATGTCCCTCGTCGAGAGCGGCCACCACGGTACCTACCACCTGGCCAACCACGGGACCTGCACCCGCGATGAGATCGCCCGCAAGATCGCCGCCTTCATGGGCATCGACGCCGTCGTCGAGCCCGTCGCCTCGTCCTGCTTTCCCCTCCCCGCGCACCGGCCCGATTCGGAGTGCCTGCGCAACTACAAGCTGGAACTCCTGGGCCTGGACCGCATGCCGCACTGGGAGAAGTCCCTCGAGAGCTGCCTCAAAACGCTCGTGCCCGCCCTGAAGCGATGAAGAGAGCCCACGGCGTCCTGGCCGAGGTCCGCCGCGTCATCGCCCTGGAAGCCGAGGCCCTGCGCCGCCTGCATGAATCGGTGGACGCCTCCTTCCAAAGGGCCGCGGACCTTCTGTGCGCCTGCCGCGGGAAGGTCGTCGTCACCGGGATCGGCAAGTCGGGGCTCATCGCCCAGAAGATCGCCGCCACGCTCGCCTCCACGGGAACGCCCGCCCTCTATCTCCACCCGGCCGACGGCCTGCACGGAGACATCGGCTTGGTCCAGAGACAGGACCTCGTCCTCGCCGTCGGAAAATCCGGCGAGTCCGAGGAGCTCAACGGCATCCTGCCGACGCTGCGACGCCTGCGCGTGAAGCTGATCGCGATCACCGCCGTCCCGGACTCCACCTTGGCCCGCGCCGCCGACGTCGCCGTGATCACCCCGATCGAGCGCGAGGCCTGCCCGCTCAATCTGGCCCCCACCTGCAGCACCACGGCGGCCATGGCCGCCGGCGACGCGTTGGCCGTCGCGTTGATGAAGCTCCGGGGCTTCAAGCGCCACCATTTCGCGCTGCTGCATCCCGGCGGCCAACTCGGCCGGCGCCTGACCCTGCGCGTCGGCGACGTGATGCGCTGCGGCGGCCACAACCCGGTCGTCCGCGAGAACGCCTCGACCTCCGAGATGCTCGCCGTGATGACCGAGAAGATGGCGGGCGCGGTCTCCATCGTCGACCGCAAAGGACGCCTGGCGGGCCTCGTGACCGACTATGACGTGCGCCGCGTCCTCCAGCGCGGCGGCAATCCCTTGGCCCAGTCGATTAGGAGCATCATGAATCCCAAGCCCACGACGATCCGCGCCGACGACCTGGCCCACGAAGCCGTCTCGCTGATGACCGAGCGCCGCAAGCCCTTCGTGGTCCTGCCGGTCGTCGACCGCGCTCGGCGTCCGGTGGGCATCGTCCATCTCAGCGACCTGAGGGCCAAGGGACTATGATATGAAAGGCTGGAAAGGCGCGCGCGTCCTGGTGACGGGGGCCGGAGGCTTCATCGGCAGCCACCTGACCGAGGAACTCGCCGGACAGGGCGCGAAGGTCCGAGCGTTGGTACGCTATAACTCGCGAAGCCATTGGGGCTTCCTCGAGGAACTGCCGCGCGAGCTCGCGCCGCGCGTCGAGGTGACGGCCGGCGACGTCTGCGACCCCTTCTGCGTGATGGACCTGGCCAAGGACCAGGAGGTCGTCTTCCACTTGGCCGCCCTCATCGCCATCCCCTACTCCTACCAGGCCCCGGCCGGCTACGTGGCGGCCAACGTGACCGGCACGCTCAACGTGCTGGAAGCCTGCCGCCGCCGCGGCGTGCGCAAGCTGGTGCACACGTCGACCTCCGAGACCTACGGCACCGCTCGCTACGCTCCCATCGACGAGGAGCACCCCCTGCAGGGGCAGTCGCCTTACTCGGCCTCCAAGATCGCGGCCGACAAGCTGGTGGAATCGTACCATCGCTCCTTCGATCTGCCCGCCGCGACGGTCCGGCCCTTCAACACCTACGGCCCCCGCCAGTCCGCCCGGGCCGTCCTGCCCGCCGTCATCTCGCAGGTCTGCGCCGGCCGCAAAGTCCTCGATCTCGGTGATCTCAGGCCCGTGAGGGACTTCAATTATGTCTCCGACACCGTCGCGGGGTTCCTCGCCGCGGCGGCCTCGCCCAAGAGCGTGGGAGAGGTGATCAATATCGGCTCGGGCCGCGCCGTCAGCATCGGCCAGGCCGCGCGGGCCGTCTTGAGGCTGACGGGGCGGCGCCTGCCCGTGCGCGAGGACTCCCGCCGGTTGCGGCCGCCCAAGAGCGAGGTGTTCCGGCTGCTCTGCGACAACCGCAAGGCCCGCCGCCTGCTGGGCTGGCGGCCGCGCGTGCCGCTTGAAGAGGGCCTGGAGCGCACCATCGCCTACGTCCGCGCCCACCCGGGCCGCTACAAGGCGGACCTCTACAACGTCTAAAATCATCCAACCCCCCAGTGAATAGGTATGCTATAGATTAGGCATATATCCGGTAAATATGCTGACTATGTTTACACGAATACTCAAGAAACCATCGTCCTCAGTCCTTCTCCTCGGCCCCCGCGGGACGGGGAAATCGACCTGGATCAAAACGCACTTCAAGGACGCCGTCGCCTACGACCTCCTCGACACGGCCGAGGCCCTGCGCTTCAATCGCGACCCCAACCGGCTGTACCGGGAAACGAGCGGCCTCGCCCCGGGCTCCTGGGTCATCGTCGACGAGGTCCAGAAGGCCCCCGCCGTGCTTGACGAGGTCCATCGGCTTATAGTGGAGAAGAGACTGCGCTTCGTCCTTTCCGGCTCCAGCGCCCGGAAGCTCAAGCGCGGCGGCGCGAACCTCTTGGCCGGACGCGCCGCACTCAAGCCGTTTTTCCCGCTCATCTCAAAGGAAGTGGGATTCTCTCTTCCGGAAATGCGGCAGATCCGCTTCGGGATGCTCCCCGAATCGGTTCTCGCCGACGACCCTCAGGACTATCTGCGGACGTACGCCACGACCTACCTTCAAGAGGAGGTTAAGGCGGAGGCCCTGACACGCAACATCGGAGCCTTCGCGCGCTTCCTTGAGGTCGCGGCCAGACAGAACGGCCAGACCACTAATGTTTCGGGCGTCGCGCGCGACGCGCAAGTCGCGCGCCAAACGGTAGAGGGTTATTTCGACATCCTCACGGATACCCTGCTCGGCGCCTGGTTGCCCGCCTGGAAGCTCAAGCGCGCCACCAAGCAGGTCCGCCACCCCAAGTTCTACTTTTTCGATCCCGGAGTCAGCCGGGCGCTCTCGGAGCGTCTGCCTTATCCTCCGACGCCGGAGGAGTCCGGCTTCCTCGTCGAGACGTGGATCTTCAACGAACTGCGGGCCTTCCTCTCCTATTCAGGGCTGAACTACCCCATCCATTACTGGAGCTCGCATGACGGCGTCGAGGTCGACTTTCTCGTGGAGACGCAGCGCGGCTATGTCGCCATCGAGGTCAAATCATCATCCGATTGGCGCGGCGTCTTCCAGCGGGGCCTCTCGAGACTGCGCGACGAACTCGGCAAGGGACGCGTCCGAGGATACGGCGCGTACGGAGGCGCCCGGCCCCAGGAATTCGACGGCGTCCAGGTCCTGCCATGGATCGAACTCCTCAAGAAGCTTTGGAATGGCGAACTCTTGTCCTGACGTCTCGTCGGCAAGGCCCTTCGACGTGGTCATCCTCTCCAGCGTCGAGTGGGACGCGGCCTGGCAGCGCCACCACGCCTTCGCGGCGCTCTGGGCGCGGGCCGGACACCGCGTCTTCTTCGTCGAGAACACGGGATTTCGCGAGCCCGGCTGGCGCGATCTCGGACGCGTCGCGCTGCGCCTGCGCCGCGCCTGGCGGGGCCGGCGCTTCCGGTCCGCGCGCGCGCCCAAGGGCATCTGCGTCGTCAGCCCCCTCGTCCTGCCGCCCACCCGGCGGCTCTTCCGCGAGACCAACGCCTCCCTTCTGGCCCCCCGCCTGGCCGACCTCCTTCACGACCGCGGCCTGCGCCGCGGGCCCGTGGTCTTCGCCTACCTGCCGACGGCGACGACCTTGGCCCTGCTCGACCGTCTCTCCGCCTCGCTCGTGGTCTACGACTGCGTGGACAACTTCTACGGACTGCCCGTGCCGCCCGCCAACCTGGCGGCGACCGAGGCCGCGTTGATGTCTCGCGCGGGCCTGGTCCTGACGACCTCGCGCACTCTCTACGAGGACAAGAAGGGCCTTCACCAAAATGTCGTCGAGCTCCATCACGGCGTGGGCCCGGCGTTCTTCCTGCCGCCGCGCCCCCCGCGCCCGGCCCGGCGCCTTTGTTACTTCGGCACGGTCTGGCGCGCGCTCGACTACGCGCCGCTGCGCGCCCTGGCCGCGGCGGGCTTCCCGGTGGACCTCATCGGCCCGGTCAAGGAGCCGCCCCTCCTGCCGCCCTCGGTGCGGCTGCTGGGCCCCGTCGCCCACGAGGATCTCCCCGGGCTCCTCGGCGGCTACGACGCGCTCCTGCTGCCGTACGTCGACGACGAGTACAACCGCGGCGTGATCCCGGCAAAGACGTACGAGTGCCTGGCCACCGGTCTTGCGGTCCTCGCCAGCCCCCTGCCCGCCCTGGCCGGGCTCTCCGGCGTGATGACTTTGTGCCGGACGCCGCAGGACTGGGTCGACGCCGCGCGGGCCCTGGACCGGGACACGGAGGAGGCGCGCCGCGCGCGCGTGGCCGCGGCGCGCGAGCACGCCGAAGAGTCCGTCTTCGCGCGCCTGCGCGCGCTCGTCGACGCGGCGCGCGGGCGCGCCCCGGCCCCCCCGGTCGCGCCCCACCGCCGCGCCGCCCTGCTCTCGGGGCTGGGCTGGATCGGGGTCCTCTACGGCACCGCTCGAGCCTCCACCCTCCTGACCCAGCTGGCGGCCGGGCGCCTGCTCGGCCCCGAGGAATACGGCCGCGCCAACCTCGTCATCGCCGCCGCGGCCTATCTTCAGATCATACCCATGCTGGGCTTTCCTCTGGCCACGAGCAAGCTCATCTCCGACGAGCGCGACGAGGAGCGGCGCGCCCGGCTCGTCACGACCGCCCTGGCCTCCTTCTGCGCCTGGGCCGTCCTGAGCCTGCCCCTGCTGGCCGCCGCGCACCGCTTCCTCCAGCGCGCCATGGGGCTTCCCGCCGAACTCTTCGCGCTTTGCGTCCTCCTGGCCGCGGCCACGGCCCTCAGCCAGGTCCTGGCCAGCCCCCTGCTGGGCCTCAGGCGCTTCGCCCACCGCGGCCTCGTCGAAACGGTTTACGGCTTCTCGGCGCCGGTCCTCTTGGGATTGTTCATCTTCCTGCTGGGCAGGACCCATCGGACGATGATCCTGGCCTTCGCCGGCAGTCTCCTGGCCAGCTCCGCCTACGCTCTCTGGACCCTGCGCCATTACCTGCGTCCCGCCTTCGAGCCCGCTTTCGTGAAAGCCGTCGGACGCTACGCCGCGACCGCGACGCTCACGCTCCTCTCCACCGCCTGCGTCCTGGCGCCGGCGCGCCTCTTCTTGAACCGCCACGCCGGCGCGGGGGAAGTCGGCCTCTTCAGCGCCTACTTCACGGCCACCATCCAAGTCGCCCTCGCGTTCCATTACATGCTGCAGGCGGTTCTCGTGCCCATGGCCAGCGGAGCCGACGGCCAGCGCGAGCTTTGGGCCATCTTCCGCCGCTGGGCCGCGGCGGGAACGGCCGCGGCATGGCTGTTCTTCGGCGCCGCCGCCCTGGCGGGCCTGGCTCTCTTCGGCCGCCGCTACCGCCTGGACCTGGGCTGGGCCGCGGCCTTCGCGGGCGCGGCCGCCTTCGTCCTGCTCCACGGCGCCGCCTCCGCGCTCTACGCGGCGCGCGACTTCTCCGGGCTGCGCGTCTCGGTCGCGGGCGCCTTGACCGCGGGCCTGGGCAACGTCGCGCTGACCGCGCGGCTGGTCCCCGAGTACGGCGTGCCGGGCGCGGCCCTGGCCCTCATCCTCTCCTTCGCGGGGGGCCTCGTCTTTTACGGCCTCATCGCCCTCTGGGAGCGGAGGGACGCGTGAGGCGCCCTGGCGCGACGGTCCTGGCCGCCGCGACGGCCGCCGCCGCGGCGCTCGCAGCCACGGCCTGGCACATCGCGCGCAACGCCGCCCCTCCGGCCTTCGACGATGCCTGGTACCTGGAGACGAGTTTTCGGCTCTTCTGCGCGCTCAAGACCGGGCCGGGGGCCTTCGCCCGGTCCTACCTGGAAGCCTTCCACATCAAGGCCCCGCTCATCAGCCTCGTTCCCCTGCCTCTCTATGCATTGTTCGGAGCGGGAGAGCGCGTCGCGGTCTGGGTCAACCTGCCCCTGGCCGCGCTCGCGGCCTGGGCTTGGTCGCGCGCCGCGGCTTGCTGGTGGCGCGACCACCCGCGCGGCAAGGACGCGGCCGCGCTCGCCGGAGCTCTGACGGCCCTCCTGCCTCTGGCCTACGGACTGTCGCGCTTCTTCCTCGTCGAGACCCTTCTCTGCGCCCTGCTCGGGCTCTGGGCCTGGCGCTGCGCCGCCGCCCGCCCGGACGACCGCCGCGAGGGCGTCCGTCTCGGACTGCTCTTGGGACTGGGGCTGCTGGCCAAGTCCACGTTTCCGCTCCTGGCCGCCGGCTTAGCCTGGAGCGCGCGGCGGCGCCTGCGGCCCCACGCCAAGTCCGCCCTGCTCGTGGGCGGGCTCCTCGCCTCGACCTGGTACGCCGTAAACCTGCCGTACGTCGCGGGCTTCGCCTGGAGCGCGGGCTTCGGCCGCGTCGCCGGCGACTACGCGGGCGCGGGCGGCTTGGCGGGGCGCCTCGCCTGGCTGGCGTCGCTCCTCAGAAACGGCCTTTCCTGGCCGCTGGCCGCGGCCATGGCCGCGGTCGCGGCGGGGGCGGTTCTCACGGAGAGGACCGCCGACGCGGGGACGCGCGCGGCCCTCTGGGGATTGGCCCCCCTCCTCGTCTACGCCGCGGGCGTCAACCGGGAACCGAGACTGGCCGCCCCCCTCCTGCCCGTCCTCGCCCTGCTCGCGGCCCGCGCGGCCGTCTCATTCCCGAGCCGGGCCTCGCGCGCGGCCGCGGCCGCCGTCCTGCTGGGGGCCGGCGTCGCCGTCTGCGCCGATCAGACCCTCCGGGCCGGCCCCGAGCGCTCCCTCGCCTTCAACGGCGCCCCCAGCCTGGACCGGGGCTGGGACCGCGACGCGCTGGTGGACGCCGCCGTTTCCTTAAAAGGACGAGTCGCGGCGGTCGCCCTGGAGGACGCGCGCCTCAACGCCAACAACCTCTCCTCCCTCGCGGCCGCGCGCGGGCTCGACTTGAAGTTCGTCAGCCTCGGCTACGCGCAGACCTCGGCCGAGGCGGCCCTCATCCGGCTCAAGGACAAGTCCTGCGACCTTCTCATCTTCGTGGAGGGGGCGCCGGACTCGGAAATACCCGCCTTCCTGAACCGGGCCAATGCGGGCGTGCGCATGATGGCCGCCTCGGGACGCCTGCCGACCAAGCCGGCGGCCCGCGTCGCGCTCGCCCCCGGAATCACGGCGACCGTGCTGCGGCTCATCTGGTAGACTTTCAGCCATGGGTTTCCTGACGCCCGTCGCCGCGGCCCTGACTCTGGCCGCGCTCGTCCTGCCGGTGTCGCTGGCCGCGACGAACCTGGCGCTCGGCGCGCTCACCGCGGCCCTCCTCCTGCGAGCGCGCGGCGAGGGCCGCCGCCTCCGCCAGGCCTGGAAGGCCGGCCCCGCCATGCTCGCCATGGCCCTCTACGCCGCGGCGGGACTGGCCGCGGCCCTGTTCGCAGTGGACCCGCATGAGGCCCTGCGCGACGCGTCCAAGGACCTCCACCGGGTCTGGGCGCTGGGGCTCTTCATGGCGGCGGTCGTTCTCGAGCCGGATGTTCCCGTGATGAAGTCCCTGGCCGCCTCTTTCGCCGTCATGGCGGCCTATGGGATCGGCCAGACCGCCTTGGGCGGCATGCCCGAAAGGCGGATGATCCGCGCCCACGGCTTCGTCCACGCCGTCGTCTACGGCCAGCAGATGGCCCTGGGGCTGCTCGGCGGCCTTTGCGTCCTCGCCCGTCCCGGCGGCCTCTCGCCCGCCGCCAGGCGCGCCGCGATCCTGCTCTGCGCGCTGTCGGCGACGGCCCTGGCGTTGAGTCAGACCCGAATGGCTCTTTTCGCCATGACGGCGGGATTCGCCGCGATCTTCCTCCTGGAGCCGCGCGCGCGAAAATGGGCCCTGCCGGTCGCTCTCGCGGCCCTGGCCGCCGCCGCGGCCTGGGAGTTCCTGCCCACGGGCGGGCGCACGCTGAGCGCGGCGCTCGGCGGATTCCACCCGAACAGCCCGCATCAGGCCCGCTGGGCCCTCTGGGACGCCGCCTGGCGGATGTTTTGCGACCACCCCTGGAGCGGAGCCGGCCCCGGCGGCTACAAGATTCTTTTCCCGTCTTACCACGCCGTCCCTCTCGACGGCGAGACGAACTGGGGTTCGGCGCACAACCTCTATCTTCATCAGCTCGCCGAAAGGGGCCTCTTGGGCGCGGCGGCCCTGGCGTTCTTGATCGGCGTCCTGGTCCGCGGCGCCTGGCGCGCCGCCCGGCGGGGCACGGCGCGCGGTCTCTGGGCCGCGGCGAGCGTGACCGCCTTCCTCGTCATGAGCGTGACCGAGACCTCTTTCCAGAACGAGCAGTTCGCGACCTTGTTCCTGCTGATCTGGGCCTGGGGAACGGCGGACCTCAGAGAGGGCGAGGAATTCCTATAATGTCGCCGATGGCCAAGACCCTCAGCGTCCTGATTCCCGTCTATAACGAAAAGGACACGGTCCGAGAACTCCTGGGCCGCGTCGAGGCCGTGCCCTTGTCCGTCGCCAAACAGATCATCCTGGTCGACGACGGCTCCACCGACGGGACGCGCGAGATCATCAACGGCCTCGCGGGGCGCGCGACCGTCGTCAGGCACGAGCGCAACCGCGGCAAGGGCGCGGCCCTGCGCACGGCGCTTGCGCGCGCGACGGGGGACCTGGTCATCATCCAGGACGCCGACCTGGAGTACGACCCCGCCGACTACCCCGGACTGCTGGCCCCGCTCCTCGACGGCCGCGCGGACGCGGTCTACGGCTCGCGCTTCCTCGGCGGCCCGCACCGCGTCCTCTTCTTCTGGCACTACTTCGCCAACAAGATCTTCACGCTCGTCACGAACGTCCTCTACAACATCAACCTCACCGACATGGGGACCTGCTACAAGGCCTTCCTGACCGAGAAGATCAAGGCCGTCCCCCTCGAAAGCGAGCGCTTCGGCATCGAGGCCGAGATCACGGCGAAGATCTGCAAGCGCCGCCTGCGCATCTACGAAGTCCCCATCTCCTACTCCGGCCGCACCTACGTCGAAGGCAAGAAGATCACCTGGAAGGACGGATTCTCCTACCTCTGGTGCCTCCTGCGCTATCGTGTCGCGGATTGAAGCGCGGACCCTGTCCTTTATCTTCGCCGCGGCCCTCTGCCTGCGCGCGGGCGCCGCGATTCTGACCGAGACGCATCCGATCTTCCCCGCCTTCTACTATACCGACGCCCGGAATATCGAGCTTCAGATCTCGCAGGCGCTGAGCGCCGAGGCGGAGGGCCGTCCCTTCGCCTTCAACGGCACCCAGAGCCAGCTCGTGCAGGTCAAGACCCAACTGGCTCTCTACCGCCTCGTCGGGCCGCGCCCCTTGGCCATGAAGTTCTTGAACGCCGCGCTGGGAGCGCTGGCCTGCGCGGTCCTGGCGGCCGCCCTTCTGCCGGCCTTCGGCCCCGCGCCGGCCCTGGCGAGCGCCGCCCTCTGCGCCGCGTGGCCGTCCAACGTCTTCTTCACCTCCCAGAATCTCAAGGAGTCCCCGACCAACCTCCTCGCCTATTTGGCGCTCTGGGGATTTTCGGTCCTCCTCGCCGGCAAGACGCGCCGGGCCGCGACCGTCTCTCTCGTCGCCGCGGGCGTCATCCTGGCCCTGACCGCCGGCGCTTTGTATCGCGCGTACATACTCCTCGTCCTCACGACGGCGATGGCGCTGGCCTGCGCCCTGGAGATGGGCTTGAGAAGGAGGATCTCCGCGGCCTCGGCCCTCTATCTCGCCGCGGCCCTGGCCGCCCTGACCCTCTACGCTCCCGCCTCCCGGCTTCTGCGGACCCGTTGGCTCACGGCGGCCCACGCGCAGGACCGGGGCCTCTCCACCCAGATCATTCCTCTCACCTGGAACGACAGGCACCGGCCCACCTCTCCCCGCGGCCTGACGGAGTTCCGCCTCTTCCAGTTGGAAGCCGACAGGAACTGGGCCCGAGCCCACCGCGGCCGCGAGATCGCGACCCAGCTCTTCCCCGAGGCCCGCTTCGAGTCCTGGCTGGATGTCGCGGCCTTCCTACCCAAGGGCGTCTTCTACTCCCTCTTCATGCCCTTGCCGGGCCTCTACCCCCTGGAAGGCAAGCCCGGCCGCCTGATGGCCGGCCTCGAGAACCTCGTCTTGCTGACCCTCGCCGCCCTCGGTCTCCAGGGAGCTTGGCGCGGCCCCAAGACCTCGGGCCGCGCCCTCCTCCTCCTGGTCTTCGCCGGGATGGCCGCGGGCGCGGGCCTGCTGGAGCCGGACCTCGGCAGCGCCGCGCGCCACAAGCTGCTCTATCTTCCCATGCTTTTCCCCTTCGCCGCCGAGGAAATCCGTCGAACTTGGCGTAGGCATTTTATCCTGATATAATGACATCGTGGGCAAGAGCTATTGGATCGCCCACGCCCATCCCGGCGCCACTGTCATCGACCTCCTCACCTCTCGCCTCAGCCTGAACAGGCAGCCCCGCGCCGGAAGCTCGGAATTCGGCAAGTCCTTTGAACACTATATCCTGATGGAGCTCAAAGCCTACCAGGCTTACAAGAAACCAGATCTCCCCATCACATTCTAGAGAAGCAGCTCGGGCCAGGAAGTCGATTTTATTTTAGGCGACAAGAATCTGGCGCTTAAAATCAAAGGCTCCAGCCGCGTCCATGACGGAGATCTTGGGCCGCTGGCGTCTCTTCGGGCGGAGACCTCTTGTAAGCCCCTGACCCTAGACCCAGCCGTAGAGCTCGGTAAGCTCGCGCAAAAGGCGCTCGCGGCCATACTCCCTGCGCACCGCGTCGCGGCCGACGGCGCCCAACCGCCGCCTGAGTTCGGGGTCATCGACCAGCTGGAGAGTTCGTTCCAACAGCTCGATTTCCGTGGCCGCCAGAAAGCCGTTTTCGTCCGGCACGACCAACCCGCGGTTGCCGGGGATGTCGGAGGCGACGACCGGCAGGCCGCAGGCCATCGCCTCGAGCACTGCGTTGGGGATGGCGTCCCAGCGCGAATAGTGCACGAGGATGTCCGCCTCCGCCAGGCGCCTGAGGGCCTCCTCGTGCGGCAGCCAGCCGGTCACCTCCAGATTGCTCGTCAGGCCCAGGTCGCGGATCATCTCTTCCACCAGCGGCTGGAGCTCGCCGCCGCCGATCCACACGCACTTGACGCCGCTGCGCGCGTCGCTCAAGCGCCGGGCCAGACGGACGAAGGCCTCGGGATGGCGGGCGAAGGTCAACCGTCCGGAGGCGCAGACGACCGAGCCGTAAGGCGAGGAGGCGCCGCTTCCAAGAGCCGTCGGGGAGCGGCCCGCCGCGAGCGCGTCTCCCAGATAGGCGTCCCGCACGACCCTCACGCCGGTCGAGCCCAATCCCCGCGCCAGGACCGCTTCGCTCTGCGAGACCGCCACGACCTCTCCGAACATGGCGGCGAAACGCTCCAAAAACCAATAAGACCATCGACGAAAGTCCGAATGATCGGTTTGAAGAAAGGAATAACCTCTCGGCGAATAATAGATCCGCTCAACCCCGGCGGCCCAGGCCGCAAGCCGCGCCAGGAAACCCGCCTTCGACGAGTGCGCGTGCACGATGTCGGGCTTGCGCCGTCGAAAGAGACGATAAAGCCGCCGGAAGGCCCGCAGATCCGAGAGCGGCGAAATCTCCCGCACCATGTCCGGCACGTGGAAGAAATGAGCGGCGCCGCGGGCCATGGCCTCGTAATCGCGGGGCGCGCTCCCCGGACGCACCGCATAGACCAGGCTGGTCTCGAAGCGGGCCGGGTCGAGCCCATTGCAGATGGCCGCCACCTGATAGCCCGTGCCGCCCGGCCCTCCGCACTCGACGACCTGCATCACGCGGACTTGAGCGGCCGCGACGTGCTTCTCCCAGGCTTCCCGCACGAAACTCGCGAAGCCGTCCTTGAACCTCTTGTCGTCGAACTTCAGCGCATGGGAACGGATCGTCTCGCAATCGAATCGGACGGCTTTGGCCCGCCGCATGGCGTCGGCCAAAGCCGTCGCCGTCTGCGTCTCGAAGAAGATCCCAGTCACGCCCTCCAAGACGGTCTCCAAAGCGCCGCCCTTCTTGTAGGCGATCACCGGCCGGCCGCAAGCCATCGCCTCCACCGCGGTGATGCCGAAGTCCTCGTCCGCGGGAAAAAGGAACGCCTCGCAGTTCCGGTAGAGCTCGCGCAAAGCCTCGCCGCTCTGCCAGCCCAAGAACTCCACCGCCGCCCCCGCGGCCCGATCTTGGAGCCGGTGGCCCTCCGTTCCCACCCCGACGATTTTCAATGGAACGCCCAGTTTGCGGCAAGCCGCGATGGCCAAGTCCACGCGCTTGTAGGCCACCAGGGCGCCGACGACCAGGTAGTAGGATTCGGCGCCTCGCGGGACCGGAGACGGGCGGAAGAACTCCGTGTCCGCGGTCGGATAGATGACGGCCGCGTCCCGGCCGTAGGCTTTCTGGATCCTTCGGCGGACGTTTTCGCTGTTGGCCACGAAGTAATCCACGCCCCGGCTGGTCTTCTTGTCCCATCGCATCAGGGCGGGCCGCAGGAGCCCGGCGGCGAACCGCAGCCAGCCCCGGGACCCGTCGGCGAAATAATCATGGAACTGGTCGTACACATACCGCATCGGGGTGTGGCAATAGCAGATATGCAAGGGCGGCCGGCGGCCGGGATGGGGCGTCAGGCTCACGCCCTTGGCCACGCAGTGGTTGAAGGACAAGACCAGATCGTAATCGCCCAGTTCGAAGCCTTGGATGGCCCACGGCATCAAGGGCAGTAGGTAGCGGTAATAGCGCGACACGCCCGGCAGGCAATCGAGCGCGGAGACGTGGATGCGCCGGGAGTTGATCAGGTCCGAGACCCGGTCCGGGCGGTGGATGAGTGTGTAGATCTCGGCCTGGGGAAACAGCTCCAAGGCGGCCTCCAGCACCTTCTCGCCGCCGCGCATCCCGGTCAGCCAGTCGTGGACCAACGCGACTCGTTTCGCCTTCATCCGATGAGTTCTCCCGCCAGATCTAAAGCCTCCTTCCCGACGCTGTATCAATATCCATTTTATGTGGATATCATCAGGAGGGGCCTGAAACACCTTGCGATACACGCCCGCCGTACGGTCGCCTCAGCGCTCTCAGATGAATTGCGCCGCGGGCCGCTACGCGGCCTAACCCGGCCGAGCTTCCAGAGCCTTGATCCGCACGGCGTGATCGCCGAGGATCGCGGCGTGCCGATCTATCTCCTTGGGCAGGGTCACTGATTCCCGCCAGAGCGTCTCCATCCTGGAGACCGCGCGGTCAAGCACTCCGGACACATGAGACTTGATCTGCGACAGCTCCTCCATCAATTGGTCCTTGACGGAGTCGATGCGCGCATTGGTCTTGACGATCTCAATGGCCAGAGTGCGACGCGTCTCGGCGATCTCTAATTTCAATTCAGTGCGGAGACCGGCGATCTCCTCTTTCAACTCAATCTTCGTCGCGAACCGATCCAGGTCGGCCTTCGTCGCGAACCGATCCAGGTCGCCTTTCGTCGCCGGCCGATCGTCATGCTTCTTCATATCGTCTCTATTATGCATCCCCGCCTCCTCACTCGTCCAGGGTCCGAAGTCCTACCTGGTATACGGTTGAGGGGCCTCAAAAGTTCCCGCGCCGCCACAAACGCCGAGCATTCGGCACGGGTGATCTTGCGTCAGCGGGGCAGACGGTGGGCGGGCCCGTCGCTGCCTTTTAGGCCGCGCGCGCCTCGATGGCCCGCAAGCGCTTCTCGTGGTCGCGCAGCGTGACTGCCGCCTCAGTGAGGGCGTGGCCGTGAAGGACGGCCGCCCGATCATAGACCTGAGCCTTCCCCGCGAAAGCCTGGACGGCGACCAAGATTCGCTCCACGTCGTTCTTCGTCGCCATAGTCTCCCTGATCTCGCGCACGTCGGCCTGAGTCTTTACGATCTCCTTGGCCAGTCGCGACGTCGCAGAGTCGATCTTTGCATCCAAGCGCCGGACGTCGGCCTTCACACCGGTGAAACCCAAGTCCGTGTCTCGGCGCAGAGACTGGACGTCGGCCCTCATCACCGACTCGAGCGTCTTGAAATCTTTTCTGGCCGCGGTCTCGTGCGCCCGCAGATCATTCTTCGTCGCCGGCTGGCCGCCTTGGCGTTTATTATGCATCGCATCCTCCGCACCCGTCCAGGGCCAAAAGCCCCCCCCCCAATCAATCCAGAGAGGCGCGCCGCGGTCCTGCCCGCAGACAAAGAACCTGACCAATAATGTTCCGGGCGTCGCCGGGAGCGGCGGGGGCGGCGGGGGCAACCCGCGTCTCAGGGCGCGCGACGCTCGAGGTCCGAGACCCGTCCCTCGACCTTATCCATGCGGTGGATCAGCAGGATGTTGTCGCGGTCGACTCTCATCGTATTCGACATGAAGGCGTCCATTCGCCCCGTCAGCCGCGACTCCATGCCTTTGATCACGGATAGGACATCCTCGCGGAGCCCATCGACGGACGCCTGGGTCTTGACGATCTCCGTGCTTTGGCGCCTCACGACTGCCGCCATCTCGTCGAAGCGCCGGTCCATCCCATCAAAACGCTCGTCCATTCGATCCATGCGCGCGCTTGACTCCGCGGCGGAGCGCTCCAGATCGTCTTTCGTCGCGAACCGATCCAAGTCAATCTTCGTCGCGAACCGATCCAAGCCGATCATCGCCGTCAACCGGTCCAAATCTCCTTTCGTCGCCGGCCGGTCGTCATTCTCCTTCATATCGTCGCTATTATGCATCCCCGCCTCCTCATTCGTCCAGGGTCGAAAGTCCTATCTGGTATACGGCTGAGGGGTCTCAAAAGTTCCCGCGCCGCCGCAAGCGCCGGGCGTTCGGCACGGGTGATCTTCCCTCAGCAGGGCAGACGGCGGGTCGGAGAGACGCCCGCGAGCATGCGGCGGTAGACGCCGACGGTGCGGTCCACGCAGCGCTCCCAGGTGAACCCCGCGGCGCGCCGCGGGCCGGCCTGCGCGGCCCGCGCGCGGAAGGCGGAGTCGCTCAGCAGGCGTTCGAGCCCCCGCGTCATCGCCTCGACGTCCTCGGGATCGACCTGCAGCGCGACGTCGCCCGCCACCTCGGGAAGCGAAGAGCGATTGGAGATCATCACCGGTACGCCGCAGGCCATGGCCTCCAGCGGCGGCAGCCCGAAGCCTTCATAGAAGGACGGGAAGGCGAAGGCGTGGGCGGCGGCGTAGACGAACGGCAGGTCCTCGGAGGAAACGTAGCCCAGCCGGCGCACGCGCCCCAGCCGCTCCAAGGGCTCGATCTGACGCTCCAGCGCGTCCGACAGCCAGCCCTTCATCCCGACGATGACCAGCGGATGCTCCCCCTGGGTCTTAACGGGCAGCCGCCCGTAAGCGTCGATCAAGCCCGCGAGATTCTTGCGCGGCTCCAGCGTACCCACCGTCAAGAGATACTTCACGCCGTCAAGGCCGTGGCGGCTTACGACCGGCGCGCACTCCTCCCGGCTGCGCGCCCGAAAAGACTCGTCGGCGCCCAAAGGGATCGCCGTGATCTTTTCGGCGGGCACTCCCAGGAGCTCGATGACCTCCGCGCGCACGAACTCGGAGATCGTGATCAGGTGATCCGCGCGCCTCAGCGTCCGGGGCATCCCTTTGTCCATGCGGCGGATGCGCTCTTGGGGATGGAATTGCGGATAATGGAGATAAGACAGATCGTGGATGGTCGCGACGCTGGGCCCGTCGAAGGGCATCAGCAGATAATTGGGCTCATGATAGAGCGCCGCCCCCGCGCGGGCGCCGGCCAGCCGGAAACACGCCCGCCGCAGGCCATGATAGAGATCGGCCGCCAGCGCAATGCGCCGAGCCTGATCCTTTATTTTTTCCCCGAGCGGCGCCCGCCGAACCATGCGCGGCCGGGTCGCGCTCCAGCTGAAGCGCTCGAAATAAAGCACCCGGTCGATGCCGGGATGCTTCTCCAAGCCCATCCCCAGGCGCTGGGCGTAGTGGCCGATGCCGGTGAGGGGCTGGCGCAGCATGACGGCGTTGAGCATGACGCTGAAAGGGTCGCCCGCCGTCATAGCGCGTAAACCAGATCGCGACCGAAGACCTTGTACGGCTTGCGCAGCGACGGATTAACGGGGACTATCCCGCCGTTATAAGTGCGGGCGGCGATCAGCGGCGGGAAATATCTCTTGATGGGCCCCGGGATCTCGCCCTCTTCGTACATTTTCGGGTGGACCAGGATGTAGCGAACACCTGCTTGCTTCAGCAGCCGCACGGTCTGCGGTCCGGCGAGATCGCGGACCCTCTCGTAATAAGCCCAGGCCGCCTTATTGCCGCGCGGCGCTCCGTTGACGAGCCTTTTGCCGTGAATCCTCTGCCAAAATGGATACGTGTAAAAAGCCGCCTCGTCGTAGGGCATCATCGGATACTCCGCGACGATGAAGTCTCCCGGCTGCCGGGCCAGCCATCGGTAAACCGGCGGCGGCGACGCCACCGAGACGGCGAAATTCGGCGGTATGCTCCAATATTCGAACGCCAGCGGCAAGAACAACGCCGCGCACAGCGCGCGGAACCGGAGCTTCGTCATTTGCCCGGACGCGTGGGCCAACACCGTCGCCGCGGCGCAAGCGACAAAGAAGTTGACCCAGATGCCGAATCGGCAGTAAGCGCGGAACATGGGCGCAAGCTTGAACGCGAAATAGGACAAGGTCGGAATCTTGATCCCGCCAATTGGAATATAGGGCGGCGCGGATAGGAAGGCCATCCAAAGCGCTCCCGCGAGGAAAAACTTAAACAAAGCATCCTGCTCGGGAGCGAACCGGCGCTTGCGGACGGCCGCCAAACCGGCGGCCACCGTCAGCAGCGGAATCAGGCCGAGATAAAGCGTCTGCTCCGGGATATTGCTTCCATGGAGATGCGCCCGGCTGAATCCTTCGACGAAACGCCCCAACAGCGGATGATCAATGGACGGAACGAAGTATTCCCACGGTCTCGCGGACAAGGTCACCAACTCGACCACGCCGCGAACATAGCCCGACGCGATCAAATCGCTTTTTTTGGAGAACAGGAGAATCGCCAGCCATTGGTGCACGAACGGGATGATGATCAATCCCGCGACGAGCGCGCAAATCGAATAATTCCGCCAAAATGAGAGGGTCCGCCCCGCCTCGGAGTTGCAGTAGTCCCAGGCGATGAAGTAAAGGATGGCATAAATCCCAAAATAGCCCCAGTACAGGCATGTCAAAGTCAACAGCGCATAGGCCGCCCCCGCCAGAGCGCCCGAAATCCGGCTGCGCTGGTTCCGGTTGTAGAAAAGAGCCAGCAGAAGAAGCGGAATAAACGCATTGAGCGCGAAGCCGAGATGCCCCGCCGCCGCATGCATAACGGTGGCGGGACTAAACCCGAAGATGAGCCCCCCGAAAAAAGCGGCCGCTTCTTGGCGTAAAACCCAATACAGAAACAAATATGTCGCGAGAGCCGTCAGCGGAAGCGAGAGGATCACGAAGAGGTTGTATCCGGCGACTTCTCCAACCCCTTGAGCCAAGGAGATAACAAGCATCTCCAGGACCGGCTGGCCGGTGGTTGGTCCGCTCGACAATTCAAATGGCGCAGCAATACGACTCGCATGGGGACCCAGCGGTCTCGGGATGTTTATCCATATCGACCAGACGTCTCCATAAGCATCGCCGTAGCCCCTGAATAATGTTGAGTCCATATGGAACAGCAAGGGCCAGGTCAGCAGTGCACTCACCAGGAGGTAAGCCACGAAACAAAGCAGTGTCTTGCAGACCGAAGAGGTGGACGTATTAATCCGATCTCTCAACTTCAATCTTTTTATACAGTTCCAAACCTTCCCCATATATCCCTATCACCAGACAGAAATAGACCGCAATGGCGGCTTGTTCGGCTATCGGCTGCATGCCGGCTAAAATCGAAGCGGCCGTGGCAACAAGACCCAAAATGGCCGCGGCAAAATAAGGCCTGACTGGAACCGCGCTTATATCATCCGCCAAAGTCGCACTAAACCAGCCGATTAAAACCCGCAGAACTTCCATCAGATACCGGAGGGCAAAAGTTGCGGCCAAAGCGCCGAAGGTGAAAAAATAATTTTCTCTGCCCATGGTTGGCAAATATGAACCGACTCCATACAGGGCAATAGCCACCGCGCTCCAAAAAATCGCGAGCGTATAAATTTTGCGCTGCCAAAGCATGCCGGTAAATAATTTTATTTTCCCGGCGGCATTGGTCCTGAGCCAGGGCAGGAATACATATACAATAGCCAGCGCCGGCAAAAGATTCCATCGCACTTCTGGCATTAATCTGGCGCGGCCGGCAGTCCAAACCATAAAGAGCGCTGTAGCTGAGCCTAAATATTTTAAAAACGGCGGAAGACACGAACCCGAGGCAAACCACCAGTCTGCACTCATTTGACCGATGTTGCGCCGGTGATGCCAATACGCGCCACCGGCAGCAATCACGCAGAATGCCTGCGCGGCTGTAGAGGCCGGGCCGGTCAGGCCCGCAGCGTACCATAACCCCGGACCAACCGCGGTGAACAAAACAATTTTATTCGCTACGGCAAAATAATCTTGAGCCTTACCCCATGCCGATGTAGCTGCCATTTGGACAAATCCGAACAAGAGGCTGGACATGACTCCCGCCAACGAACCAACAGACCTCCATGGGACTTTTTTTATAACGATCCACGCCAACATAACCGCGACTGCATACAAGATCAGCTTCATAAATTTAAACAGAGTGCCGCCATCTGCAACAGGTTTGGACTGAGCAGTCAGCTTGACCCATATTCCCTGCGAGAAAGTTTCAGAGGGTTCGACAACAGCTGAGTCCAGTTGAAACCAGGAATGATCAACCGGAGCCAATTTGCCGGCGGCGGTCAATTTGGACATGACGTAAGCATCACCGTCAAGCCGAAGTCTTTTTTCAATCAAACCCTTCAAGTTTCTATTGTTTTTAACGAAATCCAGATTTTCTCCACCGGACATGGCTACAGGCCAATCCGCAAAAGCGTCGACCACAGAGGCCATTGCATAACCCTCATAGGACATGCCGAATTCAAAATCCTTGTCCGGCGAAAAACTCAAATCACCGAGAGTTATTTTATAAGAAGCTCCGCGGAATCGCCCGATATCACTACGACCAGCTGCAATCTCGGCAGGTGTCACGAAAATCTGGCCTTCAGCGTCTTGGGGGCAAAGATCGGCAGTGATTTGGGCTTTATCCCCCGCGAGAGTCAATTTAAGCCAACACGGATTTGCTGCGGCCGTTCTTGCTGGTACGCGGTATGAAAAACGAATGCCTTTCAGCCAGTCAATAGGCCTCCGAGCCGTGGCCTTCCAGCTCAGTGTGGCTTGGCCGGAATGATCGGGAGCCAAGGAACCACGAAATGAGCCTTTGACGGCCGAGGTTAAAGCTCCGGCGGGAGCGGAAATATCCTCGGCAACAGGATAATCCTTGAAAGCTTCGGGCAATTTGAGTTCAAAAGCCCGAGCACTGTTTATCAAAGTAGGATTAAAAAGCGACAATTCATTAAACTTCAGGCGATACGGCCCGCCGGTCAGGAACATTTTAAAACTCAGGTTTTTGAGCCTGCCCGCTCGGCCAAGAACCTCAGGCCGATTGGGTTTGATATACAGGCTCGACTCACCATCTTCAAAAACCGCCGTAAGTTTGGTTGAAAGTATTCCCTCGGTGCCTTCAGGCATGGATAAAAACAATCTTGTTTCGGGCTTCAAATCAGCCGACAATGGCAGGACGAATTGAAGACGGCGGCCTGCGCCTTCAAGCGAGAAACCGTCGGCTTCAGATGTGACTTTTGTAAAAGGCTTGTCGGCGGAAAAATTAACGCCGCGCTCGGAAACAGTCAGGCGGGGTCGGTCTTCGGGCCGCGCGGCTGCCTCGGCCCGGGCCAGGAACCGATTCTCTTCACCCTTGAACTTGTCCCGCAGCGCAAAAGGCAAAGAACCGATCTCCGAGTAGCTCTGTGTTTGAACCGACAGGGCCAAAAGCGCCTGCATCTGTTTTGCAAGCGGCAAAAGAGACGGATCCGGAGTGGTTTTCGGCTTGGGTAATTGAGCGTTGAAAACTGAAAAAGGGAAATAAGCCTTCATCACCGGCCAGACTACACCGTCTTCAGCAGGCAAAGTATTGGGATTGTTCAATCCCCAACGCTTTAAAAGCGATTCCCCATGACTGTGATAAGTCGGTACTTTAGTATCACAAAGTCTGACAAGGCTGATATTGTTGATTGAAAGAGCGGAAATAGCGGCGGGACTGTCTTGAGTTAAAAATATTTTCCCACTCTTAAAAAACACCCCGCCATAGCGACGCAAGGGGCGTAGATCCACGATCATTCTAGCAATAGATCCGTTTAAAGCAGTAAAGCTGGCGGGTAAAGGCAGGCGCGTTTGCGTTTGCGTCGGCTGTATTCTAATTTTGGTCGCGGCCGATTGGTTCGGAGCGCCAGAGTAGGCATCGTCCTGCCGGCCAAATCTTTGAAAAACAATCTGCTCAAGCGGGCGAGTGGAAGCTACGTCCTTCGGTGCACCTTTAACAAAAACTATTATTTCCTGCAAAAATACCTTATCTTTTCTGGCAAAACGGTCATTCAAAAGAGAAGGTAGATGTAAACGCCATAGTGTGCCGTAGGGCGACGCAACCGCGGGCAAGGTGCCAAGTTCAACCAGCATTCCGGCGCTGTAATTGTCCTTGTCGGCGAGCCGCAGATTAACGCCCAACGGCTCCGAGCCGGGAGAAAAAACAAAATCCATGTATTCTAGTTCGGATATTTCAGCATGCAGACGACGCTGAATAACGGTCCTATCTTTAAAGCCGACATAACGCCAGTTTATATCGGGTTTTGTCTGTAGATAACGACCAACTCTATAAGACAAACTTTTAGGAAGCCACACCGTCTTCGAAGGCTCAAGGCGAGCCGCCGTGAACAAGATGGTTTGCCCCGCAAAAGCCGTCAACCGTTGCGGACGGCGCCCAGAATAATCTTGCAATTCAGCAAAAATTTGAGCGGATAAATTCAACGGAAAACGGGGAAAGAGATTTTGATAGTCAATCCAAAGTTCGTCAAAATCCGTAAGCGTCTGCGTATTTAATGCCGATGAGGAAAACCAATTAACAAAATTACTCGGCTTGGCCGCAGGCAGCCATCCATAAGCCATGCCCATAGGGCGCCAGCCGCCCGCGTTTTGCCCGGAAACCGCAAAGACTCGCTCCTGGGCGGAAGAATTGATAGTTAGAGGTAAAACATCGCAAATGGAGGCTCGTTTTTCGGTTTTGAGAGAAACCTCTGCTTTAAGGGTGAGGTCTGAAGACCAGGAAAGCGGACCTTCAGCAAGCGTGGAGAAAAAAACGGAAGCAGCTTCTTTTACATTGGGATCGTCAGTATCCCGCGAATAAATTAAAATCGAACGGCAGCCATCCGCTATTATAGAAGCGCCGAGCAGTGGGATGGCGATGGAAGTTATGAACAGCAGTGATAATATACTTAAATAAATTAACTTATGTTTCATATCCCGCCCGACTCAATCGCGAGGAATACAAAAAATATATCAAAAACGCCGAAAGAGCTGCACCTGAAAGCAGTAAACCGAAATAAAACAATCGCTGCGGCCAGAATTCAACAATCAGGCTCAGATCGCATGTGCCATCTGAATTTTGAACGCAAGCATCCATATTTTCTTCGCAGATTCTATGGGTGTCAATGATCCAGCTGTTAGCATAGCCATTGGCTGTAAGATGATTTTTTTCTGGTATTGGATTTCTAAGCCAAGTTTCCCAGAAATGCCCTGAAGCTAGATTGTCATTCTGAATGGTATTCCTAAAATTCTTTGATATGTAATCTATATTATATTTTTCAGTGTAATCCCGCTTTTCTTTCCCATCCCCAAGAGCCGTAATCCAGCCTCTAGCGATAAAATCCTTGACCTCATTTTTTGTGGCCTGGTCTTTTTCATCCCCATCTAACATCTTATAGTTCTCTACGACATCTCCCCGCTTCTGACGAAGGTCTTCGGATTTATTATTCCCAACCAGGTACGCCTGCCATCCGGCGTTAAAGCTATCGGTGAATACCAAATGAATTGCGGCTGTTGCGCCATGGACATTGACGCGATATTTTGTCGAGTCAATCTTTTTAAATTCAATAACTGGCGGGTCCGCTTCCGGCATGTTCTCATTTTCCGATTCTGGGAACATATTAATTTTATTTTCATTCTGCCGAGAAAAATAGATTACAGAACCGATTTCATACCCCGGATTATTAACCATTGCCGGGAGCGCCTTCACGTCATTGGACGTGACGCGTACTTTGGAGGCGGTATAGAAATGAGGCAAAAAATCAACAAGCTTCGCGATGGTGATATAATCTTCTTTTTTTATTGAGGAAAACATGCTTGATCTGTTGATGGACTTTTTAATATTTCGCAGGTTGAAAAGACCGGAATTTTTAGAGAAGAGTGGGCGAACATCGTCCCGAACCACAAGATACCTGAGATTTAATATGGAAAACATATTCTTATTGCTTTCCAGAAATTCGTCATCCTCATATATATTTTGTTCCATGTCATCCAACGCGGATGTTAGAAGGTTGGATGAAGCATCACTCGCATAAAATCTTTTATTCCCGTAGAACAACCCATTATCTCCGCCCTGCGATTTCATCTTTCCGCCTGGGCGAACAATATAATTAAATTCGTTTTTCCCGACTGCCGCAAAATATATGGAATGGCCGGGAGGAATGTGCAAGATCGAGAAATCAAGCGGCAGTTTGTTGAGCGCGTACATTTCCGCATTGCCCTTTGTTAAATAAAATTCGCTCAAATAGGACGGAACTGTATTAGCTAACGGTATATTTTTAGCGCCAATGTCCAGCGTATACCACCACGGCATGGCATTAATAATGACCAGAAAACTCAGTAAATAAATAAATTTTATATTTTTTCTAATCAGGAATACCCCGGAAAATACGAATAGAATTGAAATTGATAGCGTATAAAAACTCAAATAATGCTGCAACGACCTGAAAAGACTGAGCGCTGTGAAGTGGCTGTACAAAAATAAAACGATACCGCCAAATGGCTCCCTGCCTCCTTTATTCAATACTATGGAGATGAGGAACATCAGCGAGCAGCTAAATATTAAACTTACATCTTTTTTTTCTTTATACCATTTAATATTAAAAAGGCTGACCAATGAAGCAACCAGCAAGACGAACGCGTTTAATATCCAGAGAGATGACAGCCAAAAGCTATTTATAGCCAGATTATATAAATTTCTATTTGCAAAATATTCGCTATTAATTAAACCGCTGGCAAGCGGTGAAGAGGACCCTATGAGCCCCGCTGAATAATCCACAGCCATCTCCTTCGATGCAATCGCTGGTGCGGAATATAATAGTGGCAATATCCAATACAAGCTTAACACGCCATGCGCGCTTGCAAGACTAAAAATAAACTTATAATTCGAATATATCACTGAAATAATAACCAATATAGTATAGGCAAACACAAAATGCTGTAGTGTGGAGGACATCACCAATAGTGCCGCCAGCGCCAAAAAGAAAAACCTGTTTTCATTAATTTTTAGGTAAGAGATTGCGGAATAGGCGAGCAGCGGCGACAACGCGAAGGTGAAGTGCTGCGCATTACTTCCAAATATTATATCTGAAAATAGGTAATTATTTAAACTAAAAAACAAGCTGCCCAGAAAAGACAGAATAATCTTACCCTTATCGTTTAGAGAGTAATCCTCGATGAGTCTTCTAGCCAGCAGATAAAACGACGCCATCGCGGAAAATAATGTCAATAATATCTGGTATCTTGGGATAAACCAGGCACCAGCCCCGAATACTACCGGGAAATACAAAATCGAGTTTCCTGGAATTAACGCGGCTCCGAAACCATTGCGTATCCCGCCATTAATGGTCCCCCACCACTGATAAAAATTCATTAAATAGTTATTATTTACTAAATAATCGACGGGCGGAACCGAGGAGTCCAAATATCTGCCAATCAATTGATCGTTAAAAATAATTCCAGACACTACAAATACGGAGATTACAAAAAATGCGAGGCAGGCTGCGATTAGCTCGTTTTTATTAATTCTCATTGTCTGACGCTGCCGCTGGCAGGACTCAAGTCTTTTCACTGAGGTCCTTCCTCGCTGGCAAGACTCCATTCGACCAGGTTCCGGACACTCAATTGAAATCGATGCGGATGATCGATAATATAATCAGGAACTCGATTTCAATGACGACCCGCGATAAAGCAAAGCCTTGGTCGATTTCACATAAAAAGATTTAAATACTAATTCAACGCCAGTCGAAATCAGACGCAGAGCATATCTACAGTCTTCCACCGACCGTATTTTGCGGAGAATCCTATAAGGGTTCAAAAATGACAGGGCCCGGTAAATTAAAAAATCTCTGTAGGCTTCAAGATGTATCTTTTTAATTTCCGCAGAGGTAAAATGCGTCGTCGGAGAACCACCATCATTCAATAGACGATAAACTTCTTCATATTTAGCCGGATCGATCTCGCTGGAGTTCAGGACATCGTCAAAATTCAAAAGTCCTTCTTTTTTAAAATCATTGTAAACATCGGAAGTGGGTTGGGGCGCAAGTGTAAAAAAAGCCGCAAAATCCGTTCCGGAACGTTTGGCAAATTGGACAGTGTCTTGAATCTGCTCCCTGGTTTCATAAGGAAAACCCAGAATATGAGTACATATCGTCCACATGCCTATTTGATTGGCATATCGGATCATTTCTTTGGCTTGATCCAAAGAATGCCGTTTATCTATATATTCTCGAGTCTTGAGATTGCCTGATTCAATGCCGAAAGTAATGCGGTAACAACCTGCTTTCTTCATTTTAACCAGGAGCGGCTTGTCGAGCGTCCAATGAGCGATGCCGTTGGGCGTGGACCATTTAATATCCAGTTTTCTTTTTATAATTTCATCTGAAATAGCGGCCCATCTCCGTTTGTTGATGGCAGCGCTATCGTCAAGAAAAGAAAATTCATGAATACCGTATTGCTTATGAAGAATTTCAATTTCATCGACCACTTTGCCGGCACTTTTTCCCCGCCAGGTCCTCCCCCACACCGCCTTTACCGTGCAGAATTTACAGTTGCCTGGACAGCCGCGCGAGGACATGACGCCTACACTAGGGTAACGCATCAGGTATGGACTTTTATAAGAAAGAGAACTGTATTTTTTTACCTCTAGTAAAGAATAATCTGGCAACGGAAGCGTATCTAAATTACGAATCAATGCCCGCGACTTATTGATAATAATACGTTCGTTTCTATCTTTATACGCGAGCCCCTGGATTCCGCTAAAATCCATCTCGCCCCGAGTAACAGCTCGAGTAAGCTCAAGCAAAGTTTCCTCTCCTTCCCCTCTCACCACAAAATCAAATGAATTATTTTTCAACACCATCTCCGAGAAAATAGAAGCGTGGTTTCCGCCGGTCACTATTTTTATCTTCGGGTTCACCTTCTTTATCAAATCAGCAATAGCAATAATATCTAAATAATGTCTTGAATACATGCATGAAACACCCACCAGGATCGGGTTCTCTTTTTTAATTATCTCTACTATCTTCTCATCCGATATGCCAAAACGTATCCTATCCCCATCCACGAAGGCGTCCTTGTAATCGAAAATGCCTAATTCATATATTTTACAGTTCTTTCCGTTAGAATTTAAATAAGACGCCAGATAAAGCATATTTAAAGGCATGCTCGCCATAAAGCCTTCTGACATATCCGGTTTTGAAGTGAAATACTGGTTCAGCAATAACACTTGCGCCGTGTTATTTTTATCCAACTGGACCTCCGTATTCTGATGAGGAAATCGTTTTGCTTACTATGGCATACGAGATGAATCCGAACGTGTTTTGGCTCCTTTCGATCCGCAAGCTTAATTCCCCAATATATTTTCCTAAAATCGGAATAGCATTTAAAAAGCAACCGAACATTTCTCCCGAAGGGATAATGCCGCCTTCAATCACCTTGAATCCGACACCGATCGACAGATCCTTCAGTGATCCGGGGGAAAAAGATTTTTCATAACCTATTTCCCATTGATTGAGTAACTGTAAAATTGGACGAGTAATCGTGTGAATGGAGTAAGTATTAGGGACTGTAATCAAGCCGATACCGCCGGGCTTGAGTATTCTAAAAAGGCCCCGCATCATAGGACGTGAATCAACGAAGTGTTCTATCACGCCCAGACTGATAAACATATCAGCCGACTCCGCATCCAGCTTGGTATTATTCAAATCATCGCAGATAAAAACGACCTTGGCCTTGCTATTGCTATTGGCCGAATATTCATTCATTTTACGCATTGTTTCTTCTGCGATATCAACCCCTACAGCGTCTATCCCGTAATTATTGGCGGCGTAATAGCACCATTGCCCAAGACCACACCCGGCCTCTAGAAAAATATTATTTTTATTCAGCCTGGATAAGTATTTGTCAATCATTGATTTGTGGTGTATAGTCCAACGATCAGTAGCGAATGAGTTTTTGATGAACTCATCAATGACAAAACGCTTGTAGAATTTATCCCAAACTTCCTTAGTGTTGCAATCTTTCATAATCAACCCAACGTGAACTGAATTTTAATAGACAATTTTACGCCTTTCCCTGCACCGACCGAAACAGCATCGGTCCCGAATAAGTCAAATATTGTTTTGCTTTCGCCAAAATAGATCCCCGCTTAATTAATTTATGCCCGATAAATATTTCTTCATCACTAAGAACTCTGCCTTTCTGAATAGACACCCGCTTACCAATAACTCTATCGATGTTAATCACGACCCACGATGCCCCCTTAAGAATATACATGGCTGATCTAAAATTCCCCGTAACGATCAGGAATATGGTAAAAATAAACCAGATACAAAGATGAGCCGGCAAAATGGAGACCATGTTTCGGAAACTCAGGTTCTTAACGAGGGTCGTTATGTAGTTCTTGGCTCCATGGAATCGGACATTATAATCATGCCGTTCCTTTGAGAGAATAGCTGAGCTTGTTGAAAATTTATGGTACACGATCGATCCTGGACAAAATACGGTCTTAAAACCCAGGAGCCAGGATCGCCAACCAAGATCCGTTTCTTCGACATAGATGAAATAGTCCTCATCGAAGCCGCCGATTTTTTTAAAAACATCCTTTCGTATGAACATTCCTGCTGATTTCGCAGCAAGAATCTCAACCTCTTGATCGTACTGGCCTAGATCGATCTCCTTATGCTGTGCTCTCTGCACCAAAAATCCTCTATGGCCCAAATATTCGCCGGCGTAATCGAGGCGGTCCTTCTGATCCATCAACAACAACTTGCATTGTATGCAGCCGATTTTCTCATCGGATCGGAACAAGTCGATAGCTTTATTCAGCCAATTGCACTCGACCTTGGTGTCGTTATCTAAAAACGCGATGTATCGTCCTTTCGCGATCTTAACGCCTTCATTTCTCGCTTTGGCTGGTCCATAATTTTTATCCAACGCTAAAAATCGGATCTTCCCCGATTGCGTCGGGAACGCAGCCTGTATGTGAGATTCGCTGCCGTCCGATGAATGATTGTCGGCGATAATGATCTCGTATTTCGCCGTGGCACTGCTCAGGATTGAGTCGATGCAGTCTTTCAAGTAATGCTTGCCGTTATAGTTGACGACAACAACGGAAACTAAATCATCCATTTGTCAGGAATCTGTTTTTTGCTTTAAAAACGCGCGCCGAATCCCCAGAATATGGACTGGTCTTTACCAACGCCGGACCGAACAAGTTTTGGCAAGATGCGCGATTTATACCAATTCAAAAATCTTCTTAATGGAACTCCAGGGGTCAGCAACGCTACCGCGCCGCACAAAAGAAAGCTCGGATTGACCGCGAGTCCAGGAACGCGTCGCAGTATGATCCCAATCTCTCTTAGGACCATAGAGTTGGACGTCGCTGTCTTGATTTGGAAAAAGCCGGGCAAGGTGCTCCTGATCGTAAAATCAATGCCCTCGTTTTTAATGCGAGAGAATTCCGGTCCCGAATAAATCGTCTCAAACATCTTGATCCAGCTCGCTATTGGAGAGACGTCGAAGGTGTCCGATCTATTGGTGCTCATGCTGAATCGGGTCAGGACAGCCACTGAGAAATCCTTCAAGTAGACGGCCTTGTATTTCTTCAGTATGGATGCGAACGGATAGACATGCGCCGGAAAGATATCTTCATGGAAGGGGACATCCATGTACTTCCTTCTGAAGGCCAGCCCCGACAACTGCCATGAACTCCGGAAAAGCTCTTCCAGTTGCTTGCGCCCATCGAAGATTGATATTTCCGCATCCTCGTTGGGATCATATGGGAAAGTCGTCCGCGCGGGTATTTTGGGATCATCCCAATAGGTGTAGTAAGGTCGCGTGACCACGCCTATGTGGTCGCCTCGCATAAACGCATCGTGCGTTCGCTGGAGCGCCCCTTCAAGCAATATGTCGTCATCCCCCATCAAGAAAACGATGTCTCCCGTCGCTTTTTCGCTGCATGCTCGCAGATTTCTTCCGTAGCCTAAATTGCTGCCATTTTTATTGTAGATGATACGGGGATCGCCAATTCCCCGCACCTTTTCTTCCGTGTCGTCCGACGAACAGTTGTCCCACACCAAAATTTCGAAATTCTGAAACGATTGCCTCCGGAGATTGTTGACCGTCTGAATCAATAACTCCGCCCTATTGTAAGTAGGAATCAATATGCTGAACTTAAGCTGATTCATGACCTGCTCCCTGGAAAATATCTCCGCTCATCAAACAATCCGCACTTCAGGCAATGGGATAATAAAGCGCCCTCCCGCATTGCGATAAGGCTGTAGGCTTTCGATGATCGAAGAGGCAAAGTTCCAAGCCAGAATCAAAATGTAGTCCGGCTTGTACTCTTGAATGGACTTCGGCGGCAATATTGGAACGTGGAGGCCCGGCGTGAACAGACCCTGCTTCATGGGACTGCTGTCCACGATAAAGTCGATCACGTCTTTGCCGAGCCCGAAATGATGCATCAAGGTCGTCGCCTTAGCGGGGGCTCCGAATCCAGCGATCTTTTTGCCCTGACCCTTGATCTCTTTGAGCAAGAGAGCAAGCTCTTGCTTGCGCTGATCGATTCTCCGCGCGAAGTCTCGGAACGTGCCCGCACAATCAAGCCCCGCATCCGCTTCCTTCACTGCCAACTCCTTGACTGAGGAGCCCTGCCTGTGCGGTCCGCCTCGTTTTTGAGCGATTCCTCGCAATGAGCCGCCGTGAGCGTCCACCCGGAGGGCCTCTATGAATTCAAGCCCTTGGGCCGCCAGAAAACTCTGGAGCGGACCCACGCGATGGTAATCAAGGTGCTCATGGTATATGGTGTCAAATAATGTTTTTTCGTAGACATCGAGCAAATAAGACGCTTCAAAGACAAAAACTCCTCTCGGAGACAGTATCTCGCGCACGTTTTGCACGATGCCTTGTAAATCGTCGATATGTGCGAAGACATTATTGGCGCACACCGTCGCCGCCGGACCGTGAATCTTAAGAATACGCGAAGCGACTGTCTGGTTGAAAAATTCAGGCCATGTCTCCACCCCAGAAGCTGAGGCTTTCTCGGCGATCTTCTTAGCCGGGTCCACGCCCAAAACCCTCATTCCCGCTTGCTTGAAAAACCTCAGCAAAGTCCCATCGTTGGAGCCGATCTCAACGACTAGATCCCGCGGCTTGAGATGAAACCGGCGAATCACGTCCTCGGCGTAAGATTCGAAATGGCGAACAAAAACAGGAGAAGTCCCGGAAACATAGACATAATTTTCAAAAAGAACCCGGGGATCGACGACATCGAGAAGCTGGAGATGCCGACAATTCGCGCAGAAAAACAAGTCAAGAGGATAGCTCTCTTCGGCGCCACTGATGGCTTCAACGGGAAGAAAGGCGTTGGCTGGCGGAGTCGGTGTCAAAGAGAGGACCACGCTCAAATCCTTGCCGTCGCAAAGACGGCAAGTCGTTCGGCGCCGGCAGGAGCTCAGCGTCTTCGGTGATGCGGGAGGAATCATGGCGAGGATATCTCTCTTTTGTCGGAATCATTCATAGCCCGAAAACCCTGCTTCAAGCCTATTCTTGGCCGCCAACCCGGAAGCCTGCGACCTTTACGCCAGGGCGTCATAATTTCGCGCTTACGATACGGCCGTCCACCCCAAATCACACTCAGCTTCTTGCCAGTGACTTCGGCGTAAAGAGCGACCAACTGTCTTAGAGTCACGAAGTTTCCAGAAGAAAGTGCGAAAATCTCATGCCCGCGCACCTTGCCGTCCATAAGACGTTTGGCGGCGACAAGGTAGGCGTCGGTGATATCGTCGACATGAACCAGGTCGATCTTTTGTCGTCCAGGAGACATCGCTAACGGCCCTGATGTCTCCTGCAAGGACTTCCAAATTTTAGGCCTCGGATCTTGAGGGCCATAACTGTCACAAAGCTTCAAGGTAACGGCACGGAGCGCGTGGGCCTCGACGTAGTAGGTCACCATGTCTTGAAACGCTTGCTTGGTGGCCGCATAAAGATTCAAAGGGTTGTAATCGGCATTGCGATAATGCTGAAACCCCGTGCCGGTATTGATAAAATACGGAACCCGGTGCGCCGTCATAGCGTCCAGAAGCTGTGTTCCTAGAAGAATATTGCTCCGGCACAGCGTCTCCACGTCGCCCTGCCGGTGCATCGCGAGATATAGCGATGCCAGGTGGAACACGACGTCCGGACGCGCGTCTGCGACGAGACGCGCCATGCCTGCGGTCGTTCCATCATGCCAAAAGGCAACGCCGGGTATCCCAACGACGGAACCTCCATCCCGGGATTTATCGCGGACGACGCACTGGACGATCCAGCCAGTCTCTTGCAGTTTACGGCAAAGGCGAGAGCCGATAAAACCTGTCGCCCCCGTGACCAGGGCTCTTTTGAGTCTCATGACGCGAAAAAAAATGGACTCTCGAAATCGGCCAACCGCGATAATTTCCTGTCCTTGTCGGAGATCACAGGAGATCGATCCGGCCAATCGATACCCGCCGAATCCCATCTGATTCCCGCATCATGCTCAGGCGAATAGACGGTTGTGGTCTTATACATCATGAGCGCATACTCGCTTTGGACATAAAATCCGTGTGCCAAACCGCTGGGGATATAGAGGATGTTCTTTTTTTCCGCGGTTAATGTAAAAAGTTCATATTTGCCGAAAGTGAAAGAGCCTCGGCGCAAATCAACCACCGCGTCGAGAACGGTCCCGGCAAGGCAGTAGGCCAGCTTGGCGTGGTCGCGGGGCGGCAAATGGAAATGAAGCCCCCGCAATACTCGCTGACGCGAGGTGGAATAATATTCCTCGGAAAAAGAAAAGGCCAAGCCATGCTTCCGAAAGACGTCGGCATGAAAAGTTTTGACGAAAGAGCCCCGCGAGTCTTCCTGCACCCTTGGCCTTATCTCAAAACAGCCAGGAATAGTCGTCGGTAAGAAATCCATAGGGCTATTTGTTCCTAAAATAATCCGCCATAACCTCAGCGGTGTAGTCGATCATGGTTGAATCAAGACCGGGATAAATGCCGACCCAAAAGGTTCGGCTCATTACGGCATCCGTGTTGTCGAGAGCGCCGACAACGCGATAGGTCCGGTCCTTAAAATAGGGCTGTCGCGTAAAATTCCCTCCGAAAAGAAGCCGCGTGGCGATCTTGCGCCCCTCCAAATGGCGAATAAGCTCCAGGCGCGAGACGTGCTCGCGAACCGTCAGGGGGAATCCAAACCAAGCCGGCTCCGAATGAGGGGTAGCCTGAGGAAGAATAAGGTGCTTCTCAAGAGGGCGGAGAGCATCAAAAAGCCTGTGGAAATTACTTTTCCTTTGATCGATGAAGCGGGGAAGCCTTGCGATCTGAGCGACCCCTACCGCGGCCTGCAGATCCGTCATCTTCAGGTTGAAACCTAAATGGGAGTAAATATATTTATGATCGTAACCGTGCGGCAGCTTCCCTAGGCTCCAATCGAATCGTTTGCCGCAGGTGTTGTCTGTGCCCGTGTCGCAATAACAGTCGCGGCCCCAGTCACGAAGCGACTCCAATGCCCGTTTAATCGTTCCCAATCGGGTAAACACAGCTCCGCCCTCTCCAGTCGTTATATGATGGGCTGGATAAAAACTCAAAGTGCCGATATGTCCGAATGTGCCCGCCAAGCGCTGTCCCGCTTGGACCGGCCATAAATCGTGGGCAGGATCGGCCAACGTATAGAGGGAGCCCAGCGCGTCACAGCAGTCTTCGATGACCCATAAATTATGCTTTTTGGCGAGTCTAAGCACGGAGTCCAAATCAAAAGGGTTGCCCAATGTGTGGGCCAGCATGATCGCCCGCGTGCGCGGCCCCACGGCGGCTTCGAGTAACTCGGGGTTGACGTTGTAGGTGGGAATGTCCACGTCGAGGAATACCGGGATAAGTCCGTAAAGCAGCAGAGGATTGATGGTCGTGGGAAATCCCGCGGCAACCGTAATCACCTCATCACCGGCTCTTAGCATCCGTTCGCCCAAGAGATGCGAAGTGAGGGCAGCCACCGCAAGCAAGTTGGCCGAAGAGCCGGAATTCGTCGTCAAAACGTGGGTGATGCCCAGGAACTGTTTGAGATTGTCCGCAAAGGATTTATCGAAACGGCCAGCCGTCAGCCAAAAATCGAGTGCCGCATCGACCAAACCGCCCATTTCCGCTCCGCCATAGACCTTCCCTGAGACGGGAACGGCGCTCTCCCCTCGGATAAACGGCTTTGGCCCATGAGCCTGCCGGGCATATTCCTCGACCAGGTTTAAAATCTTCCGACGTAGCTCCGCAGCCTGCATCACGCGCCAGCCCTGGGTGCCCATGCAAGCCCGCGCTTCGAAGCCATCTTCATGTAGCTGCGGATTTGTTCGAGACATAAATTTTGCGCCGAGAAACCCCGTTCGCTGGAGGCCTTGTACCAGGACACGGTCTCCGACAAAACCATGTCAAGCCTATACACGGGCACCCAACCGAGACGACGATGCGCCTTGGAAGAATCGAGTCTCAAAGAAGGCATTTCTTTGACTTTCAGATCAGCATGAGCCTGGACCCATCGGCCCCCGCCCCACAACCGGGTGACGCGGCCGACGACTTCGCGAACGGCGTAAGATTGTCGCGGCCCCGGACCGAAGTTCCACGCCTCGGCGAAAGCCTTCGGATCCTCAAGTTGGTGGGCGGCCAGCGTCAAATAGCCGGAAAGAGGCTCAAGGACGTGCTGCCAGGGCCGGGTAAACCCGGGATTACGCACCGGAACAGGAAGCTGCTTGGCAAGCGCTCTGACGCAATCGGGCAGGATGCGGTCCTGGGCCCAATCTCCTCCACCGATCACGTTGCCGGCCCTCGCCGTGCTCAAGGACGGCCTTTCCTGTGAAAAGAAAGAACTTCGGTAGCACGCCGCCGCGATCTCCGCGCAGGCTTTGCTGGCGCTGTAAGGATCTTCACCGCCTAAGGAATCGGACTCGCGAAAAGGCAAGGTATCACCGGAATTGTGATAGCACTTGTCCGTCGTGATGGCTACGACGATATCAACAGAACGGCACTGCCGAGCCGCCTCTAAAAGGTAAGCGGTTCCCATAAGATTCGTCTCGAAAGTCTCCAACGGATGCTTGAATGATCGGGGCACGAGCGATTGCGCAGCTAGGTGAAAAACAATTTCCGGTCGCAGGGACGCAACGACTGTCTGAACCGTCTTTTGATCCCGAATGTCGCCAATCCGTGAATCTGTTATGCTGCCCAGTTTCATCTGTTCGAAGAGGCTGGGGCTTGTGTCCGGCTTGAGGGACAAGCCTGAAACTCGGGCTCCCAGCTCATGGAGCCAGAGACCCAGCCATGAACCTTTAAAGCCGGTCAGGCCCGTGACCAAAACCCGCTTTCCCCTAAAGACGCCGCCAAAAGCTTGGCGGCTCAAAGGAATAGCCGGCGTTTTGATATGTCCCGACGCTGTCATCTGAGCCCTCCGATCATTCATCATGTTACTGGGCCGCCCGGCCGACGACCAAATAGTCCACGTTGGAAGGCATCGGCTTCCCGCGAAACGAGCCGCGCCCATCAGCCAAGATCACGCGCCCGACTCGCCCGGACAAGAGCGCTGGCAATCGTTGTAGATACTGAGGCCACGCCGTCACCAGCACGATAATATCTGCTTTCGACATCGCTCCTTCCCAATCCATCTCCGCCTTCGCCCGCCCCCTGTAAGACTTGAAAAAATTTACGGACGCGCTGGGATCATGACAGAGCACATCCGCGCCGTTCCGTTCCAACTTGGCAACAATGCCGAAAGCGGGCGACTCGCGCACATCATCTGTATTGGGTTTAAAAGCGAGGCCCAGCACCAAGACCCTGCGTCCCGCAAGCCCCCCGGCTCTGCCCGCGATCCGTTGAACGAAACGAGCGGACTGCTGGGAATTGACGACCATAATGTTCCGGGTCAACAAAGTTTCCGCGCCCACATCCCGAGCGAAAGCAGCCAGAGCTTGCACATCTTTCGGGAAGCAACTGCCGCCAAAACCACAGCCGGGCCGGAAATACTCATCAATGGATGGCGTCTTGGAATTGACCTGCCAGCGCCGATCCCGCATCACGCCGTCAATCACGTCCTGCGCGTCAACCCCCGGAATCGCCTCCGCAATCGCGGCGATCTCGTTGGAAAATGAGATGCATAGCGACAAAAGACTGTTGTTGACGTACTTGATCAATTCCGCCGTCTCAATGTTCGTCTCCAGCGGCTTTGGATCAGACGGGAGATTGTATAGAGCTCGTCCCATTTCAAATACGGACGGGTGCTGCCCCCCGATAACGACGCGATCCGGACACATGGCGTCCCCGACCGCGTTCCCTTCACGCAGGAACTCCGGCATCATTCCCACCTGGATGTCGCCGAGCGATTCCCCCGCCTCCTCACGAAGCTTGCTCCAGACCACCTTTCTCGTCGTCCCAGGAACCACGGTGCTCTTGACGAACAATATTTTCAGGCGCCGAGCGCCTCGATACATACTCAGGACTTTCCCAAGAGCGCCTGCGACCTGCTCCAAATAGGCAGTATTGATACGTCCATCTCCATCACTGCTGGGCGTGGGAACGGCAATGATGGCCGCATCGCACTCGAGAACAGCCTCGATTCCGGTTACGACATTGAAAAGGCCGCGACGCTGCGAAGACGCGAGCATATCATCAAGTCCCGGCTCATAGAAGGGCGCCTGACCGGACGAGATGACCTTGACCTTTTCGGCGTCCGTATCGACGCAGATCACCTGATGGCCTCTCGCGGCTAGGGAGACTCCCGTCACGAGCCCCACGTAACCCGATCCGATGACGCCGACTCGAATCATTTAACGCCGCCTATGCGGGCGATTTCCTTGGATTCACGCGCCCAAGCCAAATAACGGGAGAGACCCGTGCATAAATCTATTTCCGGTTTGAACCCGAGAGCGCGCAGTTTGGATAAATCAGGAGCTCGGCGTTGAGGATTGTCTGACAAATAGTCGGAATCCTGATGCGTCTGGTACTTGACCTTCAAACCACGGCCGTCTACCTCGATCATGCGGCGAGCCAAGTCCCTGACCGATATCTCTTCACGATCGCTCCCGACGTTGTAGGCTTCCCCGGAAGCGCCTCGAACCAGAACGCAGAGCAGACCCGTGATGAAATCGTTGATGTAACAGAAGCTTCTCGTGGGCGAACCGTCCGAAAATACCTCAATGTCACGGCCCTCGAGCACGCAGCGGGCGAAGTCCGGGAGCACACGGCGGTCGTCCAGCCGCATGCCCGGCCCGTAGACGTTGAACGGCCGAATGATTCGAACGGGAGTTCTCCTGGAACGGAAAAATATCATGGCCAAAGTCTCGGCGAAACGCTTGGACTCATCATAGCAAGCTCGCGGACCGGTGCAACTCACGCTTCCGTGATAAGTCTCCGGCGTGGGGACTGCGGATGGCTCCGGATCACCGTAGATTTCACTCGAACTCATGAAAACAAAAGATTGGAGAGGAAGGTCGCGTGCCTCTTGAAGCAAATGGTAAGTCCCCAAGGCGTTGATTTCCGCCGTCTCAAGAGGAAATTGCCGATAAACGCTCGGAGAGGCGATGGACGCACCATGCAGGATAACGTCCGGACGCGCGTCCAGCTTAAACGGGCGAGAGGCGTCGATATTGAGAAATTGAACATGCGGAGAGCCGACCAAATGAGCCAGCCGAAGCGGAATGCCTGTCTTATAGTTATCGACGACGACGATCCGACAGGCCTGATCCGACGGCAGGCTTCGGGAATACGCGGCAAGAAGATCGACCAAATAGCTCAATAAAAATCCGCCGCCGCCGGTAATCAAGATGCACCGGCTCTCCAATCCACGCAGGTCGGTTCCGGAGCGCCGGACGATTTCTTCAATATCCGATTCAATAACGGCGCCGGGTCCGCCACGTTCAGTCGTCGTTTTGATCATATGCGATTTCCCCACACTTTCCACGGTGCCTTTCCGGAATCCCACATTTGATTGAATAGATTGTATTCCCGCAGAGTATCCATGGGCTGCCAGAATCCTTTATGGGAGTAAGCGGCGAGTTGGCCATCTCTGGCAAGCTGCCTGAGAGGTTCTTTTTCCAAGACCAATTCACTGCCGCCGCTCAAATAGTCCCATATCCGCTTTGAGTCAAAAACGAAGAAACCGCCGTTAATGATGCCGGCGGTCGCTTGAGGTTTTTCATTGAATTCCACGACTCGCCGCCCATCCACGACCATTTCTCCGAATCGCCCCGGCGGACGCACTGCCGTTACGGTCGCAATCTTCCCATGCGAACGATGGAATTTCAAAAGACTCTTGACATCGATGTCGGCGACGCCGTCTCCGTAGGTCAGGCAAAATATTTCGCTATCCTGGACGTAGGACCTGACGGCCGCCACTCGCGCGCCCGTCTGAGAGCTTTCACCCGTCTCAGCCAAGGTGACCGTCCAATTTTCATTGTGATTCGAGCCCAAAAAACTCACGCGTCTCCGTGCGCCGATCTCGACAACCGTATCGCAAAGTCGCGCGTCGTAATTAAGAAAAAAATCCTTAATGATCCAGCCTTTGTATCCCAAGCAAAGGACGAAATCCTTGAGGCCCGCAGCGGCGTATATTTTCATGATGTGCCAGAGAATGGGCTTGCCTCCGATCGGAAGCATGGGTTTGGGTAAATTCTCTCCGGCATCGCGGATGCGCGTTCCTTGTCCTCCGCACAAAATGACCGCTTGGACGGAAGAACACCCGGATTTTCTCATACCGTGGATCCCTTGCCTTGGGGACCCCGCAGGTTCATCACATACACAATGCCGACCATGACCCGCAAAAAGAACATCCCCAAAGCCAACAGAGGATGCGCCGACAACCGCCGCCATTTCCGCTTCTCAACGAACACGAGGAAATACCGGTACCAAAAACCGAATTGTTTTTTGACGTCCGCGTCGCCCCTGCCCCATCGGCCGAAATAAACGTCGAGGGTATTCATGTAGTAATTCTTCTTTCCGAAATAGCGGCGCATATCGAACTCGGACTCGTTGTGATAAACGACCGCGCGCCGACCCGTCGGATCAACCCCTCTCTCCTGAATGAATCCCGCAAATTCCCAATCAGCCGCAGGCCCGGCCCCGACCGACAAAGCCCCCCCATCCAGCAGGTCAACGCGTCCCAACTGCCTCAATTTCTTGTCGAAATCCCAATCGTCTACCCCAACCAGGCTCTCGTCCCACCCCCCCAAGCGGTCATAAACGTCTTTCCTGTAAAACCTGGCCGCGTCCACAACGGTACCGTCATAAAAACCTCGCTCAAACCGCCTGACCCGGCTCCAATATTTCTTTCCGAGAACAATCTCCGGAATATAAAGAGCCAAACTACCATTGTGTTTCATCCAAAGGACGCAAGCCTCAATTAAGTCGGGAGACAAAATCATGTCGGCGTCAATGGCGACAAGAAATGTCCCTTTCGCCGTTTTTGACCCGAAGTTCCTCCGCGGAGGACCGCCGCCCCCGACCTTCTCCAAAACCTTGTCCGTGTATTTAAGCGCGATTTCACGGGTCCTGTCTTCGGACTTATTGTCAACGACGATAACCTCAATATTCTTATAGCTTTGACAACGAATGCTCCTGAGGCAATTTTCTATATTCCTTTCCTCTTTATTGGTAGGAATAACAATGGAAACGAGGGGCAAAAGCGTTCCATCCCCCATCTCTAGATCCAAATTGAAGGTCTCTTTTGACGGCATTCGTGCTTCCCTAGTTTGATTCATCGCAATTGACTGTTCATTATACCTGAGTTGGAGCTTGGTCATCCTGATACATAACGTGCTACCGCAGAGTGCTCACCAAGCGTTCCGTGAAGACCAACCCCTGGATGAAGCGTATGCCGTAAACCAAGTGGGTGCAGAAAGTGTACCACAGGGCGCAAAGGGCGACCACCGGCTTCTCATGCGCCAGGAAGTCGCGCAGCGCCTTGGCCAGCGCCATGGCGTAGAGCGCCCAGCCCAGGGCAACCAGCGCTTTGAGCGGCGCGGGCAAAAGCGGGCTGAAGAGCGAGAGCGCCGTAAAAAGCACGAAGACGGACGGGATGAAGTAGACCGGCTTGCGGGAGGTTTCCGGGTATTCTTTGGCGAAGAAGCCGCGGTGCAGGCCGTAGGCGCCGATCTGCTTGAGGTGGCCCGGCAGGCCGGCCCGCCGGTGGTGCCACACGACGAGTTCCGGGACGTACAGGATCTTGCGGCCGGTCTTCTTGATGAGCTCCAGGCAAAGCTTGGTGTCCTCTCCCGGCCAATAATCGGTGTTGAAGCCGCCGATGGACAGGAAATCCGCCTTGCGCACCATCAGGTTGACCGAGGGCCAGTCCTGAATCTCCCGCACGCCGCCGACCGGCACGTAGCGCTCCGGCGCGCCGCCGGAGAGCTTGCTCAGGAAAACCGCGCCCGACACGCGCTGCCAGAAGCCGTCCTGCGGGGGCGTGATCCCGGGCCCGCCCAGGGCGACGACGCCGGGATCGCGGAAATAGGACCGCGCCACGTCGAGAATATCCGCTCGCGGATAGGAGTCGTCGTCCAGGAAGACGAGAATCTCGCCGAGGGCGACCTTGGCCGCCAGGTCGCGCTTGGCGCCGGGCCCCACCCGGCCGGAGGCGAGCACCCGGATACGATCGTCCGGCCATTCGCTCGCCATCCCCTCGTTGGGGACCAGTATCAATTCCCAGTCGGTATTGTTGAGCTTGAGGACATACGGCACGGTCTCGCGCACGTGCGCGTTGACCGCCTTGAACGGGATGATGACGCTGAATTTCACGCCTTCCCGCCCCCCGTCGTGTAGGCTTGCGTAGGATATTGCATACGGCATTGCATTAAATGCAATCCGAGATGCAATGAGCCGAGCCTTCCTTCTGCCTCTCCCGCAACAAGCTCTGTACCTGAGGTCGGGTCAGTCCCGGCAAGACTTGGTATCCAAGAGGGCACGGAGCAACTCGTGAAGATATTCGTCAAGATACGCACGTGGTTACTTTTGCCCCTTTGCCGCCCCTTTGTTGCCCCTTTCGCTCCTTTGTTGTCCCCTTACCTGGTAGTGCGTCCCTTTGCCGGTCTGGCCAACCTTGTCGAATACACCCACCATTTCCAGCTGCTTCAACTCATCGGAAGCCGTCCGTTTGCTAACGTTACAGAGGCGCTGGTATTCGGAGTTGGTAATGCGGCCGTTATTCTTGGCGTGAAGGGCAGCCGCCATCTGACGATCGTTGAGGCCCAGAGAGCGCAGGTGATCCTCGGTCATAATGTCCTTTGGAAACGTCAACCACAAGCCCCCCTGCTTCTCTTCAAATCGCGGCTCGGGCAGGCCGGCGTTCTTGCAACTGCGGATGATCGCAAGCGTCCCGCCGCCCCATTTCTCAATGGAGCCCGCGTAGTAGAGCATCTCCGCGATCTTCCGATTGCGCGGCCTGGATGAGTGCTCGTGCCGAAGCTCATCCGGCTTTAGCGGCGGCAGAAGCCCTCCGGGATTGAGGATGATCAAGCGGTCGTCGTGCCAGCGGATTTGGATCTGCCCCAGGTCCAAATAATCGCGATGGCACACGGCGTTGGTGACAGCCTCACGAAGGGCTTCCAACGGGTACTCCCATATGATGTCCCGGGCGGGCATTCCGTGGAATTCAAAGCGGGTCTGGAGGTGCTCTCGAAAATAGCCCATGACGGCGTCTACCTGCTCAAAGATCGTCCCTCCGATCTCCCGGTCATCGATAATCACGGTTTCGGATCGAAACCTTCCGATCTTCACCGCCGCCGAAGGATGCCAGCGCTGGGGCTCCCTGCCGAACAGAAGAACGGCAGCGCGAGTCGGCCGTCCGTCCTTCATCAGCCCTAGTTTTTCCAGGATGTAGGAGGTCGTCTCTTCGGAAGGAATCCGACGGCGCTTCTTCTCGTTGCACAGCGCCCGGAACAGACCGATGCGTTCCTCATCGATGTCGGCCAAGGACGCCCGAGTCTCCGAGATCTCGTCCCACGTCGAGCCGACCTTGTCCAGAATCAGCCGCGTGAGATCATCGTCGGTCATCTGTCGATTGCTCTTGCCGACACGCTTATAGAAGCGTCCACGGCAGGGTATCGGTTTGACGGAGCTTTCCGCGATCTCGATCAATACGACGACTTTGCCCCGCAAGAGAACCTCGACAATCCGCGGGTTCAGGCGCGTGGACTGCGCGATACGATTAGCCCAATCACGGATCGCCTCTTTCCTCAACTGCACACCCTTGAGCGTTCCATCATCGGCGACGCCGACAAGGATGGAGCCGCCCCCGGCATTGGCGAAGGCCGCGACACTTTCCAGTGTCGCATCATCAAACGACTCTTTGAACTCGGCGGTCTCACTTTCCCCGTCGACCAAGAGCCGCTCAATGTTGGAGTAGTCTGCGTTTGTCATGGCGCGGTTCAGTATGCAACATTTCATTTTAGCACTTTGAACCATGGGCTCTACCCGGCAGGGGCACCCGCCGCATCCTGGAGCAATAGAGCGCCCCGCCCAGGGCGACCAGCGCTTTCAGTGGCGCGGGCACACGCGGACTGAAGAGCGAGAGCGCCGTAAAAAGCACGAAGACGGACGGAATGAAGTAGACCGACTTGCGGGAGGTTTCCGGGTATTCCTTCGCGAAGAAGCCGAGGTGCAGGCCGTAGGCGCCGATCTGCTTGAGATGGCCCGGCAAGCCGGCCCGCCGGTGGTGACACACGACGATCTCCGGGATGTACAGGATCTTGCGCCCGGTCTACGGTCTGGCGCACGTGCGCGTTGACCGCCTTGAACGGGATGATGACGCTGAATTTCACCCCTTGCCGTACGCGTTCGGACGGAATCATTGGAGGCAGCCAAGAACGGCTTCGGGGGTCAGCACACAGACATCCTGGGCTTTCCGTCCGCGCTTGGCCCAGAGGACCGGCACGACCTCGCGCCCGCGCACGAACGGCAAATTCTTCGCCAAGGAGAGGAGGCGGTCCCTGACTTTGGAAGCCTGGATATCCGCGGCGCTCCATTTCGCCTCGCCGATGAGAACGACTTCCCCGTCTCGGGACTCCGCCACGACATCGAGTTCCAGCGGCGCGCCGTCTCGGCCCGCGCCCCACCAGCGGCGGGCCGCCCCCCATTCATGCCCCCCGATTCGGCACGACGGCACGCTGGACCTGGCCAACTCCTCCCAAATGAGCGAGACGTGAAGCGGCAACTGCCGGAGGACCTCAGCCATGACCGCGGCCGCGGCGCGAACCTCGAGCTGAGACTTGTTCGGCTGGAGAAATCTGAAGTAGAACGCCAGAAACGGATCGTCGATCTTATACAGGCTTCGCTTGCTCGTTTTCGAGTCCTCGCCGAACGGTATTTCACGCCGCACATACCCCAAGTCCACGAGTTGCGAGAGAGGCCGCATGATGCCGGTCGCCGGCTTCCCCAGGCGGCCGGCGATCTCCGACATCCGGTGGCAGCCCTGCCCGATGACGGACAAAAGGGAATAGGGCTGGACCGCGCTGCGCATGTCGTCCATCAGGAGCCTCAGCGGCTCCTCGTGAAGAACGCCATTGCGATCCAGGATGAGTTCGCGGATGCCCTCCTCAAGCGAACCGAACTGCGACGCGAGCTCCCAGTAGCGCGGCACTCCGCCCCAGACGGAGAATGCCTCGACGGCTTCGACGCCCGCGAGACCGAGCCCCGGCCGGATCCAGCCGGCCCTCAGGGGCTGAATCTTAAGTATTTCCACGGCTCTGCCGTAGAGAGGCGCGGCTTGATCCAACACGAGACCGTGCATCATTCTCTGCGAAGAACCGCAGAGAACGATGTTGAGCTTCTTCTCGCCGGGGAGGTCGAGGTACTTCTGCAGCTGGCTCGGCAGCTCCGGGGCATGCTGGACGAGATAGGGGAACTCATCCAGACACAGGGATATGCGCCTATCCAGCTGCTGATCGAGGCTGCGCAGCAGGGAATCCCAGGTCGGGTAGATCGCGGAGGAAAAACCGGGGACGAGCCTGTCGATCTCCACGGCAAGATCCTTGATCTGCAGGGCGGGTTCCTTTTGGTCGGCGAGGTAGTACACGTCCCGGCCGCCGACGGCCGTCTGGATCAGCGTCGACTTTCCGCAGCGCCTGCGGCCGTACACTACGGCTAAAGCGCCCCCCTCCGCCTTGAGGGCCCGCGCAAGCCGCTTCCGCTCGTCCGTCCTGTTTAGGAAGCGCAATCTCACCAAGAAACCTTGTTTATATTATACCTTACAAACATAATGTTTGTTGAACATATTCATCTCCTCCAAAGAGCCGGCTCAAGAAGACCGCGCCCGACACGCGCTGCCAGATCCGCGAATCCTGCCACTCGCTCGTCATGTTCTCGTTGGGGACCAGGATCAATTCCCAGTCGGCATTGTTCAGCTTGAGAACATAGGACACGGTTTCGCGCACGTACGCGTTGACCGCCTTGAACGGGATGATGATGCTGAATTTCACGCCTTCCCGCCCCCCGTCGTGTAGGCTTGGTCGGGCCTAGTGGGCGACTCCGGATAGCGAAACTTCAGAAGCCCTTCTCGCACCATAGGAGCCAGATATTGGTGGCGTAGGTTCTTCGCGTTGCGCTGCAGAAGGACTGCCAGCGTTTCCACCTGTAGGCAGCGACCTTGGCAGAGCTTGAGGATCACCGCCCTGACCTCGGAGGCAGGCGCCTTGCCCTTGGAGGCCACGGGAGCAGCCATTGCCCGCAGCAACTCCTGTTGTCCAGCCATGGTCTCTGGCAAGCTCCCGGGCAAATCTGACAAGCTCCCGGGCAAATCTGAGGAGTCCGAAGCAGTCAGCCGATAGCTCGTCCAACGGCGACGGTTGTCCGACACAAGATAGCCCTGCTCACAGAGGCGGCGCAACATGCTGGAAATATCGACCGGATGGTCCGCGAGCAGCTCCTGCAATCGCGCATTCGAAACCGCCCCTTCGATTGCCGCAGTGGCTAAAGACTGCACCTCGGGCGGGGTCAGGGCATCCAGCCGGGCGCCGAACTTTCGACGCAGGCTCGCGAGGGTCTCCTCGGGAATCAGGCTGACCATGGGAAGGGTCAACTTCATGCGATCCGGCTGCGCCTGGACATTGAAGAACGGGGCGCGCCAGTGCCGGCTGCGCCAGCCGGTCCGGATTTTGTCCACGCCTGAACCGGCCTGCTCTCCGCCGCCGATCATGAGGAACATTTTCTGTAGAGACTTATTGCGGCACTCGCTCACGCCGCCGCGGCGGAATTGCTCGAACGACACCAGCATCGTGCCTGGGTTTTCAAGGACGAAGCGGTCGGGATGGCGCTCCAACACGACGCCTCCCGGCGCCGAGTAATCCGCGTGGATCAAGGCGTTGACGAAGGCCTCGCGCAAAGCCTCGTGCGCGGGAGTTTCGTCGCGGCGCATGTTCCCTTCCAACTGGAAAGGCGTGGGCAAGCCGGCGGACAATTTCGGCCACACGCGCTTGTAGAACTGGAACAGATTAGCTTCCCAGGAGCCGTCCGGATAGACGCGATCACTCCAGCGCGTCGCCGGATCGAGTTTTTCCCGGTAATCCGCAAAGTAGGCCGGCGCGGCCTCGGGATCACGAATCGCCCGGTCCTTGCCGAACATCAATAGCCCGGCCAGGGTCAGGCCCGGGCGCCGGTGGCGCGGTCGCGCCGCCAGCCGCCCAATCGTTCCAGAAGCTCCTTGTCCTCCAGAGACAGCCAGGCGTGTTCTCCTTTGGAAGCACGGAAACGCTGACGGTATTGGGTGAGGCTGTCCGCATCGAGGTCATCGAGCTTGAAACCCGTCAGAATCCGCTGATCGGCCGGCATCGGATCGGCATCCGCCAGCATGCGGCGCACTTCGTCGTCGGCGCAGCGGTAGTCTCCTTCGTGAAGTCGGCGATAGGTGTTGCCAAACGGCGTCGGGCCGATATAGACCGGCCGGACGCCGCGGGCCGCGCGCGGGACTCGGATCGCGAGCAGACTCGCGCCCTCCAACGCGACGACCTGGACGTCGGCTTCGGCCAGGAGATTGCGGCTCACCTTGCCGCGGTTGTTCATCCCGTCCCAGAGGATCTTCTTGTAGGCGCCGATTTGCGCCGGCGCAAGGCCGTCCAGCCGCACCGCGCGGTCATCCTCGCGCGCCCCCAGAACAACGGCGCCGCCTTCGGTATTGGCGAAGGCGCTGTAGGTCTCCCAGAAGCTGCCCGGAAATCCGCCTCTCGCCGATTTGAACTCCCAGTCGGAGTCCTCGCCTACGCGGGCGGCTTCCAGAACACGAGCCAGCAACTCAGCGTTCATGGCCTGACCTGAATCCCTCACGGTTGCATACCACTGACGGTCATTCTACCAATTTCACCCGACGACGGCATCCGGGTGCGGGCCGTAGCTAGAGGGCCATTCGCAGGAGATAGGCCTCCCAGAATTCCCTGGGGGTGGCCACGACCGTGTTCTTGCAGCGGAGCGGGAATCAGTACAAGGCGGGGCGATGGCTCTGGGGAAGTTCTTTCTCACCGACCCGACGAGTCTCCTCGCCTGACGAGGCCGAGCCGGATTATTTTACGTTGTTCCGGTCCTGACACTTCTTCTGCGCTTCAAGTTTCTGCACGTCGCTTTGATCCTGCGGACGTCCGACCGCAAGCTTATTTTCAATAAGAAGATCTTTCGCGATGTAGTGGACCGTTTGCCCGTGGAATGAGCCGGAAATCCGCGTTTGCCAGACTTTCTCCGTGTCGACGCCGTCGATCGATGAAAGAAGATCCGCGCGATGGGGGGCATTGCCCAGCTGGATGATCTTCTCCGACGACATGATGTCGGCCTCCGCGACGCCGAGAAAGCCGAACCCAAACTCACCCAGCGCCGCGATCACGCGAACCGCGTTCTCTTTGGTGGGACGGATGAGGAAGTCGATATCTTTGGTGGCGCGGGGATAGCCGTGCCAACCAACGGCATGCGCGCCCACGATGACGTATTCGACGCCGTGCCGATTGAACGTTTCGACAAGCTCGACAAGAGGGTCAGCGTCCTTCCGGTTCATCGCCCCTCCTGACTATCCGCGCGACCGGAGCAAACGGCGGGAGCTCCGCGGCTCCGCTCGAAATGAAGTAAAGCCGCTTGCGCAGCAGTTCCACGTCCTCGACGCGTTCCGCCGGCGTCATCGCAAGCATCCCGAGGAGCATTTCTTCCTCGTTATGAGCGAAGGCCTCGGCTTTCGACCGGATGATTCCGACGCGGGCCATTTTCCCCATATTCCGTTGCTCCTCGGCGTTTCGCTTAGACCGGCTGCTTGGCCCGGCCGTCCGGCGAAGCTTCCCAGGAGGCCTTGCCCCGGTGGCGGGTCAGGTTGAAGATGTGCTGGCGGACCCGGCGGACGGCGCGCCAGCCGTAGGTGAACAGGAACTGCCAGTCCCGTTTGCGGAAGGCCAGCAGGAACTGGAGCTGGCGGGCGATGAACAGCGGGTGGAAGGCGATCGAGTACATCTCGCGGATGGCGTCGTAGTAGCGGTCGTGCGGGATGGGCGTCTTGACGATCAGCCTGCTCATGTCGTGGTCGTCGTAATCATCGGTCAGCAGGACGCCCTTCTCGATGCACTCCCGGTGGTAGGGCGTGAAGTCGAGCGGCGTGCAGATGGTGACCTGGAGCGTGCGGGCCAAGCCCTTGAGCATGAGGTCCTTGACCAGAGCCTTCGTCGCGTCGAGCTGCTCCTGGGTCTGCCAGTAATAGCCGACCATGATGGTCAGATGCGGGTGCAGGCCGTGCTTCGTCATCCACTCGAGGCAGCGGTAGACGTGCTCCGACTGGTAGCCCTTGTTGAGGCGGCGGAGCGTCTCCTCGTCGGCGGCCTCAAGGCCGAGCAGCACGAAGCGGAAGTTGGCCCTGGCCAGCAGCTTGATGGTCTCCTCGTCCAGGTATTCGAACCGGGTGTTGATGCCGAAGTAGCAGTCCTTCTTGTGCAGGCCGCGGTCGATGATTCCCTGGGCGAATTCGCGGGCGTCCTTGCCGCGGTACCAGACGCCGGAATCGTCAAAAATTTCCCTGGCGCCGTGCTTCTCGATCAACGCCTGATATTCGTCGAGGCTGCGCGAGACGGGCATCATGGAGAAGGTCAGGTCCGGGCCGTTGTAGCGGCAGAAGGTGCACTTGCCGAACATGCAATCGCGGATGACGCTGGTCGCGTACGCGCCGGGAGTCTGCAGGTAGTTGCCGTTTTCGTAGGCGTAGTCGCGCCAACGGACCAAGTCGCGGTCCACGAGCGGCGAGTTCTCCAGCGGCTCGACTTGGCTGAAGTTCCCGGTGGACTGGATCAAGCCCCCATGGCCTCGGAACAGCAGGCCGTCGACCGGGAGGGTCCGGCGCCAATCGGAATTTTCCGCGATGAACGCCGCCAGCTTCGGGAGCACGAAGTCCACGTGGTTGCTGCGCAAGATGATGTCGGCCCGGGAGTTTTCCAGAGACTCCTGCGGAGCGCGCATGGAATGGTAGCCGGTGAGCACGATGAGGCAGGACGGAAGCGCCTCCTTGAGCCGGCCGATCGTCTTCCAGTAGAACTTCATCACCGGCGTCGTGCTCTCGAGCACGATCATCTCCGGCTCCCACGCGACGAGGTCCTTCAGCCAGCCGTCGAAGGTCTTGAGCTGGGCGTTGCCGTCGTCCCACAGGACGTCGTGGCCGAGATCCTTCAGCCAGGTCGCCGCCTGCGCATGGACCACCGGCAGGAGATAGGTCGGCTCCTTGAAGAATTGGACGTTCCGATTCTGAGACACCATCGCCTTTTGCCCGAGGCGATTGACGATGGGCGGGTACGAAATGGCGACTTTCATCGAGGGCGCGCCTCCGGCATCGGTTAAAAAAACGCTTCGGAAAAGAGATTGTCGCTGGGAACGCCTTGGGAGCGCAGCAGCGCGTAGGCCTCGCTGATCATGGCCCGGTTGCCGCAAAGGTAGCAGAGCGCGTCCTTGGCGGCGGGGTTTTTTCCGAGATAATCGGTGACCCGGCCCCGGAAATCGCCGCCGTCCTCGCGGGAGACGCAGGACACGTAACGGTCGGCGGCGTAATCCCGGCGGTCGTAGCGCTCGCGGGCGAAACGGACGCCGTGCACGACCCTGTAGTTCAGGCCGGGATACGACCGCACGAACGAATGGAAGGGCGCTATGCCCGTGCCCGTGGCGATGAAAAGATAGGGACGCCCGTCGAACTCGGGGGTCTTGATGCGGAAGTCGCCGTAGCAGCCGTGAATCTCGACGCGGTCGCCGGGCTTGAGGGACTTGAGTTGGACGCTGACGATCCCGCCCTGCACTTCCTTGATCAGGAAATCGAGATAAGGGTCGCTCTCTCCGGAATACGTCGAGTATTCGCGGTTCACCCCCGCGCCCGGAAATCCCAGATTCACGCACTGACCCGCCTGGAATCGAAGGCCTCCGCGCTCGCAGCGGATGAGGTAGGCGTCCTCGGTCAGGAACTTGACTTCCAGGACCCGGTGGAGATGATCGGCGCGCGCGGACGTCTCCCGGCTCTCGGCTTCCAGCAACACGCCTCCCGCTATCCGGATATGATCAAAAATGCCTTAAAACTCATTATAACATATGGCTCCCTATCTCCCGACGACGAGAGGCAGAATTCAGAGACGCTTGCGGAAGTCAGCGATCGTCAGCGGCAAGCCTTCCTCGATCTGCACCCTCGGCTCCCAATGGAGCTTGGCGCGCGCCAACGCGATGTCCGGACGGCGCACCTTCGGATCGTCGATGGGCAGAGGCTTGAAGACGATGCGCGACTTCGACTTCGCCAGGCGCTTGACGGTCCGGGCGATCTCCAGCAAAGTCATCTCGCGCGGGTTGCCGATGTTGACCGGCCCCGTCTCCCGGGAGCGGATGAGGCGGTCGATGCCGTCGACGAGGTCCGTGACGTAGGTGAGGCTGCGGGTCTGGGAGCCGTTGCCGTAGACCGTGATCGGCCGGCCCTTGAGCGCCTGCGTGATGAAGTTCGGCACCGCGCGGCCGTCGTTCTGGCGCATGCGCGGGCCGTAGGTGTTGAAGATCCGCACGATGCGCACGGGCACGCCGTGGCAGCGATGATAGGCCATCGTCATGGCTTCCGCGAAGCGCTTGGCCTCGTCGTAGACGCCGCGCGGCCCGATGGGATTGACGTTGCCCCAGTAGGATTCCGGCTGGGGGGAGACCAGGGGATCGCCGTACACCTCGGACGTGGAGGCGAGCACGAACACGGCCTTCTTGTCCTTCGCGAGCCCAAGCGCTTTATGCGTGCCGAGCGCGCCGACCTTCAGCGTCGGGATCGGCCAGCGCGCGTAATCGACGGGGGAGGCGGGGCTGGCGAAGTGCATCACGACGTCGAGCTTGCCCGGCACGTGCAGGAAGTTCGTCACGTCCATCTTGATGAACGAGAAGCGCGGGTCGGCGAACAGGCGCTCGATGTTCCGGACGCGGCCGGTCAGGAGATTGTCCACCGCAATGACTTCGGAGCCCTGCGCGAGGAAATGCTCGCAAAGGTGGCTGCCCAGGAAGCCCGCGCCGCCGGTGATCAGAACCCGCTTCATCACGGGGCTTATATTATCATGTCCTCACGCCGACGGCAACTTTTCCGCTTGCCGGCCGACGCCCCAGCGGCCCCCCAGTCCGACCGCGATCAAAAACACGCCGACGGCCATGAGGACGAAGACGACTTTCAGCAAGGAATCATGGCGGAGGCAAATGAAGGCGACCTCCAGGAGCGCGCCCAGCGCCATCACGTAGGCGAACCGCCTTTCGCCTTTGGCGATCGAATAGTTCATCAGGACCATCAGGACCGCCATGGGCAGAATGGCCGGTCCGAAGCACCGCAGAACCGGCGCCGCCTCCGCGTAGCGGGCGCCGAAGAACACGCTGATGATCAATTTCGGAAAGAGGAAGAACAGCGCCGCCCCGAAGCCGGACAGGCAAAGCGTGGCCCCGAGCGCCTTGAACAAGAGATGGCGGCTGTCTCGATTCCGCGAGTGATGATCGCTGACCATGGGGAACATCGCCTGCACGAAAGCGCCCGGCACGTACATGACGCTCCGGCCCAGGATGGCCGTGGCGGCGTACATCCCGGCCTCGTGGGCGGGGAAATAGCGGGCCACCAGGATCATGTCGGCCTGGGTGAGGACGGTGAAGGCCAGATTGGCGAGGAATACGGGAAACATGTGCGCAAGCGACAGTTGATGGACATGGTCGGGGCCGTCGGCGCCTCGGAGCAGATGGCGTCTGATCGGCCAGCAGGTCACGAGCCACAACGTCAGATTGCACAAGACCATCCCCGCCAGCACTCCGTTCACCCCGAAGCCGGCCGCGACCAGCGCGACGCAAAAGAAGAACCTGGCCGGACCGCCCAGGCCCGCGTTGATCCCCATCCATTTATAGTCCTGCAAGCCCTGCAAAACCGCGGCGTTGACGGGAACGGCGAACGAGGAGCAGGCGCACAGGCCGAGGATCAGGATCGGCACGACGGAAGGGGCATGAAGATAGTCCGCCAGGAAGCGGGCGCCGAGCGCGAAAACGGCCAGGCCGAAGAGCCCCGCGAACAGGAGGCGCCGATGGGCGAGGCGGATCAGGCTGCGGATGCGCGTGAAATCATTCCTGGCGCCGTACTCCGCCGTCTTTCGTGCCAGGACCATCGGAACGGTCGCCAGCGGCACGCTGAGTACGACGAAAACGGCCAGCAGGGAATTGAGAAAGCCGTACTCCGCGGGGGTCAGCAGGCGTCCCATGGCCACCTGGAAGCCGTAGCTGAACACGTTGCTGACCATGAAGGCCGCGAACAGCCAGCCGCTGGTCTGGATCATGCCGTCCGACAGGAGCGCGCGCAAGCGCCTATTCAAAATTGATGCGCTCGCGGACGACGTACAGGGGCCGATTGACGACCTCGGTGTGGATGGTCCCGATATACAGGGCGACCAAGCCGATCGACATCAGCACGATGCCGATGAGCAGCGTGTTGATCACCACCACGATCGCCAGCGGAGTGAACAGCCTCGCGTCGGTGACGAACCTCGCAAACAGCATCCGCGCCAGCAGCAGGCCGCTGGAGACCGTGATGAGGACCCCGAGATATCCCGTCATCCGCAGAGGGAACAGGGAGAAGGACGTGAAGCTCTGGATGGCGAGCTGGAAGAGCTTGGCGTAGCTGAAAGACGAGTTCCCGGCCTCCCGGACGCCCGCGCGGAATTTGATATAGACCGTCTTGAATCCCATCCAGTCCATGATGCCGCGAAACAAGCGCTCCCGCTCGGTCACTGCCTCGAAGACTTCGACGACCTTCTTGTCGTACAGGCGGAAATCGGTGGTCTTGGAGACCATCTCCACTCCGGAGATCTTGTTCATGAGCCGGTAGAACAAGCTCGAACCCAGCCGCCGCAGCAGGGGCTGCTTGGCGCTGCTCGTGCGGATGGTGGCCACGATGTCGGCCCCCTGGCGCCAGGCCGACACCATCTCGGCGATGAGCTCGGGGGGATGCTGCAGATCCGCGTCGATGCAGATGACGGCATCGGAGCGCTTGACGGCGTGCATCCCCGCGCTCAGGGCGATCTCTTTCCCGAAGTTCCGGGAGAAGCCGATGATTTTGATCTTGGGATCTTTTTGCGCCAGGCCCCGCAGAACCGCCATGGAGTCGTCGGGACTGCCGTCGTCGACGAAAATATAATCCCAATGGACGGCCGGCAGGCCTGCGGCGACCTGCTCGAGGCGTCGATAGAGAGAGGGAAGGGTCTTGCCTTCCCGGTAGACGGGAACGATGATGGTGATGCGCTTCATTAGGCTTGGCTCCGGATGATTCTTAGACAGACGGCTCGATCCTCCTGCGTGGCGATCGGGATCAGGAACCACAACGCATAAAACAGGCCCCACCCCAAGGATCCGACGACGACCAGCGAGGGCCAGCCCTGGACCCAGCCGCGCGCGAAGGACAGAACCGCCAGTTGGACGAGAGCCGCAAGGCCCAACTGCCCGAAGAGCCTGCCCTGGCCGCCGAACCAGCCCAGCCCCAACTCGTTCTCCAGGGAACCCATGAAGACGACGGACTGGGCCATCCCGACCAGGGCGGCCGCGGCCGCCCCCATGATTCCAAATCGCGGAATCAAGACCAAGCAGAGGGATACGTTCATCAGGGTCCCGATCGTCGCGTAGAAGGCGCTGATTCGGGTGTTGCCCTTCCCATTGTAGATGTGCGAGGGAACGACGGACACCGACGCCAAAAAGTAAGCGATGATCAGCACCTGCATGGGCGCGGCCGACTTCGCCGCGAATTGCGGGCCAAGCCAGAGGCGCAGGAGCATGGGCGTCAACAAGACGGCGGGCGCCAGCAGGGGTGCCAGCACCAGCAAGGTGAAGCGGCTGGCGCGCAGATACAAATGGCGCAGGGCGTCGGTCGCCGCGGCGGCGTTGAGGCCCACGGCGCGCGGGAAAACGAATGCCGACATGACGCCCGCCAGCACCAGGATCTTGCCGGCGCTGCCGACGGCCACGGAATAATAGGCGACCGAGGCCGGACCCAGGAAATAGGCGAGCAGGAACTTGTCCATGTGATAGGCGAAAGACGAGCTTAATTGCGCGATGAAGGCGTGGGAGCTGTAGCCGATGAGGCCCCGGACCTCCTGGAAACGCAGGGTCGGAAGCCACGACAGCACCGGCAGGAGGCGGGCGTTCCACAGCACGTACGCCGCCAGGACCAGGAACTCGACCGCCAGGACCCACGCGAAGATCCCGATAAGACCGGAGCCCCGGAAGGCCAGCGCCGTCACGCCCAGCCACAAGACCGCCTTGCCCAGGACCTGGATCAGGGTGATCTTGGGGAACTGCTCCAGGGCGCGGGGCAGGATCGAAACCGAGGCGGTCAAGACCGACAGCAGCAGAGCGGCGGCCCCCAGATGCACCAAGACCAAGGCCTGAGGATAATCGACCGCCTGGAGCATGCCGAGCGCGCCGACGACCCGGGGCGCCGCCAGGCACAGAGCGGCCGCCAGGACCGCCCCCAACAGCGAGAAGAGCGTGATCAATTCCCGATGCAGGCGGACCGCCTTGCGCATGTCGCCCGTCTCCATGGACCGGCCCATGCTCAAGACGCCTCCGGCCCCCAGCCCGAAATCGACGTTGCCTAAGAACGCCGGGATGGCCAGGAAGATCACCAACAGGCCGTAGCGGGCGTCTCCCAAGCATCGCACCAGAATCGGCGTGACGACGAGGTAGATCAGGGCGGGCGCCGCCAGGCCCGAGATGCTGGAAAGACCGCTTTTGAGACCCGACGGACGTTCGTGCTTCAAGAGCGCCAAACGCCTTTCTTCTTGCCCATAGATCGAGGCATTATACTGATTTAAGGAGGCCCGGATTTCGGGCTCGAACGCCTCGTGATCAACGGCCTATCATCGCCCGGAGTCCAAACGGGCAACACGAAGGAAAAGTTGATAGGTCCGTCGCGTACTCAACGCAGGGACCACGCGCCGTCGCCTTGCAATTGCGGAGTCTGATCTCGATTGAGCCTGCGGGCCTCGTCTTGCACGCGCGGCGTCAGGTATTTGATGAGCTCGCTGGGCGTTTTTTGTCCGGCATTGAGGCCTTCCATCAGAAAATACGTGAAGGCGCCATGGCGCTTGTCATCGAGCGAGCCGGAAATCTCGTTCGAGGCCGAGGCCGCGAGGCTCGTGACCCTCGCGGGCACGGTGCCAGTTTCGATCTTCATGACGAGCGGCCGCGCGCCGGAGGCGAGCACCGAGCGCCCGCCCGCGCCTGAGAAACAGGAGTCCATTGCGACGAGCACCTGCTTCACGGGAAGCGCCCCGAGTTTCTGGTAAAGTTGGGCGACAGGATAAGCCGTCGCGTCGAGGAAGTTCGGGTCGCCGTCCCACGGCACGAGATACGCCTGACCGGTCTTCACATCGGGCGCGCCATGGCCGGAGAAGTAGAAATAGACGCGGCTATCGGACTTGGCCATGCGGGGAAGCCAGCCCTCGACGTTCTTGGTCAGCGCGGAGCGGACCGCCTTTGATCCGGTGAGCAGGACGATGTTGCGCTCGGGCACGCCGAGAGCCCGGACATAGGCCTTCATCGCCTCGGCGTCACGCTCGGCGTAGGGCGCCTTCGCCATGATATCGGAATAGCCCTCGATTCCGATGATGACGGCCAAGTCATCAGGGCGCTCTTTCGATGAGAACTTGGGCGAGACGGTGGCGAGTAAGGACGGCGTCGCGGGCGAAGTCGCGGTTTCCGATGAATGAAAGCCCTGGGATGGAACGACCGGGCCGGTCGCCGTCGGCGAAAAGCCCGCCTGACGGCGCTCGACGTCGACTTGCGCAAAAACGTCCGTGCCGAGAGCAATCGCCTCCTTGATCTCCCGAGCGGCTTGGGCCCGGTTGTCCCCGAGGAGGCTGCCCTTTTCAACATGCAGAAGCTTAGCGCCGGAATAGGCGGACTCGACGTCCGCCGTAAGCTTGCCATGACGTAAGAAGTTTCCCTTTTGAGTCAGGCGAACGATGACGTCGCAGTCCTCCTTGCGGCTATCGGAGGCGATGGAATGGGCGCTATCCTCGCCGTAGTAGGAGATGAAATAGTCGACGGCGTCGTCGCGCGCATCGTAAGCGGAGAGAACGCAGAGGCGCAGTGAAACCGCGGCGAGCGCGGGATCGGCAAGCCAGCCGAATGTCGCTGCGATCAATAATGAAGGTAATTTCTTCATTCGCTCAAGCCGCGCTCGCCGTTGAGAAACGGTTGATCCGTGTGTCCTCTAACGCGTGATATGTGATTCCAGCTGCAGTCAGCGTAACTTGAGCGTGCCGTCGCCAAGGAGTTGCGGGGTCTGGTCGCGGTTGAGCCGCCGCGCCTCGTCCTGAACGCGCGGCGTCAGATACCGGTGCAGTCCGGCTGCGCTGAGGTCTTGGGATTGGTTGATCCCTTTGAGAAGGAAGTAGGTGAAGGTCCCATGGCCTTTGTCCGCAATGGAGCCCGATATCTCATCCGCGCCGGCAGCGGCGAGCACGGTGAGTTTGGTCGGGGGTTGCTCCGCCTGGACCTTGAGCACGAGCGGCCGTGTGCCGGCCGGTAGAACCGAACGACCTCCCGCGCCGGAAAAGCAGGTATCGAGTATGACGACGACCTCCTTGGCCGGCAGCTTGGCAAGGCGCGCATAGAGCCTTTTCACTGCATAACCGGTGCGATCGAGAAAGTTGGGGTCGCCGTCCCAGGGCACAAGATAGGACGTGCCGGTCCTGGCGTCCGGAGCGCCATGGCCGGAGAAGTAGAAGTAGACGCGGCTGTCGTTGCCGACCAGGCGCGGCAGCCAGTCCTCGAGATACTTCTCAAGGCTTGCGCGCCCAGCCTTGGGGCCGGCAAGGTAGGCGATGTTGCGCGACGGCACCCCGAGCGCCTCGGCGTGGCGCCGAAAGCTTGCGGCGTCTCGCTCGGCATATGAGGCATCCGGAAGGTCCGAGTATTCCTCGATGCCTACCACGACGGCATAGTCATCCTCTCGCTCCCGGCGTTTATACGCGGGGATATCGACGTCGCTCTCACGCGCAACGGAGGCGGACACGGGCTTGACGGCGGGGACGGGCTCATCGCCCCCCCGGGGCTTGCGAGGTCTCTGCAACCGCCCCAGCAGCAGGATGCCGTTCTTGAATTTCACGTTCTTGGTATTCTCGGCGAACCGCTCAAGGAAGTTTATGGATATCTCGACGTCGGCGCCCTTGCCGACGAGGAGTTGAGCAACGTCGGCATGATTCCGCATCGCTGCCAGGGCGAGAGTCGGCGTTCCCGTTAAGAGATCCGGGCGATCAGGAGCCGAGACGGCATCGACGATCGCTCCCTTTTCGAGCAGCATTTTGACGATTTCGACGCTGCCCCGCATCGCCGCCGCCTGCAAGGGAGTATAAGCCATGAATCCGCCTGCCTTCTCGATGTCGGCGCCTCGCTCGATCAGCAGTTGGGCAATCTCGGCGTGCCCCCGCAGCGCCGCCACTTCCAAAGCCGTCTCATGGGGGTTAATGTGCTCGGAGGCGGGAATCCCTTGCACAGCATTGACGTCCGCCCTGTGTTCGAGCAGAGCCCGGGCGCGCTGGAGGTCTCCGTCATAAGCGGCACGGTGCAGCGGAGCGGCGCAGCCGGCAAGGCACGCCAGGCAGGCGATGCGCCAGGAAGCCCGAGCCGGACGACCCATTGGCGTACATCCCATCATAGAGACGCAGTTTAGCAATTCAAGATTGCGGAAGAGTTCCCGGTTGATATCGGAGATGCGCTCCACGTCGCGCCTCGTAGCACTAGAGCTGGTTGTACAGATAGCGCCGCACGATCCACGTCAGCGGCGAATCGGGGATAGTGAGAGCGGCGGGGTCGGTCACCGGCAAGGCCGCGGCCATGTCGGCGGCGAAAGCGCGATCGAGCGCGACCGCGACGCGCGCGCCGAGCGCGCTCACGATCACCTCGTTTTCGTAGCGCACGCTGCGCGGATGCAGGTTGAAGGAGCCGACGATCGAGAACAGGCCGTCGACCGTCATGAACTTGCTGTGCAAAGTCGAGCCGCGTTTGAGCGAGACCCTTGCGCCCGCGGCGATCAACTCGGGCAGGCTCGCCAGGATCGGCGCGGTCATGATCGGCTCGTCGATGCTCTCCGCGGAGTTCGTCAGGATGTTGACCTTCACGCCGCGCTGCAGCGCCTCTAGAAGCGCCGTCCGCAACGGGGGCATCGTAATCAGGTAGGCGTTCTCGATGTTGATGACCGCGCTCGCGCCCGAAATCGCCTTAAGATAAGCCAGCATGATCGTCGCCTCGCCCTTGGGGCCGTCGGCGAGGAAAGCCATGCGAGCGCTTGCGCGAGCGGCGACGGCGGGGACCTCTGCGCTCATGCGCCCGTGCGCGAGGCGCTGCGCCTCGACCTGCGCGTTCCACAGCCCGGCCATGAAGCGCGCCGTCTGGGAGATGACGGGCCCGCGGTAGAGGATGTCGGTGTCGCGCCACTTCTGTCCCGTTCCCATGTGGGAGTAGTCGTCGCCGAAGTTCATGCCGCCGACGACGGCGTTCGTCCCGTCGATGAGCATTATCTTGGCGTGAAGCCCGTCGTACCGCCTGGACGCGTCTTTAAAGAAGACGATCTCGACGCCCGCCGCCGCCATGCGCGCGAGCACGGCGGCGCCGTGCGTGGCGGAGGTCTGAGCGTCGACCATGATCTTCACGTCGAGGCCCTCGCGCTTCTTGGCGATAAGGAGGTCGGCGGCGGCGTTGCCGGTCACGTCGTCGTAGAAGGCCCAGCTTTGGATAGAAATACTCTTCTTCGCCCTGCGCATCAGGGCGAAGCGGACGGCGAAAGAGGCGGGGCCGTCGATAAGGGGCTTGGCCGAGTTGCCGTCGGTGAAGGCGGCTGCGCTCAGGGCCTCGTACTCCTTGATGAAGCCGGGCGCGGTGAACAGGGACGGCTCGCCGGGGCCGCGCGGGGCGAAGGCGCTCGCGGCGACCAGCGCGAGCAGTCGCCGGGTCATATCGTCCCAGGACTCGAAGGGCTCGGCGCCGGGAATCCGGCCGGCGCCCTCGAGCTCGGCGGCGATCATGAAGGAAAACTGGGCCGCGAACAGCGCGCGCTTCTCCGCCGGCATCGGCGGCAGATGCGGGATCACGCGCGGGTCGGCGACGAGGGCCTGCATCACCGGAGCGAGCAGGCCCGCCGCGTGGGCGCGCGCGAGACCCTCGATGAACTCGGACTCGGCCTTCGCTCCCACCTTGATCACAACGGCAAGCAGTTCCTTGACGAAGGCATCGACCGCGGGATCGGACGCCGATACCGCAGCGCTCTCGTCCCGCCGCGCTCCATCGAAGGCCGCCGCGGCCAACGGGCGCAGGCTCACCTCGGATGGGGCGCCAGCCTGAAGGCAGGGGAGCGAGGCTTCCATGGTGGCGAGCGAGCGGACGACGCTCACGGCGACGGGAGCGGGGACGACCGCGGCGGGAGGCGCCAATACGGGGTTTACGAATGCGGGCGTCGTGGGCAGAAGGCTGGAGGCTGAGAGCGCAAGCGCCGAGACCGGGATCGCGGCGTTCATGAACGGCGCCGGCAGCGCCTGAGGCCCGTAAGGGATGACGGCGGGCGCGGGCGCGCGAGGGATCGCTGGGAGGCCGATGACGGCGGCCCGGGCCGAGGACGGTCCAAAAACCAGGAGCGCCGACAACCGGAGGATGTTAATGCTCACGCCTATGCGCGGGCTTCGGGGTCGATTTCATCGGGAGGCAGCCCGATTTCAGAAATTAGAACAGCTTGCTCGAACTTGAACCGCGGTTCGCTCATCGAAAGCGGGCGGATCGTCTTCGCGTAGACGTCAAGGTCAGCAAGCGCCTTATTTTTCGCCGCCGGCCAGTCATAAGCGCTGACCTCCACGCCGGAAGCTCCGATGACGAATCCGGCGAGGACGATAATGGCAAGTCGATTGATCATGTCCTAATGGTAGCCGCTCCCCGAAAGCTGCTCCAGTGTCTTTCAGACCAACGACGCCTAGGCCCTTTGGTCGGGGCCGCGAAGGGACCAAAAGGCCCATGCCCGCCGGTCGGCAAACAGGTATCCTAAAAATACATGAGCTTGATGATGCTGTTGGCCGCAGCCTTTTGTGTCCCGGCGCATAGCCAATTGAACTTAGGCGAGGCTTTTCCCGCCGCCCGCGACATGAGCGCAAAGTCAAGAGAAGTCTTGGCCGAAATTCAGCGCAAGGCCGATGATGCGGAATTCAAAAAATGGGGGATAGATCCGCAATTATTATTCCTGACGCATAGGAACCAGGACTGCATCGACGCTGATTGCATACCCATGCGTCGAGCGCTCGTCGATGCACTTCGCGCTGTTCCACCTTTTTTACGGACGAACGACCTGCAAATGATCTTCTGGGACGACCCGGGCGACGAGGGGATGCCTGAGGGCCAGGCTGACGGCGAGGCGGTGTCGATAACTGCTTCTACGAGCAAACTCCAGCGCGTGCTCGTTCACGAGCTCGCGCACCACTACGATGAACATAACGGAGAAGTGACGGGGACCTATCTTAATATCCGTTTTGCCAAGCAACCGCTATGGAATGAACTGGATGCCTTATGGAAGCACATCCGCGAAAAAAAATCTGCGGGCCGACCGAAGATCGACGACTATGTTCGGGCTGAACTACGCCGTCTTCGCGTACCCAGGCGCGACGACGACGACGTCCATCTGACTGGGGACTACTACGAATACTGGGCGGGAAGCGTCGAGCTCTACTGGCTCGACAAAGGCGACCGCAAGGCATTGCAGTCCTACCTGATCGATGATGAGATCGACTTCCTCAAAAAACTCTTCGAGTCCCCTGAGCGCTCCGCCACGCGCCATGGCCCGCAGGGAGCTTCGTCTCTGCCATCGGGGTTATCGAGCAGTTGCCCCACCTCATCGCGCAGGAACTCGCGTCGAAAGGTTTGGTGATGTAGGCGCGAGCGCCGTCGGCCATGGAGAGCCCCCCATAGAACCGGCTACAAGATGGTGGGTCCCGAGGCCTATCAGGCCCGCCAATTCATCCTCGCTAAGCGGCTCAAGCCGCCCCATGTCCAGGACCTGCTCCGGCAGCGACCTTCCCCCCGAGAACAGGGCCTCGATCCAGCCTACCTGACCCGCATCCTGGCGCTGCTCAACCTCGCGCCGGAAATTCAGCAACACATCCTAAATCTGCCGGCTTCCATCCATCGGGGAGTGGTCACTGAGCGGCGGCTCAGGCTGATTGCTCGAATTCGGGATTTACGATTACAGCGAGAGGAGTTCTACAAGCTGCTGGCGACGCCAGTCAGGCGTAGTGCGTCTAGTTCGCGTACCTTCTCAGCGGGTCCTTCTCAGCCTTGTCTAGGAGCCTGACCCATCCCGGCATGCGGAGTCTACGGATCGAGTCCTTCTTCGTGTAGGGCTTGACGTCCAGCACGGGGGTGCCGTCCCAGGCGTCCAAGCCTTCGACCCAAAGGGTGGTGCCGCGGCGTTTGGAGAGCCTCACCACCGTAACGCCGATTGGGTTCGCGCGATGCGGCATCCGCGTGGCCAAATAGCCGATCTTCGGAATCTGCTTGACGCCTTTCGGGTGAATCTTGATGTCCGGCCTGTGCGCTTGATGGAGCCAGAAAAGAACGATCAGATGGGAAAAGCCTTCGATTCCATCGAGCGCCTTGGTCCAGCGCTTGTGGAGTCGAACCGTTCCGCCTTGGATACGGCCGATCGGACGAACCGTAATGTCCATGTCTTTACAGCGAGACGGGAATGCCTCTCGCCTTGGCTCCCAGGTTGAGGGCAAGCCGTAGAGCTTGGCGTTTGGGGCCGAAGGGAGCCAGCCACCACTTCTCGAATAAGACCTTGCCGGCGTGCCAGTAACGAGAGGGCTCATAAAGCCTCACGTCGGGACCGCCTTCCGCGTAGAAGTCGCCGTCCCCGAAGGCTGCGGACCCGCCGCCGAGCTCGATGGCGCACCAGCCCTTGCCGTCGAATTTCGCGTCGGGCGCGCGGCCGTCGATGCGGGCCAGAATGTTGGCCGCCACGACTCCGGCCTGGCTGTGGGCGAATATCCCGGCCTTGGGCAGGGCCTTGCCGCCCGCGATCGGGATCGCCGCCACATCGCCTATGGCGTAGATTCCCTCGTATTTCGTGGCGAGCGTCCCGCGGTCCACGGGAATCCAGCCGGCCTCATTGGTCAGCCCCGATTCCCGCGCCGCTTTTGGAGCCTGGTGCGCGGGCACCCCGATGATGAGATCGCAGGTCTCGCTTTTGCCGTTCTCGAAGACCAGCCTGTTTCCGTCCGGCTCGATCCGCGTCACTTTGTGGTTCGGGTGGAATCGAATGCCCTTGGATTCCAGCATGGCCTTGAGGGCTTCCCCGACCTTCTGGCCGGCCGTGGGCATGGGGAAGGGCTCGGGGGTGAAGACGCACACTTCTGCGGGCTTGCCCCTCTGCTTGAGGAAGTCCTGGATCAAAAAGGCCGCCTCATAGGGCGCGGCTGGGCACTTGAACGGAGAAGAGACGATCAGGACGACGACTTTCCGGCCGGAGAAGTCCTCCAGGGCTTTCTGAATCCGGGAGCTTCCCTCCAGCGTGTAGAGATTGAGCGCCGCTTCCTGAAAGCCCGGAACCTTCTCGGGAGCCAGGTCGGCTCCCAGGCTGATGACCAAGTGGTCGAAGCTCATCGGGCCGACGGAAGTTTCCACCGTCTTCTTGGCGGGATCGATTCTCAATATCTCCGCCCGGACGAGCTCCACGCCTTTTCGCAACAGAGCTTCCATGGGTCTTTGGATGTCGCCAGGAGCCCTCTGACCGACTATCATCCACAAGAACGAAGGGGCGAAAGCGAACTCTCTTTGCTTGTCCACCAGGACGATGCGATGCCTGCCATTGAGATGGGTGGCCAGCACATTGGCCGTCACTTGGCCGCCGACCCCGCCTCCCAGGATGAGAATAGTCTTGCGCTCCATTGTTGCCTCCTAGAAAGTCAGAACCTTATCAGCCCATAGGGTCCAGTCCGTCAACTCGGCCAAGGTGCTGCGTTTGGCTCCGTCGGTGAGCTCGGTGTCGGTCAAGCCCCGGGCGTCCATGCAGGTGCCGCAGACCCCCACTTCGCCGCGTCTTTTAGCGACATTTCCGAGCATCACCTCGGTGTTGTAGTACCCCTGCGGCACCTTTTGCCCCTTCTTGGCGCAGGCGGCCGCGTCGCCGATCAGGAATACCTTCACTTCCTGACCATCCCGCTTGGCCAGGGCCCCGGCCAGGCGGAAGGCGTTGTAGCTTCTTTCCGTCCCATAGGGCGGGTCGTTCAGGATGAAGAGGGTCTTCATGTTTTTTCTCCGTGATCAGAATTCGTACCGCATGGTTACATAGAGATTGTCGTTCTTGCCCAGCTGCCCGAGGAAGGTGGTGCTTCTGGCTCCGCCGAAGACGTTGGCTCCCACGGTGGCCGTGAGTTCGTCGGTCGCGCGCCAGGCCGCCTCGGGGATGAGGTAATAGTCATCGTCCGTCGGACTCCAAAAGGAGAACAGGGAAAGCCTCCAGGTCTGATACTTCAGAAGTTGCGTGAGCCTCAACGTCAGCAGTTGGCGCAGCCGGTCCTGCTTCGGCAAACCCGCGGGAAGGCTCGTCTCGTAGCGGTCATGGCGATGCATGTACTCGCCATAGTACTGGAGGCCGGCTGTGAAATCGGTCCATGGAGAGCGCTGATAACCGGCCAGGAATCGGGTCTGCGAGTTGGGCAGCACCGGATTGCTCCCCGATTGGTCCTGCCTGGAATCATGGAAGCCGGCCTCGAGGCTCAGAACCCCGCCCGCTGCGTTTCCTTGAAGGCTGGCTCCGTAGGCGGAGAGCCTCGGGTAGACCGTCGTGAGTTTTGTCGGGGCCGCCAAGGAGTCCGGCTCCCTGGAAGGGGTCCGGAAGAAACCGCGATAGGCGTAGAGCGCCGCGTCGAAGCCCATGATAGGGCGGTAGAGTCTTGCGGCGAACTCCGTGTTTCCCAGATCAAGACGCGGCCTGGATTCCGTGCGGTTCGTCACCTGCTGGAAAGGATCGAAGATGAAGAATCGCCGGCTCGTGGGGAGTTGGTCCGGCTCGAAAAACGGGATCGCGATGAGATCAAAGGATGCCTGGTCCGAGTAAAAACTGGTCTTGAGGCTGCCCACCCCGGTCTTCAAGTATTCCAGGGGCCTGCCGGAGAAGAGCGCGACGTAATTCTTGGGAAAGAGGTCGTTGATGAAGAGAAGGTCCCCCACGCCCCAGGTGTGAATCTGCCGACCCGCCTTGATATCCCAGGGACCCTCGGCGTAGCTGAGGTAGGCCTCGCGCACGTCCACATCCGCCTGGCTGTCCACCTCGTCGCGGAAGAAATCCGCCTTTGCGAAATAGCCCGCCCCGCCTTTGGGCGCGGACCCTGAGAGCTGCAACTGGAGCCTCTCCTCGCCCAGGAGGAAGTCCCCCGACGGCGGCTTGTCCTGTCTTGTCGTGCCCAGCCGGGAGGCGTAGTTGGCTTGCACGAAGCCGTGCCATTCCAGGCTGCCGGCAAAAGCCGAGCGGCAGGAAGCCAGGAAAAGAATCGCGAGAATCGCGGCGCGTCCCATCGTCTATTTGATCCAGCCTGCGGGTGGATTTCTCAACGCCCGCTCGCTGAACTCCTCCGGTTTGAGACCAAGGCGGTACTTGACATCTGCGAACTCAACCACCGTCTTGTGGCCCGTCTTGACGCTTTTCATGGAGCGTTTCATGGCGGTCGGCACGCCGTCGATTTCCTTGATCTCATCCGCCGCGAACTCCTTGAAGAGTTGGTCCTGCACGTCGTAATACTCCTCCTTGAGGGGAAGGAAGGTCGCCTTGTCGATCCAGGAGAGCTTTCTCTTGTGGGAGGCGGAGCCCTTGGGCACGCTCTCGATCACGTAGCAGGGCTTGCCGCCGTGCTCCTCCTCCCGCAGGAGTTTGTGCCCATCGGCCTCCACGTCCCTGCCCGAGACGTCTTCGTAGGTGAAGTCGGAGCCCACGAAGGACGACTGCGAGTCCTTGGCCGCGATGCGCTGAACGAGGCTCAAGGCCGGAATGAAGAGCCAGCGGTCATCCTCCTTGGCTGGATATTTGTAGATGAGAAACGCCATGCGGCGGACGTCCCCGGGAGCGTGGAAGTACATGAAGTATCGCTGATCCCCGCCTTTGGGCATGTTGATGCGCAGCATGGTCAAATCCCGCAGGCGTTCGCTTCCCGAAGCGCTCGTGAGGGTCATCTTGACCCGGGCCCGGAAGCTCTCTCCCTGGGAGAAAAATGCCTGGTGCATCTTGCGGATAATCCCGTCGGCATCCACCGTTTGAGCATGCGAAGGCGTCGCGGAAGCCAGGGCGAGAGCCGCCACGGCAGCGGCCGTCTTGAGCGAAAGGTTTTTCATTTTCGAGCCTCCTCGACGGCAAACAGCCATTTTCTCAAAAGCACGATCAGAGCGGGTATATAGACGATGCAAAAGATTGCGCTCAGGAGCATCATGCTCACGATGAAAGCGCCCACCGTGACGTAGGGAGTCAGCGGGGCGAAGAGCATCACGGAGAACGCGGCGGCGAAAAGAACGGCGTTGCGCAGAATGCCCTTTCCGGGGCGCGCCGCGGTCCAGACGAGGGCTTCCTCGATGGTCCCGGCGGCCCAACCCTTGGGCCCGGCGGCGGACTCGGCGCGTCTTTCCTCGAGCCGTTGCCGGAACCTGTTGATGAAATGGATGGAGAAGTCCACCGCCATCCCCAGCGAGAGACAAGAGAGCACCGAGATGGGCATGTCGAAATCCTTGCCCGCGAATCCCACGGCTCCATAGATCAGGATGACGGTGAAAAGGAGAGGGACGTAGCCCACAACGGCCCATTTGGGCGAGCGGAAGTTGACGGCCAGGATGGCGAAGATGATGACCAAGGCCAGAAGGAAGCCTTTGATCATGTCCCCCAACACCTCGTCGTTCCAGACCAGGTTGAAGTAGGCGATCCCGGCGGGCTTGATCTCCATGGCCAGGGGATTGTCCCGCTGATACCTTCCGGCGGCCTCGATCACGCCCCGCATGGCCTTGGCGTCCCAGGTCTTGAGCTGCACCCACACGTTGGCCTTGCTGAAGGAGGGGTCTACTACGTTGTCGAGGTCCGAGGGCTTGGCGGACATCGAAAAGAGGAACAAGTACTGCCCGACCAGTTCCTTGGACTCCGGGACCTTGTCGTAAGCCGGGTCGTCCTTGTGCAGGACGCGGTTGATCCGCTTGACGTAGTCCACGACCGAGGTCGTCTTGCCGACGTACGGAAGGCTTTCTAAGACGCGCTGGAGCCCCTCGATATGGCGCAGGGCGCGAGGCGTCTTGATGCACTCCTCCTCGCTCTCTTTGGAGTCAACGACCAGGTATCCGAGGGAGGTCCCGCCAAGAGCTTCGTTCATGACGCGGTCGGCCGTCCGGACCTCGCTGGACTTCTTGAACCACTCCACCATGTTGTTGTTGACCACGATGCGGGTCGTGCCCACCACCGCTACGACGAAGAGGGCTAGGCCCGTCAGCACCACGGCCCAGGGTCGGTGCGTCCCCAAGCCCGCCAGGCGCCCGAGCATCCGCGAGGTGCGGCTGGATTCGATCTCTTCTCCTTGCGAGGCCTTCTCGATGCTCTCATCCCGGACGAAGGTGAACATCGCGGGGACGAAGCTGAAGCTCAATATTCTCAGGAGGATGGTACCGAAGACCACGAGGCCGCCGAAGATCTTGACCGGGATGATGTTCATGAAGAGCAGGACCGAAAACCCGGCCGCCGTGGCAAGGGCCGTATAGCGCACGGGCCGCCCCACCGCCTTCATGGTCTTGAGGATGGCGACTTTCTTGTCCCGCTCCTCTTTGTAGCGGAAGTAGAACTCGTTGAAGATGTGGATGCTGTCCGTGGCGATGGCCATCAAGAAGACCGGGGCCATGGAGCTCATGATGTGGATGGGGAAGCCCAGGCCGATGAGGAGCCCCATGCTCCATACGATGGCGATCATGGCGTCCATCATGAGAACGATGGAAAGGAAGAGGTCCCCGAACATCAGGTACCGGACCGCGAACATGACGAGGCCCGCCATCGGCGCGAAGATCGCCATCAGCTTGAACATCTCCGCGCCGAAGGTGTCGCGCGCCACGGGGTCGCCGGCGACGTGGTAGCTCTCCGGTCCGCCTTCCCGCCTGACGATCTCCCGGATATTGTCGGCGATGGCCTTGCCGTTGGCTCCCCTCTCCAGGGGGGCGTAGATCGCCGCGGTCCTCCCATCCCGCGACACGATGCGGCCGACGAACATGGGGTTCTCAAAAAGCTGCTTGCGCAGATTCTCTATCTCACGAGAATCCTTGGGCACGTCGGTCATCAGGGGGCTCACCTGGAGCGTTCCCTTCTCAACCGTGACGTTGTCTATCGTCGTAAAGCCCGCCACGTCCCTGGCGGCCACGCCCTGGATTCTAAGGACCTCATCGGTGATCCTTTTGATCTTCCCCAGCGTCCCCTGGTTGAGGATGCCGCTCTCGTTGGCGATTCCGACTACGATCATGTCCTCATAGAGGCCGAAAGTCTTCTCCACGGCGTCATTCGAAACCCGGACCTCCGCGGTGGGGGGAAGCATGTTCTTGGGGTTGGTATCCGTGCAGACCTTGGGGAACTGGGTCAAGAATCCCAGGGTGAGGAGAACTGTCAGGAACACGACCCATCGGGGGTGCTCGACGGAAAGTTCAACGAGAGAGAAGTCTTTCAGCTTATTCACGGCATTTTCCCCCGGATTCGAGCGGCCACGTCCCCCTGCTCCTGTAGGCGCTCGATGAGCACCTGCCTCAGCAGATCATAGGCCTTGAGCATCTTGGGGAAAGCCAAACGGTAGTAAATGCGCTGGCCATCGCGCCGCGACGTTAGGATTCCCTTGTCCCGCAGGATGGCCAGTTGCTGGGAGACGTTGGTCTTGGGGATTCCCATCTCCCTAGTCAAGTCACCGGCGGTCTTTTCTCCCTCCCGGAGGAGGTTGATGATCTCAAGGCGCTTGGCGTTGGAGAGGACGGAGCACACCTGCGCATGCATCTCGTAGATCAGCCTTTGGGCTTCCTTTCTCGCCACGTGAACCCTCATATTTATATAGTTGCGCTATTACGCAACTACAGTATACTCCGGGCCAATCCTTCTGTCAAGAAGAAAAGAGCCGTATTGTCGCGTCCGTTTTGATATGTCCTGTTTGAGCCGCATAGAAATGTCCTGTTCCACGGTACGATACGCCTCCGTCACGGGGGGCGAGAATGGACATCGAGGAGCGACTCAACATGGGGATGAAAGAACGAGATAGGCTGCACGCCGTCCGAAATATTCTCGAGGGCAGGATCACGCAATCCGAGGCGGCTCGGCTGCTGCGCCGCAGCGAACGACAGGTGAGACGACTTTGCGCCCAAGTCCAGGCGCAAGGTGAGCGCGGCTTGATTCACGGGTTGCAGGGGCGTCTATCCAATCACTGTCTCGACAAGGAATTGTTGGGGCAGGTGCTCAGCGCGTTGCATGACCCGCTGTGGGAAGGATTCGGTCCGGTCTTTGCGCGGGACAAGCTCGAGCAGATCTACGGCATGGAGCTGGGAAAGACGACAGTACGCAAGCTCATGATCGGGACTCAGCTCTGGGAAGTTAGCCGACGAGGAAAGAGGCATCGATCGTGGCGCCAGCGGCGGCCGAGGGCAGGCATGATGGTCCAGCTCGACGGCTCGCCTCACGACTGGTTGGAGGGGCGTGGCCCTCGCTGCACGCTCATCATCTACATCGATGACGCCGATAGCCGCGTCTCCTACGGGGAGTTCGTCGATGAAGAAGACACCTTCAATCTGATGCGCACCACGAAGATCTATCTGCTGCAGAGGGGACGCCCCGGCACTCTCTACGTCGACAAAGATTCGATCTACAACGTCAATCGGCCGGCCAACGCAGAGGAGCAGATCGAGGGCAAAGACCCAATCACGCAGTTCACGCGGGCGATGGGCGCGCTCGGCATTGAGGTCCTTCTCGCGGGCAGTCCGCAGGCGAAAGGACGCGTCGAACGCGGGTTCCGCACGCACCAGGACCGGTTGGTCAAGGAGCTACGCCTGGCGGGAATCTCGACGATGAAGGACGCCAATCAGTTTCTGCACGAAACCTACATCCCGGAGAATGGCCAAACCGCGCGCCCTATGGCTATCTCAACCCGGGCGCTAACGAAAACTGACCCACCTTCGCTAATGGAAAATGAGCCAGTCGTTGCGGC
>Ga0154354_1078_pt1 | contig 94011 bp, 88 predicted proteins | sample RifGroA2_FD_115882 | JGI IMG/M metagenome (GOLD analysis project Ga0154354, IMG submission 115882) | Rhodocyclales bacterium GWA2_65_19
CCTGCTGCACGACCAACCCAAGGAGGGCGCCAAGCTGGCTGACTATGCCGCCAAGCTAGGGATCGGCGCGGTATACAAACGCCTCGGGTTCCTCCTGCAACGCGATCACCCTGACCAAATCGCGCTGATCGCGGCATGCCAGGCGAACCTCTCCGCCGGCTATGCCAAGCTGGACCCGTCATTGCCGGCTGATCGCCTGATCACCGTTTGGCGCGTATGGGTGCCAACCAATGAATTGCGCGAGGCCAAGCCATGATCCCGAAGCAGGAGATCATGGCGCTCGCCTCCGAGCTTCAGCTCCAGGCGCATGTCGTCGAGAAAGACTATGCGCTCGGCTGGCTCCTTGCTGGCATCGCCGCACACCCGGCAATCGGCGACCGGTGGGTCTTCAAGGGCGGTACCTGCCTGAAGAAGTGCTACTTCGAAACCTACCGCTTTTCCGAAGACCTCGACTTCACGCTGCAGGACGCGGATCACCTGGACGAGGCTTTCCTCGCCAATGTTTTCGAGGAAATCGGCGAGTGGGTCTACGACGCCTGCGGTCTGCAACTTCCTCCCGAGACGCGCAAGTTCGAAGTCTTCACCAATCCGCGCGGCAGTCAGTCGGCCCAGGGGCGCCTGGGATATCGCGGTCCTCTCGGTCGGACAGGCGACCCGCCACGCATCAAGCTCGACCTGGCGATAGACGAAGTGCTCGTCCTCGCGCCTGTGCGAAGGCCGGTCCACCATCCGTACACCGATCTGCCCGAGAATGGCATCCAGGTCCTGAGCTACTCCTTCGAGGAAGTGTTCGCCGAGAAGATGCGTGCTTTGGCCGAACGCCAGCGCCCGCGGGACCTCTACGACGTAGTTCATCTGTACCGACGGCAAGACCTGCAGCCCGATCGCGCTGTCGTGCTCAGTACGCTGTCCCGCAAGTGCGAGTTCAAGGGTATTCCAGTGCCAACCTATGCCTTACTCACCGACCGTCCGGAACGCGCAGCCATCGAGGTGGAGTGGGAGCAGATGCTCGCCCATCAACTGCCCGTCTGCCCGCCGTTCGCCGAGTTCTGGCAGGAGCTGCCGGCGGTCTTCGACTGGTTGAACGAGCAGGCGGCTACGCCAGCGCTGGCAGCGATGCCTTCGGGCCGTACGGCCATGGACGCCGACTGGCGACTGCCCCCCATGGTGCATGCCTGGGGCGCCCAGGCCAGTTCGCTGGAGGTGATTCGGTTTGCGGCAGCGAACCGGCTGTGCGTTCAGCTCGAGTACACAAAGGAGAACGGCGAGCGCAGCGCCCCGACCATCGAGCCCTATTCGGTTCGACGCACGAGTGCCGGCGATCTGCTGCTCTTTGGTGTCAAGGCGGATACCGGCGAATCGAGGAGCTACCGCCTCGACCGCATTCGCTCGGCGACCGTCACGCGCCAGCCCTTCCGCGCGCGCTTCACCGTCGAGCTGACAGCCTCCGGGCCTTTGGCCGCGCCACCGCTGGAACGTACGCGCGGTCCGGCAGCCGTCCCCAGCTTCAGCTTTTCCGCCGCGACGCGCGCGGCGTCACGTCCGCGCCAGGCGAAACCGGCAGGTGCATTCGGCACAAAGTACAGCTTTGAATGCACGGTCTGTGGCAAAAGGTTTACGCGCAGCACCTACGATGCGACGCTGAATCCGCACAAGAACAAGCAAGGCTGGCCGTGTCCGGGACGTGTCGGATTCCTCAAGTAAAAAGTCTGTACGTTTCCACCCACTGAATCCAGAACTCAAAACCAATGAACCTCGACGAACTCCTCTGCGCCCTCGAATCGCCCATCGTCATCCGCCCGACCCGGCGCATGACGCAAGGCGAACTCGAAAGCTACCTCGATCATGCCGCCAACATCCTGCGCGGCAACGCCGATCATTCCGAATTTCGCGGCTACGTGTTCGCGCTGCTGTTTTACAAGCGCATCAGTGACTGCTTCGACGAAGAGGTACGCACGCAGGCGGCAACTTTGGTTGCGGCAGGCATGCCGAAAGAGCAGGCGCTGTTGCTGGCGCGCGATCCGCAAAACCACCACTTCATCGTGCCGGAGGCGGCCGAATGGAAAGCCGTCGCGCGCACGGCAAAAGGGGCTTTGGGCCAGGCGCTCAACGACGCGATGCTGGCCGTCGAGCGCGCCAATGCGCACCGGCAGAACAACTTCGACGGCATCCTCACCGGCAAGATCGACTTCAACAAGCAGGACGAATTGCCGCGCGACAAGCTGGTCAATCTGATCAACCACTTCGGCAGCCAGGCGTTCGACCGCGCCCACGTTTCCGACGACCTGTTCGGCAACGCCTACGAGTACCTGATCCGCAACTTCGCCAGCAAGGCCGGCAAGTCCAGTGGCGAGTTCTACACCCCGGCCGAGGTGGGTTTCCTGATGGCCGAGATTTTGCAACCGCAAGCCGGCATGTCGGTCTGTGACTGGGCGGCCGGTTCGGGCGGCCTGCTGTTGCAGTGCATCCGCCACGTCAAGAAACACGGCGGCGACGTGCGTCAGCTCCAGTTGTACGGGCAGGAATCCAACGTCACCACCTACAACATCTCGCGCATCAACATGATCCTGCACGGCATCCCCGTGTGGGAGCACAAGCAGGGCGACAGCCTGCGCGACCCGCGCCACCTCACCGCCGAAAACCGACTCAAGCAGGTCGATCGCGTCATCATGAATCCACCGTTCTCGCTGGAGGACTGGGGGCACGATACGGTGGCGGCCGGCGACAAGTTCGGTCGCCTGGCCTACGGCATGCCGCCGGCCAGCAATGGCGACTGGGCGTGGCTGCAGCAGATCGCCAAATCCCTGAAGGATGCCGATCCGGACACGGGCGTCGGTGGCCAGGGCATGGTCGTGATGTCGCAGGGCGTGCTGTTTCGCGGCCAGCCCGAGCAAACCGAAGCAGAAGACGGCCAGAACCAGAAAGCCGATGCCGAGTACGTCATCCGGCGCGGCTTCATCGAGGCCGACTTGATCGAAGCCATCGTCGTCCTGCCCGGCAAGCTGTTCTATGGCAACAACGTGCCGGGCTGCCTGGTGCTGCTCAATCGTGCCAAACCGGCAGCACGCAAGCACAAGATCCTGATGATCTGGGCCTCGCGTCATTTCCAGAAGGGCAATCCCCAGAACCTGCTGCGCCCATCCGACCTGATGCGCATTCTTGTGCCCTGGCGGGCGTTTGGCGATCTGGAAGCCGCCCGCCGCCTGATCGACGAGCAAGAAATCCATTTGATCCGCGAGGTCGAGGAACTGCGCGACACGCGGATGGCCGACATCGAGGATGCCTACGGCCCGGTACTCGAGCCCTTGCAGCGTCTTGAATCGGAACTGGCGACGCTGGATGCGCTGGACCTGAAGGTGCAAGCCGTCAAGGATGCCATCTCGCCGGAGCATGCGTATTTCCATCCCTTGGCGCCGCTGCAGGCCGAGGTCGAGCGCATTGAGAACGAGATCGCCGCCGCCGGGCGTGCTGAAAAGTCGGCGCTGGCGGGACGGCGTGCGACTGCGAAAAATGAGTTTGATGTCGCGCGCAAGAAACTGATCGACGCCATCAAGGCGCGGCACAAGCAGGTCGCCAGGGCCGTCAAGGAACTGGGCAAGCTCAAGGAGGAACGCGACGGCCGTGAGCAGGAAGTGAAGCTCGCCGCCGAGCGCGAGATTACTCACCTAGTTGAGGCCGCCGCCGATCTGCAGCGCATCTGTGCCAGCGAAGATGAGGCCCGCCGTTACTTCACCGTGGTCGACCGGGCCGAGATCGAGGAAAACGAATTCAATCTCAACCTGCCGCGCTACGTCGATACGTTCGAGCCGGAGAATATCGCTGAACTTCCGGTTGCATTGCGAAGCTTTGAAGATGCCGAGCGTGCCGCATCTGCCGCCGCGACGTCGCTCAGATCGATCTTGGTGGCTCTTGGGGTGGCGAAGTGAAGCTTGCCGCTTGCCAACAATTTGACCCTGCATCAGCCCCAGATGGTTGGTGTATAGAACCGATCAAGAAGCGAATTAGATTGGAGTACGGAAGCAGCTTGACGGAAGAGACACGATGCGATGGGCCGTTTCCTGTATTTGGCTCGAACGGATCAGTCGGGAACCATAACGCATACTGCGTAGAAGGCCCTGGCATTCTCGTTGGGCGCAAGGGATCCGTTGGAAAGGTGCATTTTTGTCAGACAGCCTTTTGGCCCATCGATACCGTTTACTACGTTCGCAGATTGATGCAAGACGACTGGGGATACATTTACTACTTACTGATCTTCCTAAAACTTGACCTTCTCAACGCAGCGACAGGTGTTCCAGGTCTCACGCGCCGCGATGCGCATGACATTCTTGGGGCCTTCCCAGAGGTAGGTGAGCAGCGCCGCATCTCAGCTACCCTTCAGTTGGCCGACGATGCCATCAACAAGGCGCAGGAGGAACTGGGTGCAACTCAGGCGCTAAAGCGGTCGCTTCTCTCGGGGCTGCTTGACCGTGGGCTACCGGGGCGACATTCTGAGATCGTTAAAACGAAGAAACTGACTTATCCGGCAGATTGGACGCTGACGAAACTCAAGAAATGTGGCATCTGGAGCGCGGGAGGAACGCCAGATCGTGAAACCATCGCCTACTACGAGGGCTCTAGCCCTTGGGTCAAGTCTGGAGAGGTTAACTACAGCACGATTACAGAGACGGAAGAGCACCTGAGCGATGATGGCGTCAAACAAACAACCTGCGGCGTCTTGCCAGTAGGTACCCTATTGATTGCGATGTATGGTGCAGGGGTCACCAGAGGCCGAGTTGCACTTTTGGGCGTTGAAGCGTCAACCAATCAGGCCGTGGCTTCCTTCAACGGGCATGAAGGCGTAGAGAACGAATTCATTTACTACTGGTTTGAGCGCAACTATCAGCGAGTCCGGGCGTGGGCGGCTGGCTCAAATCAAGACAATCTGAGTGGCTTTCTTTTGAAAAGCTTGCCTATAGCCATGCCCGACCATGACGAGCAGATCGAGATCGTGAAGCCGTTGAAGGCTGCTGATGCTGCGATTCGTGCCGTCAATGAACGGATCGAATCACTACAGCGCATGAAGCGCTCCCTCCTCCAAAACCTGCTCACCGGCAAAATCCGCATCCCGGAAGGAGTCGTCCATGCCTGAAATGAAGGAAGCGCCGGCGTCCTACACGGTGCGCACGCTGTTCAACGAGGAAACCACGGTCGAGCGGGAAATCATCGAGCACCTCAAAGCAGCCAGGCTGGGCTGGACCTGGCGCTCGCGCGAGCAACTGAGCGCCTACCGGCCCGACGAGCGCGAGGTCTTGCTGTTGCCCCTGCTGCGCGAGAAGTTGAAGGCTCTGAATCCCACGGTGCTGACCGACGAGGCCCGCGTCGATGCCATCATCACCAAGCTGCGCGGTTGCCGTGACAACCGGCAGTGGCTGGCATGGCTGAAGGGCGGCGTCAATTACAAATTCGACGCCGCCGAGAACGCGCAGGACGTGCGGCTGATCGACTATGAAAATCTCGACGCCAACGACTGGTGGGTGACCAATCAGTTTCCGGTGGAGGGGCGTTCGTCGCGCCGGCCGGATATTGTGCTGCTGGTCAACGGCATTCCCATCATCGTCATCGAGGCCAAGACCGCCAGCCGCAGCAAACCCGATTGGCGCGAGGGGGCCAAGCAGCTTGGCATGTACGCCGAGGAGATCGACCAGCTTTTCTATACCAATGCCTACGGCGTCGGCGTCAATGAAACCCGGATGATGTACGGCGTGCCGGGGCGGCGCTTGCAGTTCTGGCTGCAATGGCGAGACCCGTGGCCGCACGAGATCGACGAGTACGATGAGATGAAGGTCTCGCTGTATGGGCTGTTCGACCGCAGCAACCTGCTGGACTTCATTCGCCACTTCATCGTCTTTGTCACCAGGGACGGCAAGACCGAGAAGGTGGTGGTGCGCTACCAGCAGTATCTGGCGGTGAAGGACATCCTGAATCGGGCCACCGATCTGACCCTGCTCGCCGAAAAGCGGCGTGGCTTGATCTGGCACACGCAGGGCTCGGGCAAGACGCTGACCATGATTTATGCCGCCCGCAGCCTGTGGGAAGACCCCAAGCTGAAACAGCCGACCGTGATTCTGCTGGTGGATCGGGAACAACTGGGCGATCAGATGGATCGCGAGTTGAATTCCACTGGCACCGACAACGTGCATGTGGCCGAAAGCCGCCGCGATCTGGAGGAGAAACTTACCGGCGACTATCGCGGTGTGATTCTGACCACGGTGCACCTGTTTGAGGGCATGCCCAAGCAGGTCACGAAGAAGCGCGCAAACGTGATCGTGATGGCCGACGAGGCGCATCGCTCGCAAGAACGGGACTTGGGTACCTACATGCGCTCGGCAGTGGAAGGTGCATCGATGTTCGGCTTTACCGGCACGCCGATCGAGAATGACGACCACAACACGCCAAAAGCCTGGGGCTACGTGAAGGACGACGGCAAGATCGAGCGCTATATGGGCAAGCCCTATACGGTGACCGATGCACTGCGCGATGGCGTGGTGAAACCGATTCACTGGCAACCGCGCGTGACCGACTGGCAATTGCATGGCACCAAGCTGGATCTGGCGTTCAAACGCGAATTCGGTCATCTGCCGGAGGAGGAACAGAACCGGCTGACGACGGACAGTGCCCGGCTGGATGCCTTGCTGTTTCATCCCACCCGCATCGCCCAGATTGCCGATGACGTGGTTTCACACTTTGGCGAACACGTCCGCCCCAATGGCTTCAAGGGCATGCTGGTGTGCAAGGACAAGCAGGCGGTCAAGCTGTACGTCAAAGCGTTGCGCGAACGGCTGGGCAATGAAGCGGTGATGGCTGTGATCTCCGAAGCGCCGCAAAATGACCCGGAGGATGTTCAGGCCTTGTACCTGGGCGAAGCGAGGCGCAAGAAACTGCTGAATGAATTCCTGATTCCGGCGCGGTCTGAACTGGAAGAGCATCGGGACAAACCGTACCGCAAGATCGAGGTGCTGGTCGTCTGCGACATGCTGCTCACCGGCTTTGATGCGCCCATCCTGCAAGCGCTGTACCTCGACAAGAAGTTGCTGAACCACTCGCTGCTGCAAACCATCGCACGGGTGAACCGGCCCTATAACGAGCTCAAGGGCCACGGCCTGATTCTGGATTACTACGGCATCTTCGACCATCTGAACGAGGCTCTGAATTACAAGCCCGAAGAGTTAGGTGACGTGGCATTTCCGTTCGACACCATCCGCGAACATTTCCGCAAGACTTTCCAGCAGGTTTGGGATTTATTTCCGGAGGCCACTGTACCCCGAGACGGATCTCATGATGCCTTCATCGCGGCCATGAAAATCCTGCGCGACGTCGATGCGGCCGAAAAGCAGTTCGATACCGGCTACCGCAATTTGCGTGTGCTCTACGAAGCGCTGCAGCCCGACGAACAATTGCGTGATTTTGTCCGCCCCTACGCCTGGTTGACCAAGCTCTACATGCTGTACCGGAAGAAGTTCTACCCGGACGCGAGCAAGAACATCGAGGCGACCGAAGATGATGCGGCGCGCACCCGAGAACTGATCCGCGAACACATCGATGTCGATGCGCTGGAAACGGAGTTTCCGACCTACGTGCTGGACGAACACTTCCTGACGAAATTGAAAGACAAGAATCCGGATGCGAAAGCGCTCGACATCGAGGCCATGCTTTCCGCCGAGCTGCGTATTCGGCTGGATCAGGATGAGAGTTTCCGGTCGTTGTCAGAAAAATTGCAGCGCCTGATCGACGAGAAGCGTGCAGGCACCTTGGCGGGCATTGTGTTGATCGAGGAACTGGAGAAACTGACCGAAGCCGTTCGTGCGGCGGTGGATGAGGCCAACCGCCCCATCGCTCAGCAATTGGCGCTCAAGGTCAAGGCACGCAATGCCGCCATCGCTGAAACACTGGCCGCCGAGATCGCAGCGGCCACCTTGGCGGAAGCCGACAAGCATTGCTTCCCTGGGTGGTGGAATAGCAGTACGGCAGATCCTGAACTATCGCGGGCGTTGTTGTTCATGGTCGCCACCCGGTTCTCTTCCGCCGGCTTGCTGGCAGACGATGCGATGGGTTTCATCGGGATATTGGTGCAGACGCTCAAGCGCAGGCACTACAAACCCCAGCCAGACGGATCGAGCAGTGACGACTCCGGCGCTTGAACCATCCAGGCATGCCCATCTGGATTTGCCGGATGGGCGGGAACTGGCGTTCGAGATTCGCTCTTCGGCCAAGGCGCGTTCGCTTCGCCTGAAAATCAGTGCTCGTGACGGATTGGTAGTAATCGCTCCGAACGGGGTGGAACGCGGTCGAGTCATGCAACTGGTTGTCAGCAAAGCTGATTGGATCGCCGAACGTCTAACCGAGTTCGACGCGGTGCGCCACCTAGTAAGAGACATCCCATCGGTTAGGCCTCAAGCCTTTGACCTGCCTGCACTCGCCGAGTCCTGGCGTGTCGAGTACCGGCCAACCCGCAGCCAAACGGTCGGCGCGCGGACCGATCAAGCGGGACGCATCCTGGTGTCAGGCGCAATTGAAGATGTCGAGGCTTGCCAGGCTGCGTTACGGCGATGGTTGGCGCGCCATGCAAAAGTTGCCTTGTCGAGCTGGTTGACCAATGTTGCCCAGCAGACGGGGCTTCGCTACACCGACTTGGCCGTCAAGAATCAACGAACCCGCTGGGGCAGTTGTACGGCGCACGGTCGCGTGAGCCTGAACTGCAAACTGCTGTTCCTGCCTCGTGAGCTGGTTCGCTATGTCATTGCGCACGAACTTTGTCACACCTTGGAAAGTAATCATTCCAGCCGATTCTGGGCGCATCTGCGCCAGTTTGAGCCCGGAGCAGATTCACTGCACGGTCGAATACGCGATGCTTGGAAGTTCGTCCCCGCGTGGGCCCAGCGGGGATCTGGAACCATGCTATGAAGCGAGAGAAACTGACGAACGAAGGCCAGCCAAGAGGTACACCGCACTCACGAACCGGGAGGGTTCGCCGCAAATTGGAAGCGAAATTCCATTTGGCGGCCCATGGCCGATCAGCGGGCCCTCGGCAGATCAGGCTGAACGGCAGCTTAAGGATGAGTAGCCGACATTGCGCGTGCAAACGTCATCAGACAGCAATGGGCACAGTGCCGACAACAATTTCTCCGGACAGCCGCCATTGACTATGCATATATGAATGACCGGTTCCGGGAAGTCTGGCTAATCGGTCCCAATCCCGGCTCCCGCACCACTGATTCATGGCGCGGCTTGTCTGCCCTGACCCACAAGCGATGACATCAATCCTGCGGGAGTGCCGTGCCGTTGAGTTCGATGACGTCTTGTTCGGCGGCATCGGACTCGACAACCCGATGCAGAAGGGAATACGCCACCCGCCACTGTTGAGTGTTACACAGCAACGTCACCGTCTTGTCGTTGAGACGAATGATCTGGCCACTTCTCTGGTGTTGATTTCGATCAACGAACCCGACCACCTCACCTACGGCGACCTCATTGCGGCCCAAACCCTGTTTTGGCTTTTCTCGAATTTGAATGTCGGCGCCATCCAGATTGATGGCGGCGTAGGAAATCAGCCAACGTCGTCCGTCGTCCTTGTCCAGGACCACCGCCTGTTTTCGACGCAGCTCAAGAACCTGGCCATGCCGCAGCGTATTGGATTGCGGATCGAAATACTCAACCGAGCGGCCGACTTGTATGCGGGATTGCACCGCCAGCATCCAACGCGGCTCATCCAGCACTCGATCTATCGCCGCGCGCATGCGGTAGAGTTCAAACGCGGAAGCCCCGTTCAAGGCCTTCAGGACATCCGAGAAGTTCATGGCGGCATGCCCTTCTTTGCAAGTTGCTTCATGAAAGCCGCCTCATGGTTCGTGATGCGGGGTATCTTCTTCGGCCCCATGGAATCAACCAGGTGCACAAAGTCATCCAGAGAAAGAGCATCAGAAAGCTGCCGGTCATCTCCGTCCATCCGCTCGCGCAGAATGAACAGGCCCGTCCCCGTGAGGGCCATCATGTAGTGATGACCGATGTTTCGCGAATTTAGCCGGGCCAAGGCAGCGGTCGCACGAGTTGAGCGCATAGGCGTTAACAGCCAGCGGGAAGCGAAAATGCGGATGGAACGAATTCGGATTGGGCCATGAATCGCGGCGCGCTTAAACGTGGGCAGCGTCGCGCAGCGCCTCGGTCGCCCATTGGTTCAAGCTCTTGCCGCAAGCCTGCGCGGCCACTGTGGCCGCGGCATGGATTTCAGGGGGAACACGCAACATAATCTTGCCCGACGCAGGCTTTTCAGGGGCTATGCCTCGTTCCGCACAGTCACGCAAAAAATCATTGATCGCTGCTTCGAATTCCGCGCGCAGTTTTGCTACCGTCGAACCCTCGAAGCTGATGATATCGCGGAGGCCAAGCACGCGCCCCACGAAAATGCTGTCCCTCTCGTCAAAATCGACTCGCGCCGTGTAGCCTTTGTAGCTCATCGTGTTCATGGATGAATCCCCAGTCGTTCAAACAATTCGCGCGCCTCTTCCACCTGGTACTTGCGCGCTTCTTTACCCGGATGCGGACGGTGGCAGCGCCACTGCTCGCCCTTCAGTTCAACCCGCACGCGTGATCCCTCGCGTTCGAAGATCTGCCCGCCAAGCGCTATAACCAGCGCCTCGATGTCCCTGAAGACGATGCCACCCTGTGTAGGCTTGGCGAGAATCGCTTCCAGGGTCTTGCGGTGCTTGGCCTTCATGGAAGTGATGCTATCATTTATTGCTATCACTTGCAATCACAATTTGATAGCAAGGCGACTTGCTGGTACGAGAAATTGTTGTCGGCACTTCGCCCATTCCTGCCGAAGATCCGATGTAGCTGCCAATACCGCGCACTGTCTCTGCAGAGGCGATCCCAGCCGATCAACGCTTTGCACCGAACTCAAGGTAAACTGGGCACATCCGAACATTTTTGAAAGGAAACACCGTGGCACGCATGGTCAATTGCATCAAGCTCGGGCGCGAGGCCGAAGGTCTCGACCTGCCGCCCATGCCCGGCGAAATGGGCAGGAAGCTGTATGAAAGCGTCTCCAAGGAGGCCTGGCAGCAATGGATCAAGCTGCAGACCATGATCATCAACGAGAACCGCCTGAGCCTGGCCGACGCCCAGCACCGCAAGTATCTGGCCGAGCAGGTGCAGAAGCACTTCTTCGGTGATGGCGCGGAACAGGTCAGCGGCTACGTGCCGCCGCAAAAATAGATCTGCCGCGCGGGGTCAGCGCAGATAGGTCTGCACCCCGTCCGCCGCGGCCAGCAGCAGTACATCGGCGCCGCGCTTGGCGAACAGGCCATTGGTGACGACACCGACGATCTGGTTGAGCTGCGCTTCCAACCCGACCGGGTCGGTGATCGACAGGCCATGCACATCGAGGATCAGGTTGCCGTTGTCGGTCACCAGGCCTTCGCGCAGTTTCGGCGTGCCGCCGAGTTTGGCCAGTTCCCGGCTGACATAGGCGCGCGCCATCGGGATCACTTCCACCGGCAGCGGAAAGCGGCCCATGGTCTGCACCCGTTTCGACGCGTCGCAAATGCAGACAAATGTGCCGGCCACGGCCGCCACGATCTTCTCGCGGGTCAGCGCACCGCCGCCACCCTTCACCATCGCCATGCTGCCGTCAATCTCGTCGGCGCCATCGACATAAATGCCGATGGCGTCAATGTCGTTGAGATCCAGCACACGGATGCCGTGGCCGGCCAGCCGTTTGGCCGTCGCTTCGGAACTCGCCACGGCGCCTCCAAGGCGGTCCTTGATGGCGGCGACCTCGTCTATGAAAAAGTTTGCCGTGGAGCCGGTGCCAACTCCCAGGATTGCACCGAGCGGCAGCCGGTCCGCCACGTAGTCGCGCGCCGCACGGGCGACGGCCTGCTTCAGTTCATCCTGGGTCATCTTTTCGCTCCGTTGTTGTCCCACAAGGGGATACCGTCCCCGCCTCCCGCGGGGACATAATGGAGCGAATTTTACCTCTTGCGCAGCGGCGGCAAGTCGGTGCAGGAACCGTGCGCCACCTCGGCGGCCATGCCGATGGTTTCACCCAGGGTCGGATGCGGATGTATGGTCTTGCCGATATCCACCGCATCGGCGCCCATTTCGATGGCCAGTGCGACTTCGCCGATCATGTCGCCGGCATTGGGGCCGACGATGCTGCCACCGATCACGCGATGGGTTTCTTCGTCGAACACCAGCTTTGTGAAACCGTACTCGGCGCCGTTGGCGATCGCCCGGCCGGAAGCCGCCCAGGGAAACTTCGCCGTGCTGACTTTGCGACCAGCCTTCTTCGCCTCGTCTTCGCCGACGCCGACCCAGGCCACTTCGGGATGCGTGTAGGCGACGCCGGGGATCACCGTCGCGTCGAAGTGACTCTTCTGCCCCGCTGCCGCCTCGGCCGCGACGTGCGCCTCATGCACCGCCTTGTGCGCCAGCATCGGGTTGCCGACGATATCGCCGATGGCATGGATGTGCGGCACGCTGGTCCGCATCTGGCCATCGACCGGAATGAAGCCGCGTTCGGTCACGGTCACGCCGGCCTTGTCGGCACCTATCTTGTTGCCGTTGGGGGCGCGACCGGCGGCTTGCAGGATCATGTCGTAACGTTGCGCCTCGGCCGGCGCTTGCTCGCCCTCGAACTTCACCCAGAGGCCGTCCGGCTTCGCCTCGACCGCGACGGTCTTGGTCTTCAGCATCAGCTTGTCGAAGCGCCTGGCGTTCTGCTTTTCCCAGACCTTGACCAGGTCGCGATCCGGCCCCTGCATCAGGCCGTCGAGCATTTCCACCACATCGACGCGGGCGCCCAGCGTCGAATACACCGTGGCCATTTCGAGGCCGATGATGCCGCCACCGATGACCAGCATTTTCTTCGGCATGAAGCGCAGTTCCAGCGCACCGGTCGAATCGACAATGCGCGGATCCTTTGGAATGAAGGGTAGATGGAAGGCCGCGCTGCCGGCGGCGATGATGCATTTCTGGAAGCGGACGACCTTCTTCTCGCCGGTCTTCTCCTGCGCGTCGCCGCTCATTGCCTCGACTTCGATATGGAAAGCGTCGAGGAAATGGCCATAGCCGCGCACCACCTCCACCTTGCGCGCCTTGGCCATGCCGGTGAGGCCGGCGGTGAGCTTGCCGACGACTTTCGATTTGTGGGCGCGCAGCTTGTCGAGATCGATTGCAGGCGCGGCGAAACCGATGCCGGTTTCCGCGACGTGGTCGGCCTCCTCGATCACCGCCGCCACATGCAGCAGGGCCTTGGACGGAATGCAGCCGACATTGAGGCAGACGCCGCCCAGCGTCGCGTAGCGTTCGACGATCACCGTCTTCAGGCCCAGGTCGGCGGCGCGGAACGCGGCGGAATAACCGCCGGGCCCGGCACCGAGCACCAGCATTTCGCATTCGAGGTCGACCTTGCCGGCGAATTTGCCCACCGCCGGTGCTGCCGTCGACTCCCCTCTCCCCTCTGCGGGAGAGGGGCTGGGGGAGAGGGGGGTCGGCGCCGATGCGACAGGGACCGCCGTAGCGCCAGCGCCGACTCCTGAGCCGGCCGCCGCACCCGCGCTGTCGATCATCGCCACCAGTGTGCCTTCCGCCACCTTGTCGCCGACCTTGACCTTCAACTCGGTCACCACGCCGGAGACCGGTGAAGGCACATCCATGGTCGCCTTGTCCGATTCCAGGGTGATCAGCGAATCCTCGGCCTTGACCGCATCGCCGACCTTGACCAGGACTTCGATGATCGGCACATCCTTGAAGTCGCCGATGTCGGGTACTTTTACTTCAACGACGTTGCTCATTGTTCCTTCCTTCCAATTCGATCTCGGGGGCCACGCCGGGCGCGGTCACAGCATGCTTCTGCGCAGATCGGCCATCAGTTGCGCCAGATAGACGTTGAAGCGGGTCGCCAGGGCACCGTCGATCACCCGATGGTCGGCGGTGAGCGACAGCGGCAACGTCAGCCGCGGCACAAAGGCCTTGCCGTCCCAGACCGGTTTCATTGCCGATTTGCTGACGCCAAGAATCGCCACTTCCGGCGCGTTCACGATCGGCGCAAAGTAAGTGCCGCCAATGCCGCCAACGCTGGAAATGGTGAAGCAGGCGCCCTGCATGTCGGCCGGCTTGAGCTTGCCTTCGCGCGCCTGGCGGGCCAGTTCGCCGGATTCCCGGGCGAGTTCGAAGACGCCCTTGCGGTCGGCGTTCTTGATCACCGGCACCATCAAACCATTCGGCGTATCGGCGGCAAAGCCTATGTTGAAATACTTCTTCAGGACAAGGTTGTCGCCGTCGATGGAGGCGTTGAACTCGGGATATTTCTGCATTGCCTTGACACAGGCCTTGATCAGGAAAGCGAGCATGGTCAACTTGGCCGCCGACTTGTCGCCGGACTTCTCGTTCTCCTTGTTGATCTGCACGCGGAAAGCTTCGAGCTCGGTGATGTCGGCGTCTTCGTGATAGGTGACGGCCGGAATCATGGCCCAGTTGCGCGAGAGGTTGGCGCCGGAAATCTTCTTGATGCGCGACAAGGGCTGAACGTCGATTTCGCCGAATTTCGCGAAGTCGATTTTCGGCCAGGGCAACAGGTCCAATCCACCCAAACTCGCGCCACCGAGACTGCCAACCGGCGCTGGCGCGACGGCGCCGGCTCCCGTCAGCACGCCCTTGACGTAGGCCTGGACGTCGCTTTGCATGATGCGTCCCTTGGGGCCGCTGCCGCCGACCTTGGCCACATCGACGCCGAGTTCGCGCGCAAAGCGACGCACCGACGGACTGGCATGGGATGCCTGTCCGATCAGTCTCTCCTCCGGCGTCGGCATGGAAACGTGGGAGGGCGACGAAATCAGTTCTGGGTCGCCGGGGCGGTAATCGGGGCCGGCAGCGGCGCTGGCTGCGACGGAGGCAAGCGCCGGTGTTGCCACAGCAGGCGCGGCGACCGGGGCGGGGGCGGTTGGCGCCGCTGGCGCCGCGGCGACAGGCGCAGCCGCCGTAGCACCAGCGCCGACTCCTGCTGCCGCGCCCGCGGAATCGATCAACGCCACCAGCGTGCCTTCCGCCACCTTGTCGCCGACCTTGACCTTCAATTCCGTCACCACGCCAGATACGGGCGAAGGCACATCCATGGTCGCCTTGTCCGATTCCAGGGTGATCAGCGAGTCTTCGGCCTTGACGGTGTCGCCGACCTTGACCAGCAGTTCGATGATCGGCACGTCCTTGAAGTCGCCGATGTCGGGTACTTTCACTTCCACGATTTGCGCCATGGCTTACACCTTCACCGGGTTGGGCTTGTTCGGATCGAGGCTGTATTTCTTGATCGCCTCGGCCACTTTCTCGCGCTTCACCTGTCCATCATCGGCCAGCGCCGACAGCGCCGCCAGCGTGATCCAGTAGCGATCCACCTCGAAGAAATGCCGCAGTTTTTCGCGCGTGTCGGAGCGGCCGAAGCCGTCGGTGCCCAACACCGTGTAGTGGCGCGGCACCAGGGCGCGGATCTGCTCGGCAAAAACCCGGACGTAATCGGTTGCGGCAATCACCGGACCCCGCGTTTCGGCCAGGCAGGCGGCGACATGCGCGACACGCGGCTTCTCCGCCGGATGCAGCAGGTTCCAGCGCGCGCAATCCTGCCCGTCGCGCGCCAGTTCGGTGAAGCTGGGGCAGGACCACAAATCAGCCTCGATGCCCCAGTCGCTCTTGAGCAAGGTGGCGGCGGCAATCGCTTCCATGAAGATCGTGCCGGACCCCAGCAACTGCACGCGCGGGCCATTGGACGCCGCGCCCTTCCTGAACTGGTACATGCCCTTGAGGATACCGGCGGCCGCATCGGCGGGCATCGCCGGGTGTTCGTAGTTCTCGTTCATCACCGTCAGGTAATAGAACACGTCTTCCTGCTCGGTCACCATGCGGCGCAGACCGTCCTGCACGATCACGGCGACCTCGTAGGCGAAGGTCGGGTCATAGGAAATGCAATTCGGCACGGTGCCCGACAGCACTTGCGAATGGCCGTCTTCGTGCTGCAAGCCTTCGCCGTTGAGCGTCGTGCGCCCGGCGGTGCCGCCGACCAGGAAGCCCCGCGCGCGCTGGTCGCCGGCGGACCACACCAGATCCATGGTGCGCTGCATGCCGAACATGGAATAACAGATATACACCGGGATCATTTGCAGGTTGTGCGTTGAATAACTGGTGCCGGCAGCGATCCAGTCGGCCATGGCGCCGGCTTCGTTGATGCCGTCCTGCAGAATCTGGCCGGTCCTGCTTTCCTTGTAGAACATCATCTGGTCGGCATCCTGCGGCACGTAGTTCTGGCCTTCCTGGTTCCAGATGCCGATCTGGCGGAACAGGCCTTCCATGCCGAAGGTGCGTGATTCGTCGACCACGATCGGCACCACGCGCTTGCCGATGATCTTGTCTTTCAGCATGACGTTGAGGCCGCGCACGAAGGACATGGTTGTCGAAAACTCGCGACCTTCGCCGCCGGCCTTCAGCAAGGCGTCGAACGCCGACAGGGGCGGCACCTGCAGCGACTCGGCCTGGCGCCGGCGCGACGGCAGGTAACCACCGAGAGCCATGCGCCGCTCGCGCATGTAGTCGAGTTCCTTCGAGCCCTCGGGGAAGGTCAGGTAGGGCAGCTTTTCCAGATCTGCGTCGCTGACCGGCAGCTTGAAGCGGTCGCGAAAAGCCTTGACCGAGGTGGTGCCCATCTTCTTCTGCTGATGGGTGATGTTCTGCGCTTCGCCGGCCTCGCCCATGCCGTAGCCCTTGATGGTCTTGGCCAGGATCACCGTCGGCTGGCCCTTGTTCGCCACCGCCGCCGCGTAGGCCGCATAGACCTTGTGCGGATCGTGACCGCCGCGGTTCAGGCGCCAGATGTCGTCATCGCTCCAGGTCGACACCATCTTCAGCAGTTCCGGGTACTTGCCGAAGAAGTGCTGGCGCACATAGGCGCCGTCGCGTGCCTTGAAGGTCTGGTAGTCGCCGTCGACGCATTCCATCATGCGTTTTTGCAGCAGCCCCGTCTTGTCCGCCGCCAGCAGGGGATCCCAGTAGCTGCCCCAGATCACCTTGATCACGTTCCAGCCGGCGCCACGGAAATCGGATTCCATTTCCTGGATGATCTTGCCATTGCCGCGCACCGGACCGTCGAGACGCTGCAGGTTGCAGTTGATGACGAAGATCAGGTTGTCGAGGTGTTCGCGCCCGGCCATGCTGATCGCGCCCTTCGACTCCGGCTCGTCCATTTCGCCGTCGCCCATGAAGGCCCACACCTTGCGCTCGTCGGTGGCAATCAGTTCGCGATTCTGGAGATATTTCATGAAGCGCGCGTGATAGATGGCCTGCAAGGGGCCGAGGCCCATCGACACCGTGGGGAACTGCCAGAAATCCGGCATCAGCCACGGATGCGGGTAGCTCGAAAGCCCCTTGCCGTCGACCTCGCGGCGGAAATTGTCCATCTGCTCTTCGGAGAGGCGGCCGAGCATGAAGGCGCGCGCATAGGTGCCCGGTGCCGAATGGCCCTGCGACAGCACCAGGTCGCCGCCGTGACTGTCCGACGGCGTATGCCAGAAGTGATTGAAGCCGATGTCATAGAGCGTCGCCGCCGAGGCGTAGCTGGCGATGTGGCCGCCGAGGCCGGAGTCGTTCTTGTTCGCCCGCAGCACCATGACCAGCGCATTCCACCGGGCGTAATCGCGGATCTTCTGCTCCAGTTCGTAGTCGCCCGGCGTGATCGGCTGCTGATCGGCGGGAATGGTATTGATGTATTCGGTGTTGGCGCTGTAGGGCATGTTGATGCCCGTCTGGTGGCCCAGCGCAATCAATTGTTCGAGCAGGAAATGGGCGCGCCCGGGGCCTTCATGGGCGATCACCGCCTGCATTGCATCGAGCCATTCACGGGTTTCCTGCGGATCGGCGTCGGCTGACGCGAGTTGGGGGGCAGTTGACATGACATCTCCTCGTCGTGGAGTTATTGGTGTTCGCCGGACGTGATCCCGACGGACCTCTTTTTCGCAGCATAGACCTTGTTCATGATTCCACCATCTCAAGCTGTTTCGCATTGTAAGACAACGCTTCACAATGCGCAATACGTGTTTTCCGCAACGAGGATGGGCAAAGCACCTTTCTGCTTGCATTTGCGCCCGTCTTGACCGGCACGCCTTCTGTCGCCACGGAAAGCCGCAACGCTCGAATTCGGGTGGTTCATCGGCTCGCTGCGCTGTTGGCGTTCCGTGCGTAAGTAGTGACCCTGATGGGGATGTACCTGATTTCGCCCGGCGGTTCCGGTCGCTACAGTGTGTCTGCATCAACAACCACAAGAGGAGCGAGACATGATTTCATTCAAACGGATGCGGGTAAGCGCGCGGCTTGTCGTTATCGGCGTGGCGGTGTTTCTCGGGCTGGCGCTGATCGCCGGCTATACCCTGGTACAGATCAAGACCGAAGCGCTCGCCGCGCACAGCGAACGGATCAAGCATCTGGTCGAAACCGCGAAGGGAATTGTCGCGGGCTATCAGAAGCTCGAAGCACAAGGCAGACTCTCGCGTGACGAGGCTCAGCTGCAAGCCAAGGAGGCCTTGCGCAGCCTGCGCTTCGGCCGGAACGACTATTTCTTCCTGTACAACTATGAAGGCCGCGGCCTGATGATCGCAGGCAGCCCGAAGATCGAGGGCAAGATCATGCTGGGCAAGACCGACGCCGCCGGCTTCCTGTTGTGGGACGCACTCATCGCCCGCGGCAGGGAAGGCAGCGGCTACTTCGACTACGTGTTTCCGCGCGCCGGCCAGACCGTGTCGAAGCCCAAGCGCGGTTTCGTCATGGGCATTCCCGAATGGCAGTGGATTGTCGGCACCGGCGTGTATGTGGATGACGTCGATGAGGCCGTCAATCAGGCCGCGATTCGCTACGGCGTCGCATCGCTGCTGGTGATGGCGATCCTGGCCTGGTTCTCACTGCTGGTGTCGCGCAGCATCGTGACCCAGCTCGGCGGCGAGCCTCAGGACGCGGCCGAAAGCATGAGGAAGATTGCCAGCGGCGATCTGGGTGTCGACATTGTCCTGGAAAAAGACGACAACCACAGCCTGATGGCATCGCTCAAGGTGATGCAGATGAAGTTGAAAAACATCACGGCGGCGATCCAGGAAAACTCGCTCACTTTGACGCAGCAGGTCCAGGGCTTCGACCAGGTTGCCAGGACCCATGCCGAAACCAGGTCGGACGAAAACTTCCACGCCTTGCGCCGGGCCGCCGGCAGGCTGGGCAAGACGGCGGACGTCCTCGACAAGTCGATCGCCCGCTTCAAGCTCCAGTAGCCATCGCGGCATGGATCGTCGCGGTTGATGACTCTCAACGGAATCGAGGTGATACATGGACCTTTCGACCCGCCTGCAACTCACCCTGAAGGGTGCGGACGAACTCAAGCACAGGACCTGCAAGCTCGGCATGAAGAAGCGCAGCATGCTGATCCTGCTGGACAAGCCGCAATCCGTTCAATACCTGCTGGCCAAGTCGGTATTTAAGCAGGGCGAGGTTATCGAGGAAATCCGCGCCCTGGTCACGGAGCAGTTCATTGCCGTGAGCGTGGACGGCGCGCGCAGCGCCGCCGGCGCCGAACCGATTGCCGCCGCGCCCGGACCGAACGGACATCTGCACCTGCATGGCGGCATCGTCATTTCCGAGGCCAAGTTTCTGCTGATCGATTTCTGCGTCGACCACTTCGGCACCGGATCCCAGGCATTTGTCGATGAAATCAGCGCCTGCGGTAAGGAGAACGACCTCGGCTACTGCCTGGGAAAGGTCCTGGCGGCGGCGCAAAAGCAATGCCCGGACCAACTTCCGAAGTTGCTCGGCCTGGTCAAGGAAATCAACGAAACGGCCTGACGGGCAATTGGCGGCTATGCGCCGGGAGAACCCGAAATCTCCATCACGGACTGAACCAGTTCGGCGAGCGAACGGACTTCCATCTTGTCCATGACGCGGGCACGATGCACTTCGACCGTCTTGATGCTGATGCCGAGGTCATCGGCAATCTGCTTGTTCAGCCGGCCTGCCGCCATCAAGTCCATCACCTCCCGTTCACGCGGGGTGAGGGCGGCGAGGCGCCTGGCGATTTCGGCGTGCCGCCGGCGCCGACTCTGCTGCTCGCGGTCGGCCGCCAGGCACTGCTCGATCAGGCGCAGGATGTCCTTGTCGTTGAAAGGCTTCTCGATGAAGTCGGCGGCACCTTTCTTCAGCGCCGATACCGCCATCGGCACGTCGCCATGCCCGGTGACGAAAATGATCGGCAAAGACGACTGCAGTGCCTGCAGCCGCTCATGCAGCTCCAGCCCGCTGATGCCCGGCATCCTGACATCGAGCACCAGGCAGCCGGCCATGTCCGCGCGCCATGCATCCAGAAACGCCTCGCCGGACGCGAAAGAGCTGACCCGCAAGCCGTTCGACTCCAGCAGCCAGGCCAGGGAATCCCGCATCGCCTCATCGTCATCGACAATGAACACGGTCTGTTCGTTGCTTAGCGATTCGCTCGTCATTCTCTGTTCCCCTGTTCGCCAGGCGGCAGCGTAAAACGGAAAATGGTACCGCCCTCCGGATTCGCATCGACCCACAAACGGCCATTGTGGAATTCGATGATGGTACGGCAGATATTGAGTCCCATGCCCATACCCTGCTTCTTGGTGGTGAAAAAAGGCATGAAGAGTTTCTCGGTGTCGCCGTCCCCGATGCCGTGCCCATTGTCGCGCACCTCGACCTCGACCTGCGCGCCATCGTTCTGCCGGGCAGTGATCGCCAGTTGCCGGCGCTGGCGCGGCGTCTGCGCCATGGCTTCGATGCCGTTCTTGACCAAATTGAGCAGCACCTGCTCGATCATGATCCGATCGGCATAGACCGGCGGCAGCGTCAGCGGAATCTCGACGCGGATGTCGATGCCGGCCTTGCGCGCCTCGATCTCGGCAAAGCCGATGGCCTCGTCCGCGATATCGGCCAGCGCCACCGACACACGGTTCGGCTCGCTCTTGCGCACGAAGTCGCGCATGCGGCGCACGATCTTGCCGGCGCGTTCGGCCTGGAAGCTGGCCTTCTGCATCGCTTGCAGAAGGTCTTCGCCGGTGTAGGTACCGCTTTCCAGCCGGCTGACGCAACCCATGGCGTAGTTGCTGATGGCGGCAAGCGGCTGATTCAGCTCGTGGGCCAGGGTCGACGCCATTTCGCCCATCGAGATCAGGCGCGAGGTCTGTTCCAGCCGCACCTGCTGGCGCAGGTTCTCGTCCTCGATCTGCCGGCTCTCCGTGATGTCGGTGGCGATGACCATGCGCACCACCCGTGCGTCCACCCATTTGATGGCGCGATCGCGCAGGTGATACCAGCGTCCGGAGATCGAATTCTGAATCTCGCCATCGAACAGTTCGCAGGGCAGGTCGGCAAGCTCCAACCGGCTCGGGTCATGCAGCAGCAGCGCAGAATCGGGTCGGCAGCAGGCCGTCAGTTCGAGACTGTTGCGACCGACGGCATCGTCGCCGAAGATGACGCAAAACGCCTTGTTCGCATAGAGGATTTCATCCGTCACGGCATCCGCGACGTAAACCGCCGCATGCAGCCCGTCGAGTACCGCCACAAAACGCTCGTGGGACGCGACCAGTTCGGCGCGGGCCCGGGTCGGCTCGGTAATGTCGATCATCGACGCCATCCAGCCGGTCTGCTCGCCATCGGCGTCAATCAGTGGCGAAATATAAAAGCGAACGTCTTTGTAGTCGCCGCCGGCGTGCATGATGCGCATCGGGAAGCCGCTGGCCGGGGCCTTGCCGGCCAGCGTCAGCTCGAGGTTATGGCGCTGGGCCGCATCGTCGTCCGGTGACCAGTAGGGAAAGGGCGGCATGCAGCCGATGAGCTTGTCGGCACTCAAGCCCACCATGCGACAGAACGCCGGATTGACGTAGATGATGCGACCTTCCATGTCGATGGCGCGCAATCCGGTCATCACGGACTCTTCCATGGCCTTGCGGAAGGCGTACTCGGCGCGGATGGCGTCCTCGCCGCGCTTGCGGTCGGTGACGTCATGGGCGACGCAATAGAGGAGTTCTTCCTCCGGCGCCGGATTCACGCTCCACACCAGCCAGCGGTAGCTGCCGTCGGCGCAGCGACAGCGGCTTTCGAACGCGGTCGATGGCTCGCCGCGGGCGAGTTTCTTGACCTCCTCCTGCGTTGCCGGCATGTCGTCGGGGTGCACCAGATCGATCAGGGCGCCGCCGTACAGCTTCTCCGGCGCCAGGCCGAGTACCCGCTCGAACGCCGGATTGGCCCGCACAATGCGGCCATCGAGACGCACCACGCAGAGCAGGTCGAGCGAGAGATTGAACAGGCGGTCGCGTTCGAGTTCGGCCTTGATCCGGCTGCGCATGTGCGCCCCCAGCGCCCACAGGCTCCAGGCCATCAGCAGGACGAGGCCGCCGATCAGGAACATGATCATGTTCTGCGGCACGGCCGACTGCGTGGCATAGGCCGAGACCCGCAGGCGCAGGCCCTGCCCCGGCGGATTGAGGCTGACCATGTCGCTGACATCGGTCTCCAGCTCCACCGCGGAGTTGGCGCCGATCACCCGCTCCTCGGTTTCCAGCACCAGCCGGTACTTCTCCGAGAACCACTCCGGCGCCAGGTAGGTCAGCACGCCGCTGGCCGCGTAGATGCCGATCACGGCGCCACGGGAGGCTCGATCATGCTGTACCGGAACGTGAACCTCGATGGTGGCCTCGCCCTCCGACGACACCAGCGGCACGCTGTAGGCGGGCTGCTCAGTGCGGCTTGCGCGCTGGAAGGTCAGGGTCTGTTCAGGCTGGGCCAGGCGTTCGCCAGCGTTCCATGTCTTGGTCTCGAAGGGCACGGTCCACCGCACCACCTGGTCGGCGTCGACCCAGATGATGTGCGTCAGTTCAGGATTGTTCTCCAGATAACGGTTGGCCTGCGCCTGAAACGACTCGCGGTCCAGGCCGCCGTCGCCCAGCCCTTTGGCCAGCTGCTGGAGAAACTCCTGATTGTTCGTCAGGTGCGTGCGGATGGTCTGCTCGGCCCACTGGATATCCTGGGCCAGGGCGTTGCGCTGGGTGGTCTGTTCGAAGCGTTGCAGCACGATCAGCAGGGCGAACATGGCGACGACGAACAGGCCGAGCACCAGATTGGGCAAGACCCACACCCAGCCGCCGCGCGGACGGCCGTGGCGAAGAATGGAATCGAGGAAGAAAGGAAGCTTCAAGGCGGCAGTGGCCGGAAGGTCGCAGGGAGCCAGAGGAATACTCCATCCGGCGCATCTGCGCCATAGGCGTTTTCCCTAATGCGCAGCGCTGATCATGCAGCTTCCTCTCGCCGCCGGACAACGCCCGGACCAAGGTAGGGGTAATACCTTAGGGGTAATACCCAATACCGTTTTGCCTGTCGAATTTACACAATACCCGTCGAGCAAGCCTACGGTCTGGTCTGTCCAAGGGTCTGAGCAATCAAGGCCGGCTAGCCACATCTTGCTCCACTTTGCCGCCGTGCGACCCGTTCTGACGGCGGACTTCGTTCACCCTGTAGTTCAGGAGGAGGTTTACCCATGAAGAAGTCGGATTTCACGCAGCGCTTCAAACTCACCGCTCTGGCCCTGGGGACGGCACTCGCGCTGTCCAGCGCCGCAGTTTCCGCCGCCGACCCGGTGCACTGGAAGGTACCGGTCGGTTTCGCCACCACCCTGCCGGGCCTCGGCGACACCATTCTCTACGTCGCGAAGCAACTGGAAGACATGAGCGGCGGCAGCATCCAGCTCAAGATATTCGAACCGGGCAAGCTGGTGCCGCCGTTCAGCATCCTCGACGCGGTCAAGGACAAGAAGGTCGAGGCGGGCTACACCTGGGTCGGCTACGACCAGGGCAAGATTCCCTCCTCGCCGCTCTTCGCCGCGGCGCCGTTCGGCCTCGAGCCGTGGGAATTCACCGCGTGGTGGTACGAAGGCGGCGGCGACAAGCTGATGGAGGAAGTCTACGCGCCGCACAACACCCATCCGATCCTGTGCAGCATCATCGGTCCCGAGGCCGCCGGCTGGTTCCGCAAGGAGATCAAGTCGGTCGATGACCTCAAGGGCCTCAAGATTCGCTTTGCCGGGCTTGGCGGCAAGGTGATGCAGAAGCTCGGCGCCTCCGTGACCGTGTTGCCGGCCGGCGAGATCTTCCCGGCGCTGGAAAAAGGCGCGCTGGATGCCACCGAGTTCTCCATGCCCGCCATCGACGAAAAGCTGGGCTTCGACAAGATCGCCAAGAACTACTACTTCCCCGGCTGGCACCAGGTCTATACGGCCGAACACCTGCTGGTGAACCTGGACGTGTGGAAGAAGCTGGACAAGGCCAACAAGGCAGCCATCGAAACCGCCTGCACCGCGGGCGTGATGCGCGGCCTGTCGAAGGGCGAGTTTGTCCAGGTCGCGGCGATGAAGAACTTCGCCGCCAAGGGCGTCACCGCCCGCGTGCTGCCGGAGAAGATGCTGCGCGAACTGGAGAAGGTGACCAACGAGGTGCTGGCCGAGGAATCCGGCAAGGACCCCGCCTTCAAGAAGGTGCTGGATTCGCAGCGCGCCTTCGAGAAGAGCTACAAGGCCTGGAAGGACAAGGCCTACATGCCGCGCAACTGGTAAGCCGTTGATCAGGACCGACTGCGGCGGGCACGCCGCAGCCGGGATTTATGCAATCGTCGCAGCAACACCAAGCATTGGACGGAGAACCCCATGACGAATACCACCCACGGCGCGGATGCGCCGGCACCGCATCCCGGCGGGATCGAGCCGCACCTCGACCTTGACACGCTTCTCCACCATACCGAACTGCCCGAGACCGGTTTCTCGCGCGCCGTCGATCCGATCGTGCGCAAGCTCGGCGAATGGTCCTCCCTGCTCTGGCCGCTCCTGGTCGCGATCATCACGATCAACGTCGTGATGCGCTACGCCTTCGGCACCGGACTGATCGAGTTCGAGGAACTGCAGTGGCATATCTATGCCATCAGCTTCATGTTCGGACTGGCCTGGATCCTGCAAATCGACGACCACGTGCGCATCGATGTGCTCTCCGAACACTTCAAGTTCCGCAACCAGTGCTGGATCGAGCTGGGCGGCATTCTCATTGCATTGCTGCCGTTTATCGCGGTCGTCGTCTGGTTCTCGGTTCCGTTCGTTTACTACTCGTTCACCATTCATGAAATTTCGGAGGCGCCGGGCGGACTGACGCACCGCTGGATGATGAAGGCGGTGCTTCCGCTCTCCTTCCTCCTGCTCGGCATCGCGACCGTCGCGCGCCTGACCCGAGTGCTCAAGGCGCTCTTCACCAAGAAGCCGGCCAGCGCCAGCTAAGGGACCCCGCCATGTCAATCAACGAAATACTCTCCATCCTGATGTTCGTCACGTTCATCGGGCTGCTGTTTACCGGCTTCCCGGTCGCCTGGGTGCTCGGCGGCCTGGCGATCATCTTCACGGCGATCGCCTGGGGCAGCGACGTCCTGTTCGGCGTCCCCACCGGCGTCGACTGGGCCTTCACCAGCGGCATTGTCGACCGCATGTGGGACATCATGAAGAACTGGGTGCTGGTGTCGATCCCCATGTTCGTCTTCATGGGCATCATGCTCGACCGCTCCGGCGTCGCCGAGATCATGATGACCAGCTTCACCAAGCTGTTCGGCCGCCTGCGCGGCGGCATGGCGATCGTGGTGGCGGTGATCGGCGTTCTGCTCGCCGCCTCGACCGGCATCGTCGGCGCCTCGGTGACGCTGCTGGCGCTGCTGGCGCTGCCGCCCATGCTCAAACTCGGCTACAGCCCGTCGTTTGCGAGCGGGACGGTGGCGGCCGTGGGCACGCTCGGCATCCTGATTCCGCCCTCGATCATGCTGGTGATCATGGCCGACCGGCTCTCGTTGTCCGCCGGCGACCTGTTCATGGGCGCGATGATTCCCGGCCTGCTGCTGGCGTCGTTGTACATCGTCTACATCGTGGCGCATGCCTACCTCGATCCCAAGGTCGCCCCGGCGCCCAAGGATGTCGAACCATTTACCTGGGGCCTGGTTTGGGAAGTGCTGAAGGCGGCGATGCCGGCCTTCCTGCTGATCCTCGCCGTGCTCGGGACGATCTTTTTCGGTATCGGAACGCCCACCGAGGCTTCCGGCATCGGCGCGCTGGGCGCAATGGGCCTGGCCTGGCACAACAAGCGGCTGAACTTCAAGGTGCTCAAGGACGCGTCCTACCAGACCTCCAAGACGGTGTGCTTCATCATGGCCATTTTCATCGGCGCCACGGCCTATTCGCTGGTGCTGCGCGGCATGGGCGGCGACGACCTGATCGAGAAGGGACTCAAGGCGCTGCCCTTCGGCCCGGATGGCGTCGTCATCACCGTGCTGTTCATGGTCTTCATCCTCGGCTTCTTCCTCGACTGGATCGAGATCACGCTGATCATCCTGCCGCTGATCGCGCCGGTTGTCGAGCACTTCGGCTTCAGCCTGGTATGGTTCTGCGTCATCTTCGCCGTGGTGCTGCAGTCCTCCTTCCTCACCCCGCCGGTCGGCTTCTCGCTGTTCTACCTGAAAGGCGTGGCGCCCCCCGAAATAAAGACCAAGGACATCTACTGGGGCATCATGCCGTACAACATCATGATTTTCATCTGCACGGTCATGGTTTATGTGTGGAAGGACCTGGCTCTGTGGCTGCCGTCGGTGGCCTACCGCTAGGACTATCATCTCCCCACCAGGAGGAACAATGGTCATCAAGGCCCTCACCCTTGCCGGCACGGTCGCGGCGATTTCGATGTTCGCCGCAAGCCCGGCCTGCGCCGCCGCCAAGTACCAGTTCAAGCTGGCGCACGTGATCGCCGCCGGGACGCCGATCGACGTCGCCGCCAGGCGCTTCGCCGACCTGATCAGGGAGCGCACCAGGGGCGAAGTCGAGATCAAGGTGTTCCCGGCCTCGCAACTGGGCGCCGAGCGCGCCATGATCGAAGGCGTGCAACTCGGCACCATCGAAATGTCCTTCACCACCACCGGCGCCATCGGCGGCTTTGCGCCCGAGTTTCAGGTGCTCGACCTGCCCTTCCTGTTCCAGAGCTATGAGGCGGCTTATATCTACCTCGACGGTCCCCAGGGCAGCAATCTGCTGAAGCTGCTTGACCGCAAGGGAATGCACGGCGTGGTCTATCTGGAAAACGGCTGGCGCAACTTCACCACGTCGAAAAACCCGATCAAGCGTCCGGGCGACATGAAGGGCCAGAAGATCCGCGTCATGGAAAGCCCGATGTACATGGGCCTGATCAAGACCCTGAGCGCCAGACCGACGCCAATGGCCTATTCCGAATTGCCCAGCGCCCTGCGGCAGAAAGTCATCGACGGCCAGGAAAACCCGTCGGTCAACATCTACTCGGCCAGGATGTACGAATCGCAGCCCTACATGATCAAGGACCAGCATACCTATAACGTGTTCATCTTCAAGGTCAACGGCAAGGTATGGAAGGCGCTGCCGGACAATATCCGCAAGACCATCGAAACCACGGCCGTCGAAGTCCGTGATTTCCAGCGCAAGCTGAACCGCGAGGCCGACGCGACCTTCATCAAGCGCCTGGAAGGCAAGGGCATGAAGGTCCATGTGCCGAACAAGGAAGAAGTCAAAGCCTGGCAGGCCGCCACCGCCCCGCTGTGGGAAGATGCGAAGAAGATCGCCACTCCCGCCCTGGTCGCCGAGGCTGCGCAGTTCCGCACCGACTTCGAGGCCGGCAAGTACAAGGCCGAAGAGCAGAAGTACATCGAGAACTTCAAGAAGATCAACGTGCCGCTTGATGACGTGATGAAGAACTTCAAGTAACAGCCACAAGCCAACACATGGGCCGGCGGCGCGCCGGCCCATGTGTTTTCCGGTTTCGCCCGCAGTCGATGTCGCCACAGAACTTTTTCCACCACTGAAGGAGCAGGGCCATGGAACACCGGCACGGCCAGTCGCGGATTTACCCCGTAAAGCCCGCGGATGTCTATCTGTTCGCCACCTGTCTGGTCGACCAGTTCGCACCGGAAGCGGGAATGGACACCATCCGCTTGCTCGAGCGCGAAGGCATCACGGTGCATTTTCCCGAACGCCAAACCTGCTGCGGCCAGCCGGCCTATACCAGCGGCTATCCCGACGAGGCCCGCGCCGTCGCCCGCCTCCAGCTCGGCCTGTTCCCCCAGCCATGGCCCGTGGTGGTTCCTTCGGGGTCCTGCGCGGCGATGATGCGCCATGAGTATCCGAAACTGTTTGCAGATGATCCGATGCAGTTGGCAAAGGCCGTGGAATTGTCGGATCGCGTCTTCGAACTTACCGAATTCCTGGTTCATGTAGCCGGTTTCAGGCAACCCGATCTGGGCACCGGGTGCACCGTCGCGCTGCATACGTCCTGCCACGCCCGGCGCGAAATGGGTTCGCACGAAACCAGCGCTGCCCTGCTCGCCGGCCTCGAACAAGTTACCGTCGTCGAGCAGGCGCGAATCGAGGAATGCTGCGGCTTCGGCGGCACCTTCGCCATCCGCCATCCCGATATTTCGGAAGCCATCGTCAGCGACAAGGTCGCCAGTCTCAAGGCGAGCGGTACTCAGCGTGTGGTCAGCGCCGATTGTGGCTGTCTGTTCAATATCCTCGGCCACGCCGCGCGTCTCGACGAAATCGCCGTTGCACCAGCGCCGACTCTTGTCGGCGAGCACATAGCGAGCTTCCTCTGGCGCCGCACCACGGAGGCGCAATCATGAGCGCCCGCGACAACATCCTCGGCCGTCTGCGCCGGGCGCCGGCCGGCAGTTCCGCACCGCTGCCCGACCTCGCTCCCTGGCGCGCCAGCCGTCCGCAAATGGCCGACGCCGCCGCCGGCATCGCGCGCTTCAGGGCCAACATGGAGGCGGCCCACGCCGAGGTGCATGACGTTACGTCCGACGATTGGCCAGACCGGCTTGCCACGCTGGCTGCCGCAAAGGGCGTGCATACCCTGCTCTTCGGTGCCGACACCCGGCATGGCGTGCAGTTGGCTGCGCGCCGGCCCACCGGCATGCAGCTCGTGCCCTACGACCGCTCCGCCGACCTGTGGCGCGACCAGCTCTTCGACGGTATCGACGCCTCGATCACCGCCGCCACCAGCGCCATCGCCGACACTGGCGGCCTCGTGCTGTGGCCCGATGCCCACGAGACGCGCCTGATGTCGCTGGTGCCGCCGATTCATTTCGTGCTGCTCGACGCAGCGCGGATTCATGCAGACCTCCATGCAGCGATGAGCGCCGAGCGCTGGGCCACGCGCATGCCGACCAATGTCGTGGTGATCTCCGGGCCGTCGAAGACCGCCGACATCCAGCAGACGCTGGCTTACGGCGCCCATGGTCCGCGCGAGCTGATCGTCCTGCTCTGCCACGCCAGCGGAGTCCAGCGATGAGCCAGCCCATCCACTTCCATGCGGCGGAAGATTTTGCCGTCCGCAGCCGGGCCGCCGCCGGCGACCCCGATTTGCGCCGCAATTTCCGCGGCGCGATGGACTTTCTGCAGGCCAAGCGCCGCGCCCAGTTCCCGGACGCCGGCGAACTGAACCTGCTGCGCGACCTCGGCGCCGCGATTCGCCGCCACGCCCTGGCCAATCTGCCGGACCTGCTGGAACAGCTCGAATCACGTCTGGTCGCCAACGGCGTTGTCGTGCACTGGGCCGAGACGCCGGCCGAAGCCAATGCCGTGGTGCTCGACATCGCGCGGCGCAGCGGAGCCCGACGCTTCGTCAAGGGCAAGTCGATGGTCAGCGAGGAAGTCGGCCTCAATCACGCGCTGGAAGCCGCCGGCATCGAGGCGCTGGAAACCGACATGGGCGAGTACATCGTCCAGCTCGCCGGCGAAGCGCCGTCGCACATCATCATGCCGGCGATCCACAAGACCAGGCAGCAGATCGGCGAGCTGTTCGCCGCGCGGCTGCCCGGCGTCGCCTACACCGACAACGTCGATGCGCTGATCCAGATCGGCCGCGAGGTGCTGCGGCGCAAGTTCGCCGAGGCCGACATCGGCATTTCCGGGGTGAATTTCGCCGTCGCCGAAACCGGCACGCTGTTCCTGGTCGAGAATGAAGGCAACGGCCGCATGTGCACCACGGTGCCACGCATCCACATCGCCATCACCGGCATCGAGAAGGTTGTCGCCAAGCTGGAGCACGTCGCCGCGCTGAACAGCCTGCTGCCGCGCTCGGCCACCGGGCAGGCGGTCGAGACCTACCAGAACTTCATCAGCGGCTCGCGCAAGGCGGACGAGCTGGACGGGCCGGATGAAGTGCACCTGATCCTGCTCGACAACGGCCGCAGCCAGGCCTACGCCGACCTGCAACTGCGCGCCACGCTGCAATGCATTCGCTGCGGCGCCTGCATGAACCACTGCCCGGTGTATGCCCGCATCGGCGGCCATGCCTACGGCACCACTTATCCCGGGCCCATCGGCGCCATCATTTCGCCGCACATGCTCGGCCTCGACGCCACCTATCCGCTGGCCTTTGCCTCGACGCTGTGCGGCGCCTGCGTGGAGGTCTGCCCGGTGCGGATTCCCATCACCGACATCCTGATCCGCCTGAGAAACGAAGCGCAGGCGCGGCCGGGCAGCTCGGATGCATCGCTGCGCGGCAGCGGCGCCGCGCGCACTGCTCTGGCCAGCGCGATATGGCGCGGCTGGGCGCAGGTTTACAGCCGCCTCAGGCTCTACCGCCTGACCTCGTGGTTCATGAGCCGCGGCCGCGCCCTGTCGCCGATCGACCAGGGCGCGTGGACCCGCTGCCGCACGCCACTGATACCCGCAGCCAAACGCCTGCGCGATCTGATCAGGGAACGAAGGCCGTGAGCCCGCTGATCCAGGCCCTGTCCCGCATCCTGCCGCCGCGCCAGGTCATCACCGACAAGCTGCGGCGACTGGCCTACGGCACCGACGCCAGCTTCTACCGGATGATCCCGGAGGTCGTCGCCGTGGTCGAATCCGAGGAAGAGGTCCAGGCCCTGCTGCAGGCGGCGCGCGCCCATCGCCGGCCGGTGACCTTCCGCGCCGCGGGCACCAGCCTTTCCGGTCAGGCCGTCACCGACGGCGTGCTGTCGCTGATCGGCGAAGGTTTTGCCACTTGCGAAATCGGACCCGATGCCGCCACGGTGCGCGTCGGCCCCGGCATCATCGGTGGCGAGGTGAATTACCGCCTCGCCCCGCTGGGGCGCAAAATCGGCCCCGACCCGGCCTCGATCAACGCCTGCAAGATCGGCGGCATTGCCGCCAACAATGCTTCCGGCATGTGCTGCGGCACGGCGCAGAACAGCTACCGCACGCTGACCGGAATGCGCGTGGTGCTCGCCGACGGCGCCATCCTTGATACCGAGGATCCGTTCAGCGTCGCCGCTTTCCGCCAGAGCCATGCTGCCTTGGTCGCGGAACTTGATCGCATGGCCGCCGCTACGCGCGCCGATGAAACGCTCGCCGCCCGCATCCGCCACAAGTACAAGATCAAGAACACCACCGGCTACAGCCTCAACGCCCTGGTCGACTTCGAAGACCCGATCGACATCCTCGCCCACCTGATGATCGGATCGGAAGGCACGCTCGGCTTCATCTCGCGCATCACCTATCGCACCGTAGTCGAGGATCCCTGCAAGGCCAGCGCCCTGGTGTTCTTCCCGACCATCGAAGCTGCCTGCCAGGCCGTTATCCGCCTCAAGCCCGAGCCGGTATCCGCGGTCGAGCTGCTCGACCGCCCGGCCCTGCGCTCGGTCGAATGCAAGCCGGGCCTGCCGCCCGTGATCCGCACGCTCGACGACGATGCGGCGGCCCTGCTGATCGAGGTGCGTGCCGAAACGGCATCTATCCTGCAGCAGCGAATCGACGCGGCGCTCGGCGCACTGGCGGGGATTGCCACTGTCGAACCGGCGGTCTTTTCCACCGATCCCGCCACCTGCGAGATGTACTGGAAGGTGCGCAAAGGTACCTTTCCCTCGGTCGGCGCCATGCGTCGCACCGGCACCACGGTGATCATCGAGGATGTCGCCTTCCCGATCGAATCACTGGCGGCCGCCACCCTCGATCTGCAGGCGCTGCTGCAACAACACGGCTACCGCGAGGCGATCATTTTCGGTCATGCCCTGGAAGGCAACCTGCACTTCGTGTTCACCCAGGATTTCGGCGATGCCGCCGAGGTGGAGCGCTACGCTCGCTTCGTCGATGACATCTGCAAGCTGGTGGTCAACACCTACGATGGCTCGCTCAAGGCGGAACACGGCACCGGCCGCAACATGGCGCCCTTCGTCGAAATGGAGTGGGGGCGCCAGGCCACCGACTTGATGCGCCGGATCAAGCAGCTCTTCGATGCGGAGAACCTGCTCAATCCCGGCGTCATCCTCAATGACGATCCGCAGGCCCATCTCAAGCACCTCAAGCCGATGCCGGCCGCCGAGGACATCGTCGACCGCTGCATCGAATGCGGCTTCTGCGAGCCGCTGTGCCCGTCGCACCGGCTGACGCTCTCGCCACGCCAGCGCATCGTCAGCTGGCGCGAGTTGTCGCGCCGCGCCGCGGTCGGCGAGGATGCCGGCGACGTCGGCCGCGACTTTGCCTATTTCGGCCTCGACACCTGCGCCGGCTGCGGCCTGTGTTCCACCGCCTGCCCGGTCGGCATCGACACCGGCGAACTGACGCGCCGCCTGCGCGGCCGGGGCCTGGGCACTGCCGCGCAAAAAGCTGGCAGCTGGACCGTGGATAATTTCGGCAAGGTGGCGACCGCATCGCGGCTGGGCCTGGCCGTCGGCCATGCTGTTTCCGGCGTGGTCGGCGACGACCTCGTCGGTCGCCTCTCCGGTGGCGCATGGAAGCGCGGCATGCCGCAGGCCGGCAAGGCGCCGGCGCAGAGAGTCGGCGCTGGCGACACGGTGGTTTACTTCCCCGCCTGCGGCGGTCGCATCTTCGGCGCCAACACCCCGGACGAAGCCACGCTGCCCGAAGTCGTCATGGAACTGCTGACGCGCGCCGGCTATGCGCCGCGCCTGCCGCAAGGCTTCGACAAACTCTGCTGCGGCCAGATGCTGGCCAGCAAGGGCCTGGCCGAGGAGGCCGAGCAGATGGCCAATGCCGTTACCGAGGCGCTGTTGAACGCGGCGGACGATGGCAATGGCGGTTTCCATCCAGTCATCATGGATGCGAGCACCTGCTCGGTGCGCATGCAGAAGCACCTCGATGGTCGGCTGCCGCTGCTCGACTTTCACGAGTTCGCCCACGACGCGCTGCTGCCGCGCCTGCGTGTTTGCCGCAAGCCCGGCCCCATCGCGCTGCACATCAATTGCAGCGTGCGCCGCGCCGCCTCGGACGAAACCCTGCGCCGGGTGATGGCGGCCTGTGTCGATGAAGTCGTCGAACCCGCCGGCGTTACCTGCTGCGGCTTCGCCGGTGATCGCGGCTTCGTCGTGCCGGAGCTCAACGTGCACGCCCTGCGCAAGGTGCACGAAGCCCTGCCGGCGAACTGTCGCGAGGGGATATCGACCAACCGCACCTGCGAGATCGGCCTCACCGCCGAAACCGGGCGGCCCTACCGTTCCATCGCCTATCTGCTCGAAGAGTGCAGCCGCAGCCAAGAGACGGGCTGCTGAGGACCAGGCTTGCCGGACTGCAAACCTTTAGCCACAGAGGTCACAGAGGTCACAGAGAGAAGACCAAGTTGCGCCTTGCCTTTCTCTGTGACCTCTGTGACCTCTGTGTCTTGAATTGCGGTCTATTGACTCGACCGCTCAGGCGTCGTCGCTGCGACGCTGCAATGCGGCCTTCTGGCGCGCCCGGCTGGCGCGCTTGTCCTTGCGCTGGTGGGCGCCGCCCTTTTTCAGCAGCGGATCGAGCGCCAGCGGATTGCGCGGCTTGATCAGCCTCTGCTTCGCCCGCTTCATCGCGGATGGAACTTCACCACCGTACGGCCGTCGGCAATCTGCCTCGGCTCGGGTTTCCAGGCGTGGCCATGGACGATTTCAAACGTGGCTCGCAGGCGGCCGTCGGCATCCCGTGGCCAGGCCTTGAACAGACGTCGCCAGTCGCGCCAGCCCTGCCGGCCGAGCAATGCATCGCGCACCCCGAGGTGACGCTGGTCGGCAAGGAAGGCGCGCGGCGCGGCATAGGTCAGCGTGATGTGCTCCATGTCCATCACCGGATCGGCAAAGCCGGCGGCGACCAGCATGTCGCCCAGATCATGCATGTCGAGAAAGCGCTTCGCCGTATCACCAGCGCCGACTTTTGCACTGGCATCGCGCAACTCCTTGAGGGTGTCCGGACCGAGCGTGGCGAAGCTGAGCAGGCCGCCGACTTCGAGCACGCGGTGCAATTCGCGCAAGGCCGGCAGCGGATCATCCAGCCAGTGCAGCACGAGATTCGACCAGACCAGGCCCAGCGTATTGGCGGCCAGCGGCAAGGCGCGCACATCGGCATTGAGCAGGCGCGGCCCGCGCCCAATCAGGCGCTGCAAACGCGAACCGCGACCGCGGACGGCGCGCAACATGGGCAGCGCGAAATCAACGGCCAGAGGGAAGGCCTTGGCATAGCGCTTGTGCAGTTCGCGAATGCCGTCACCCGTGGCACAGCCGATGTCGGCGACGCGCTGCGGGGATATCTTCACCAGGTCCAGCCGCGCCGCCATGCGAGCGCCCACTTCGCGGGCAAGGACCGCGGCTGAGTCGTAGGACTCGGCAGCAGCCGCGAAGTCACTGCGCATGATGGACTCAGGCGGCGGTGAGTCCTAGCCGGGCGAACAGCGCCTCGTCGCGATCGGCTTCGGGGTTGCCGGCCGTCAGCAGTTTGTCGCCGTAGAAAATCGAATTGGCGCCGGCGAGGAAACACAGGGCCTGCAGTTCGTCGCTCATTTCCTGGCGGCCGGCGGAGAGCCGCACCAGCGAAGCCGGCATGCTGATGCGCGCCACCGCGATGGTACGGACGAACTCGAAGGGATCGAGCGGCGGCGCGTTTTCCAGCGGCGTGCCGGGCATCGGCACCAGCTGGTTGATCGGCACCGACTCCGGCGGCGGATTCAGGTTGGCGAGTTCGGCCAGCAAAGCGGCGCGCGCGCGGCGGGTTTCACCCATGCCGACAATGCCGCCGCAACAGACCTTGAGGCCCGCCTCGCGCACCTGGCCCAAAGTGTCAAAACGCTCGCTCTGAGCGTGGGTGGTAATCACCTGGCCGTAGAACTCGGGCGCGGTATCGAGATTGTGGTTGTAATAGTCAAGCCCGGCGGCTTTCAGGCGTTCGGCCTGGCCTTGCTTCAACATGCCGAGGGTGACGCAGGTTTCCAGCCCGAGCGCCTTGACCGCGCCGATCATGGTGGCGACGCGGTCGAGGTCCTTGTCCTTCGGTCCGCGCCAGGCGGCGCCCATGCAGAAGCGCGTGGCGCCCTTGTCCTTGGCGGCCTGCGCGGCGGCGACGACTTCCTCGACGTCGAGCAGGGATTCGCGCTGAACCTCGCCACCATGGTGTGCCGACTGCGAGCAATAGCCGCAATCCTCGGAGCAACCGCCGGTCTTGATCGACAGCAGGGTCGACAACTGGACGGCGTTGGCCTCGTGATTCTGCCGATGCACCTGCTGCGCCCGAAACAGGAGATCGTTGAAGGGCAATTCGAACAGGGCGCCGAGCGCCTCGGTAGTCCAGCGCTGGGCCGGAACGAATTTGGACGGAGCAGTTTGGGTCGCGGCTGTGGCGGTCATCGCAGTGGACTCGTTAGAATGCAGGAAGGCGCGAATCTTGGTGGAAGGAGCCGGGCTTGTCAATTGCAGCGAGTTTGGCAAATGCGGCGAAACGCGGCGCAAGCGCCCTGCTGCCGCAGGATTGCTTCCTGTGCGCGGCGCCCGGCGGCAATAGCCTGTTGTGCCCCTCCTGCACCGCCAGCCTGCCTCGTTTGACGACCGAGCGCTGCCCGGTCTGCGCGTTGCCGACGCCGGGCGCAAGCATTTGCGGCGCCTGCCTGAAACAGGCGCCGCACTACGATGCCGTACAGGCGGTTTTTCGCTACGAGTTCCCGGTCGACCGGCTGATCCAGTCGCTGAAGTACGCTCACCGTCTCGCCAGCGCCGACTTCTGCGGCAGGGCGCTGGCGCAAATAGCGGCAGCGTGTCGCCCCGAGCTGATCGTACCCGTGCCTCTCGCGGCGGCCCGCCTCGCGCAGCGCGGCTTCAACCAGGCCCTCGAAATCGCCCGACCGTTGGCCCGTGCGCTCGGCGCACCGCTGGAGATCAGCCGCATTCACCGCCACCGCGACACCGCGCCGCAAGCCAGCCTGCCCTGGAAAGAGCGGACGAAAAACATCCGCCATGCCTTCGAATGCACCATCGACCTGACCGGCAAGACGGTGCTGCTGGTCGATGACGTGATGACCACCGGCGCAACGCTCGACGAGCTGGCGCGAACGCTCAAGACCCATGGCGCGGCACGCGTGGAGGTCTGCGTGCTGGCGCGGGCGCTGAAGGATCTGCAGGCCTGAATCCGGCAAGTGTCCAGTAAGCACCTCGTATAATTAGCAAATGGCCATTCACGACCCAGCCGACAAAGCCCGCATCCGAATGGAAGTCAGGCGTTTCGTTGCCCGCTGCGAGACACAAGTCTCTCTGATCGAACGCGCCGACAGCATGCGGGAACTCTCGCGTCTGGCAACGCTGATCACTTTGCCCTACCTGATCACCACTGAATATGCCGCGCAGGACGCGCTGCGCATGATGCAGGTCCGCGCCGAAGAAAGAGCCCGCGAGTTGATCGCCGACGACATCCAGAATTATGTCCGCGGCGATGAACACTTGCGCGGCAAGCTCAAGCGTTCGATGTTCGACGCCTGGACCAATCTCACGGGGCCGTTAAGTCACTTGCGTCCGTGGGCGCAATCGAAACTGGCGGCGGCGGAGCAGCAGAACCCGCTCTAGGGTCTGTTCTCAATCATCCGGCGGATGGCGTTGAGGCCCGACGCGGATGGATGCAAGGCGGAGAACGCCGGGAAGGGTAATCCCTTGCCAAGTCCGACAACGCCGCAGACGCCGCGTCCGGACTCAACCCGCAGGGCCGGGTCAAATCGGGCGCGCTGCGGCGTTGCGGCTCCTGGCGAGGTATGAACATCGCGGCGTCGCCGCGCCTTGCATCGCATCCCGATTTGATCCCGGCGCCACCGTCGCATGATTGAGAACAGACCCTAGCGCAAGCGCTGTTCGATGTGCTGCGCCAGGTCGGCCGGCAAACCCGGCAAGGCGCGCGCCTTCTGATAGGCCTCGCGTGCTTCCGCACTTTTCCCGGCGGCATCCAGCGCTATGCCCAGGCCTGCCCACCAGCGACCTTCGTTGGGAGCCAGGCGGGTTGCCGCCTGATAGTGCTCCACCGCTTCCGCGGCGCGTCCGGCGCGATTGAGCAGGGCCGCGGCAAATCCCTGGTACTCGGCACTGCGCTCGCCGGATGCCGCATTCTTCTGCAGCAGTTCCAGCGCGGCCGGCGCCTGGTTGCGCTCCACTTTCAGACGCGCCAGGGCCAGCGTCGATGCCATGCGCACCGGCGCCAGTTCCACCCCCGTGCGCAGGAGTTCTTCCGCCTCGTCAAAATGCTTCGCGTCGATCAGCAGCCCCGCCAGCGTCTGTCGCGCAGCGGCATGTTCGGGATAGTGTGCCAGCGCTGCGCGGTATCTGCCTGCCGCTTCTTCCGCATTACCCTGACGCTGCGCCAGAACGCCGCGGCGGTATTCGAGCTCGGCACGTTCCGCCGGTGAAGGCAGGCGCTCTTGTTTGTTGATGTGTGGGTCAGCCGAAACCGGCGATACTTTCGGCAAAGCCGCCACCGGCGGCCGGGGCGGCGCGACAGCGCTGGCGACCGGCTTCGGCGTCGTCTTCGGCGCGATCGCCGGCGCCTTGGGTGGCGGCTCGGGGGCAACCACTGGCACCGTGGACAATGCATCCGCCATGCGCAGGGAAGACGGCTCGCGGCTGGCCGCCGAGGCGGGTGCCGCGGCGCTGACCGACTCGGTGCTTGCAGGTACTGCCGGCACTGCGGCTACCGTCGATACGGCGGGAGCTACGGCTACGGGAGGCGCGACTGGCAGTTCCGGGTTGCCGGTTTGCGTGGCGTACCATGCCGCAGCGCCTGCAGCCGCCACCAACGCCATGCCGAGCCATAGCCGCGACAAACCGCGGTCCGGCTCCCGACGCGTCGCCAGCGGCGTGACGGCCGCGGGAAGACCCGCACGATCGGTTTCGCCGGCGCGGCGCGCATCCAGATCGCGCAGCATTTTGTTGACCAGGCTCACTGGACTACCACCATTACCACCAGTGCCACCAGTACAACTTGCGCAGGCCTTCGGTATCGCGACCGGCCAGTTTGACGTGTTCGCGACTCACCGTCGTTTTGCCCTCGCCGTAGGCAAGCAGCATGGACTTGTGGGCCAGCACGTTGACCAGGCGCGGCGTACCGCCGGACAAACGGAACAGCAGGCGGACGCTGGTGGGCGGAAAAATGCCGCCATCACGATGACCCGCCACGCGCAGGCGATGAGCCAGATAATGCGCGGCTTCCTGCTGCTTCAGACCCGGCATGCGGTAATGGAACACGATGCGCTGACGCAACTGACGCACCGCAGGATTTGCCAGCTTCTGGTCGAGTTCCGGCTGGCCGAACATCACCACTTGCAGCAGCTTGAATTTTTCCGTTTCCAGATTGGACAACAGTCGCAAGGCTTCGAGGCTTTCCAGCGACATCGACTGCGCCTCGTCGATGCAGATGATTACCTTCTTGCCCTGCGCCGCCAAATCCAGCAGATGCTGGTTGAACTCCTTCAGCAGATGAAACTGGTAGTCGAGCCCCTGCAGCCTGAGGCCAAGTTCCTCGGCAATCGCAATCAGCAGAATGCGCGGCTCCAGTGTCGGATTGGGCAGGTAGGCAACCGCCTGATCGTCGTTCAGGGTCGCCAGGAAGCGGCGACACAGCAGGGTCTTGCCGGTGCCTACTTCGCCGGTGATCTTGATGAAGCCTTCGCCCGAGTTAATTCCTATCAGCAGCGTGTTGAGGGCTTCCTGATGGGCATCGGCCGAATAGATGAAGCTGGTATCCGGCGTGATGCCGAACGGGAATTCCTTGAGGCCGAAGTGATTTAGATACATTCGGAATCCGCTTCAGCAGGAATCGTCATCCGCGCCGTGCAGAACTACTCTGCGGGCCGGACGGACGGGTAAGCCCGCACGCGCTCCTGAACGTCCTTGATGTCCTGCGCCCACGCGCGGTCACTGTCAATGATGGTGGGCTTGATCAGGATAACCAGCTCGCGCTTGCTCGCCGACGACGAACGCTGGCCCAGCGCGTTGGCCACGAAACCGGTCGCCCCCGGCAGTTGCGAACGATCGGAGGACTGTGCCTGACGCATCAGGCCGCCAATCGCCACGATGTTGCCATCCTGGACGCGGACGATGCTGTCGGTTTCATTGATACGGCTCACGGCAAGCGGCACGCTGATCTCGCCTGTTGCACCACCGAGATTGATGACCTTGTTGCTTTCGGTAATTGTGGTGATCGCCGGGTGTACATGCAGAATGATGTTGCCATCCTCGTCGATCTGCGGCGTCACATCCAGCGAGATGCCTGAGAACATTGCCTGGAACTGCGGCGTGATCGTGGAGGGTCCGGTGACTCCAGTGGTTGTCGTGGTTCCGGCAGTGACGGTAAGGTTGTTGACGAAAAATCCGTCGTCGCCGACCTTGAGTACTGCCTTCTGATTGTTGAGCGTGGCAATGCGCGGCGAAGACAGCACGGAAACACTGCCCTGGGTTTCAAGGAAATTCAGCAGGGCGGCAAAATTGGCTGACTGGAAAGCCAGGCCGATAAAGCCCTTGCCCAGCGCCGATACGGCAATCGACCCGAGCTGGCCCGGCGTCACGGAAAGCGCAGGCGGAACGACACTGCCGGCAGCCTGCGAGGCCGCGGTACCGACGAGCTGCGCAGCACTGCCGACGCCTACTGCCGCTCCCGACTGGGCAACTCCGATACCTGTGCGGCTGTTTGGCCCGCTCTTGAAAGCACCCCAGTTAACACCCGACTGGAAACCATCGGAGAGCTCGACGTCAATAATCTTGGCCTCCAGCATGACCTGCCGCTCCGCGACCAATTGCGTCGCCTTGAGATATTTCTCGACGTTACGCAGTTCATTGGGCAGCGCACGAACCAGCACCACCCCCGACGAAGGATTGACAACCACGCTGCGCCCTTCGGCAGTACCCACTATGGAGCCCAGCGCGCGATTCAGGTCACCCCAGAAATCACTATCGGTAGTCATGCTGACGTGGCTGGCGTCGGCGCTGCGTGCCGCTGCCGCCGCATTGGCAGTCTGCCCGGCCGTCGGCGTCGTGGTGGACGCGCCTGCCGTCGTCGCCCCGCCGCCAGTCATGGAACTGCCGGCGACCCGCAGATCACTGGTGCCGCGACGGCGGCTGGACAGGTAGTTGATCTGGAAGACGCGCGTCTTCATGGTGTTGGGTTCGATGAAAATGCGTTTGCCCTGGACCCGGTACTCGTAGCCGTAGAGTTCGCGGATGGTGTCCAGCGCTTCGAGCAGGGTCACGTCCTTGAGATTGACCGTGAGGCTGCCGCTTACGTCGGGCGGCAACAGCATGCTGTAGCGGGTGCCCGATACCAGCGCCATGAAGACCTGCGTGGCCGGCGCATTGACCACCGACAGATCGAAGCGCGGCTCCGTCGCGGCTGTTTCGATCGCCGCCTGCGGCGCCAGTGGCGGCATCAGCGACTTGTCGGTCACCCCGCCATGCGGCGCCTTGCGTTCCGTCGCCGATTTCAGCAGCACATCATTGATCTGGTCGCGCACCTCGTTACCGGCGCGCGGCGGCGCGGCACAGCCGGCCACGGCTCCCGCGAGAATCAGCAGCATCCAGCGCGCATGGATTGCAGGTTTCATTTTTCCGTGGTTCCCTTGATTCCCTTGGTTCCCATCGTTCCCTTGGTTCCCTTGGTTCCCGTGGTGCGCCGCTTTGCGCCAGTCGTCTTCTTTGCCGGCACTTTTTCAATGGCAGGCATGACCTTGATGACTTCGCGCCCGCTCTCCCCTTTCAGCACTACTTCGCTTTCGCTGATCTTGACCACGCGCTTGTCACCGAGCTTGTCTCCGACCGCAACATACTGTCCGTTGATGACGGCCGCCGACTTGCCGCCAGGCCGCAAAATCACTGTCTGCACCCCGCTCTCCACCGGCGCCGCGACACTCCCTGTCTCTGGCGTCATTAAAGCCCCCGCCGGACGCGTTGGATCCGGCACCTGAGCCAGGGCGGTCGCCCCCACGACAAATCCTGCGAATATCAGGGAGAGCGCGTAAGTACGCATCATACAACCAACCAGTTCCGGTCCAGGCTCAAGGTGTACACACGCAACACCATGACGTTGCGCGGATGTTTCTCCACCGTGAGGCTGACGCTGTTCCACATCACGCGCTGCGGCATCCGTTCAAGTTCCGCCAGGTAGTTCAGCAGATCATTGTAACTGCCCGCCAGCCTGATCTCGATGCCGTGTTGATAGATGCCCTCGACCGCGGCAGACGCCGCCGCTTCCTGGACCGGCCTGTCCTTGTCCTGATCCTTCGCTTTCTGCGCTGTCGTGCCGCTGGTCGCCCCGGTCTTTTCAGCGACGACGGCAGCACCTACCCGAGTCGCCGGCAGTGTTTTCAGATCGAGCAATTCAATGGCGCGGTTTTTCGCCAGCAGTCCTTCCAGAAAGCCCTGCATCCGTGCCGGCGGCACCATGCCTGACTCAAAACTCGCCAGCCGTTGGCCGATCGCCGCCATATCCTTCTTCGCCTGCGCCAGGCGCTGCCGATTGCCGGCATCCGGGTCCGCGTTTTGCGCCTTGAGTACCGCCGCCTGCGCCTTCTGTTGGGCGAGATCCGCGCGCGCCGTGGCTTCCACCCGGCTTGCGCCGCGCGCCTTGAGCAGGAATGGGTCGATCGTGAATTTGAAAATCAGAAAGCCGCCACCCAACAAGATCGCCGCGGCGGTGATGGCGCGTTCGCGACGCGTCAGCGCGGCGAATTTCGCGGCCCACTGCGCCCACTGAGCGGCCAACGCACTCATTGCGCGGCCTCCTTCGCCTCGACCAACTTGGGCATCAGGACGAAATCGATGGAACGCGGCGCAAGAGTCGGCGCTGGCGGGACGGCGGCGACCTGCCCCACCGGACGTACAGCGGCAGGCGGATCGGTACGACTCATGGTCAAGGCGGCAAAACTGCGCCCCTGAAATGCTTTCTCGGTACCCAGGCGGCGAATGTAGTCGGGCAGGGCGGCTGGATCCAACATGCTGCCGCGAATTTCCATGTCATTGCCGCCGGAACCGATGGTAAAGCCCGTCAGCCAGAGGCCTTCCGGCACCTGGCGGGCGAAGCCGCGCAGGTACTCGGCAAAGCCGCCGGTGCTGCCGATGGCGCCGCCTTCCAGCAGGCGCGCTATGTCACTGCGACGGCGCAACTGGCCTTCCGCGCTTTGGAGTTCAGCGATCACTTGCGGACTGGGTTTGCGCACCGCCGCGGCCTTGGTCTCGGTGTCCACCTGGACTTTTGCCGCCTTGAGTTGCGCCTCGACGGCCGTCGCCGCTTGCTTGCGCGTCATGGCATCCTGCCTGGCCCAGCCGCCGACCGCCGCCAGCACGGTATAGAGCACCGCGGCGGCAATCGCCACATTGTTCAGCGTAAGCAGATCGCGCTGCTTGAGAAAGCGCGGATGATAGAGATTGATCTGTGCGCTCATGCCGCCACCGGTTCGTCGCGCAGCGCCGCACCGATTGCGCGCAGGCATTGAAACTGGCGCAAGGGGTCGAGCAGCGCCGGCACCGCGCCAATATCCAGTACGCCCGACAACTCCAGCGGCACGACGACGACTGTCAGGTTGGCCCGCAGGTAACTGACGAAGCCATCGACGCCGGGGATCGGCGCCACCAGAAAACTGGAAAGCTGAATCGCGCTGTACAGACGATCGAAGTTGTCCAGCGAGCGCTGCACGTCCAGTGCGATGCGCTCGAACAGCGCGTTGCGTCGCCCGGCATCGGCCGCGATCAACTGCCGCGCGGAGATATCGACATGGCGCACGACGAGCAGCTCGCCGTTCATAGTGAAAGTGAGCATGCCTTCGTCGTCATCGAAGATCAGAGTGGCCAGACCGCGGCCTTCCTCCTCGAACAGCGCCGCCAGATTGCGCTGCGAGATTTCGGGCAGATCGATTGCCGTCAGCGGCACCCTGGCTGCCTGAAACGCCTGCACCAGCGGCGCGATGGTCGACTCCGGCGACAGCGCGGCAAATACCTGTGGCGCCCGGCCATCCGATGGAATCGGCAACAAGTCGACGGCGGCGCTATCGACCGCAAACTCGACCTGATCCTTCAGCTTCCAGCGCATTACTTCGCGTGCTTCGTCGGGCGCCCCGGCGACCGCATCGGTCTGGATCAACTGGTATTTGCCGTGGCTTAGCAGCGCCGTGCAGCGGTAACGGGCGAGTCGCATCGGCCTCCTCAGAGCGGTCAGAGTCGCCGTGTCGTCGGCGCCTTTCTCGACCGAATCGGCCACCAAGACCAGCGGCTTGCGACCGGGCTCACGACGAATATGCACAAAGTCGGCCCGCGCCTCCCGCAGTGCAACGGACAGCCAGCCTTGTTCAGTTCTTCGTTTGAAAAAGTTTGGCACTGGACTCATCGATACCCATTATCGGGGCGATTATACTGAGCAACAACCTGCCGCAAGCCATGATTTCAACAGGGAATCGATTGTTAATGCATCGTTCGGCGTGCGCTGGAAATAGCCGGGAACGTTCGGCAAGGACAGGGTCTTGAACAAGAGCAGCGGCAAAGACCAGTAGGCGGCAAATGCCGCCGCGCGAACTCCGCCGTTGTAGCCCTGGTCGAACCACTGCCTATGGTAGGCTGACAGCCGTTGATCCAACTGGAAACTCGTCATGCTGACGATCTACATTCACGATCCCAAGAACTTGGTTTCCCATGCTGGTCGAGCAGGCTGCCCGGAACGATTGCTGATGCCATGAAGATCGCCGAACTACTTCAGTCGCTTGCGGACGCACAAGTCCACTATGTGCCGGTCGGCGGATTGGCCGTCGTTTGCATGGTTTTTTGCGCGCCACCTTCGATATCGATCTGGTGCTGGCAATGAAGCGCATCGCCAACCGGCCCAGGGATCGAATCGACATCGAAGCTCTCGAAAGAATCCTGCGCGGCGAAGATCCGAATGACAGAAACGAAGCCACGCCAGCGGGCCTCAATTTCGGAAGCGCTCGTGCTTGCCCATCTTGCGCAGGCCGAACAAATGAGCGAGTTCTTCATCGAGATGTGGCTGCAAAATCCAGCCATGGCCAGACAGGCCGGCGCCCGAGTGCACGCGATGTTGTCGCTGCTTGGCGCCGTGCCGGACTCTGTCTGCCGGGGATTCCGCTTCGCGCGCGGGCAAGCGCCGACTTTTTGTCGGGGACCGTGAAATGAAGGAACAAGCACTGCACACGATGGCGTCGTGTTCAAGAAATCGAGCCTGGCCCCTTTTGATTATAAAGCGAGCCTGGCCCCTTTTTCTGTTCCTGTCCTTATTTACAGGCGAAGCGGCGGCGGCGGTGTGCACCAGCCTGAGTGCGGGTGACTGGAACGTGATCGGTCGATGGAGTTGCGGGCATATTCCCGTAGCCGCGGATACAGTGGTGATCGCGCATAACGCTGTTCGTATGCGCAACAACTACACGGTTGCCGGCGTCACGATAAATGCGGGCGCGGTGCTGAACGATGACGGCAACAACCTGACCGTCAATGGCAACGTCGTCATCAACGGGCAGTTGGGTATCAATCAGGGCGGCGCGCTCAGGATGAGAACAGCGGGCGCGACTTTGTCCGGCACCGGCATCGTCAAGGATCTCACCATCGAGATTGACGCAGCGAATATTTCCATTCCGGCAGGATCAACTCTGGATTTCGACCCGAACGCGGAGATCGACGTCGGCGCCAACCTGGCGGGCAGTCTAACCATCAGCGGTACCGTAACTGCGGCGACGCAGGCTGCGGGGGATCGCGTTATTCGCGTGTCGACCGGCGGAACATTGACGGTGGGGTCCACCGGCGTTGTCGACGCTCCGAATTCGCGGCTAGAGGTGCGCAATGGTGCAACGGCGACCAACAATGGCACTATCACGGTTCGAGATTTGCGCGGGCGTACAGGGACCCCGACACCTGTGTTTACTCAGGGAGTCAACTCGACACTGAATGTCAGCGGGGCTCTGTGCGCCACCGCCAATCCATGTACGTTCAATGCCTCGGCAACGGGCAACACCGTCAACTACAACGGCGCCGCACAAACGGTGTATTCCCCGGTCGGCGCCACCTACGCCAATCTGACCCTGAGTGGCAGCGGTTCTACGACCTTGCCCACGGGCTTGACGGTCGAGGGCAATTTCACCATGTCCGGCACGGCGACCACGACTGCACCGGTCGCCCTCACGGTGGGCGGCAACTTCAGCATCGGTGCGGGCAACACCTTCACGCCCGGCACCGGTACGGTGACGCTCAATGGCGCGGCCGCGCAGATAATTAGCAGCGCGAACCCCGTCAACTTCAATGATCTAACGGTTACGAACGGGGCCAGTCCGAACATCACATTGGCAACCAATGTAACCGTAACCGGCGCGCTGACGGGTTCGGTAACGCTTACCTCCACCTGCCCGACCGATTACACGCTGACTTACAACGGTGGCGCCACTGTGACGCATAGCTGTCCTCCCACAGTGGTGGTCAACTCGATCAATCTTGCCAATCCCAGTCCGACCAGCGCGCCCACTGTTTCGTGGACAGTGACATTCAGCATCGGCGTGACCGGGGTCGACGCGACGGCCTTTGCGCTCGCCGCAAGCGGCATGAGTGGCGCCTATATCACTGCGGTGACGGGCGGCGGCACGACCTGGACGGTCACCGCCAACACCGGCATCGGCGCCGGCACGCTCGGCCTGGATCAGACCGGTCCCGGATCGGTGGTTCCGACATTGACCGGCACCTTCACTGGGCAGGTCTATACGATTACTTCCACGCCACCGCTGGCCGACTACCGCATGGACGAAGCGCTCTGGAATGGCAGTGCCAATGAAGTAGTGGACAGCTCGGGCAACGGTAATCATGCCCAGGCCTTCAACAGCGCCAGCACCATCGACGGGTCGCGGGCCATCGCGGGAAATCCGGGCACCTGTCGTTATGGCGTGTTCGACAATGGCGGCACCATCACCCAGGGCTACGTGGAGACGCCGCTGCCCAACCTGACCACGGATTTCACCATTGCGGCATGGATCAGGTCGACCAACAACGCCATCGCCGGACAGCGCATCCTGATCGACGACAACAACAACACCACGGGCTATGGCTTCAGCCTGGGCGACGGCGCGGCGGGAAGATTGCGCTTTTTCTCGCGCGGCGTCACGCCGGTGATCTTCGATTCCACCTACACCATCGCCAGCAACACCTGGTACTTCGTCGCGGCGGTGGCGGACATCACCAACCAGAAACGCACGCTCTACGTGTTCGACAGTTCCGGCGCCCTGCTGGCGAGCGACGCCGAGGGCGCGGCGTGGACCGGCACCTGGGGCAGCGACGCCGGCCCGGTATCCATTGGCGCGGAAACCAATTCTTCCGGCGAACTACCGGCTACTTACCATTTCCACGGCAATCTGGATGAAGTCAGGGTGTACCAGAAGGTGCTGAGTCAGAACGCCCTCGCCGCCATCGCGACCCAGACCCATGCCTGCCCCACGCCCGACCATTACGAACTGTCCCTGCCGAGCGCCAGCATCAGTTGCCTGCCAAGCACCGTAACCGTGACCGCCTGCGCCGACAGCAGCAGCCCCTGCAGCAACCCCTCGCCGAACGTCACGAACGAAACCGCCACGCTGGGCACCAGTGCCGGCACGCTCGGCGCCAGCACCGTGACCTTCAATGCCGGCGGCATTGCCACAACGACGCTCAGCCATCCGGCGGCCGGCAACGGCGATCCGGCGACCGTGACCCTTTCAGGCGAAAGCTATGCAGCCACAAATGCGCGCCAGTGCTGCCCGGATGGAACGAGTTGCGTGGTTGCCAACAGTTGCGCGACGACATTCAGCACGGCCGGCTTCGTGGTTTCCGCATCGGCCGGCGGCGGCGTGGCGACCATTCCCGCCCAGGTGGCGGGGACCGCGTCGGCCCAGTACTACCTGCGGGCGGTGAAGACCAGCACCACCACCAAGGCCTGCGAATCGGCATTGGCAGGGGCAAATACGATTAACTTCGCTTACGAATGCAACAACCCGACAAGTTGCTGGACCAGTAACCTGATGAGCGTGAACGGCGGCAGCGCAACGACCATCGCCCGCAACAACAACGGCAGCGTGTCGAGCTACACGTCCGTCGGCATGACATTCGACGTCGACGGCAATGCGCCCTTCTCCTTCAATTACAGCGACGTCGGACTGGTCACGCTGCATGTTGCCAAGACAGTGAATTCGGCGCCGCTGTCGGGTTCGTCGAACGCCTTCGTGGTGAAGCCTGGGGGATTCCTGTTGTCGGCCATTCCCGGCAATCCCGGTGCGGCCGATGCGAACGGAGCGACATTTGTCAAGGCTGGCGCGACGTTCAGCGCAACAGTGACCGCCACCACCTCGGATGGCGTCACTGCGGCGCCCAACTACGGAAAAGAGACCGCTGCGGAGGGCGTCAAGCTCACCGCGAGTCTGGTGGCCCCGTCCGGCGGCGCGTCTCCGGCACTTCAGAATGCGACGGCCTTCGGCGCCTTCACCAACGGGGTCGCCAACGGCACCACCTTCGCCTGGAACGAGGTGGGCATCATCACCCTGACGCCGAGCGTGGGCGACGGCAACTATCTGGGTGCGGGCGACGTCAGCGGCACCGCGACCGGCAATGTCGGCCGCTTCTATCCCGACCATTTCGAAACCACGGTCACGACCGCCCCCATGAGCTGCGGCGCCTTGTCGTTCACCCCTGCCTGCCCGTCGGGGAGCCACCTCGCTTACTCCGGCCAGTCCTTCACGCTCGGCGTAACCGCCTATACCCTGGGCGGCACCAGTGGTGTCGGCATCACCAGCAATTACAGCGCCACGGAGTCCTTCGCCAAGGCCGTGACACTGACCGCCTGGGACGACATTGGCAGTACGACAATGCAGAACCCGCCCGCAAGCGGCGGTGCCTTGACCGGCAATTCAGTTCCAGCCGCCAGCTTTGCAACCGGCGTAGCCGATGCATCGCCGGTTTACACTTACACGGCTACCCCGACGGCGCCAACCAACGTGTATTTCCGGGCGATCGACACCGACTCGGCAAGTTCGCTGAATGCCATCCCGGCCAATTCGGTGGAGGGCGGCCTCAAGGTCGTCAGCGGCCGCCTGCAGATTGAGAACATGTACGGCCCGCCTCCCTCCAGGCTCGGCGCCAAGGCCCGCGCCCTATATTGGAACGGGACGCAATGGGCGCTGAACAGCCGCGACACGGCGTCCGGTGCGGCGACCGGAAACTTTTCCTTTGGCGATACCAGCACCTGCGTCACGCCGACTTTTTGCGGCATTACGCTGTCGAGCGCGGCCGCACTGCCCGGGACCGATGGCGAGTTCCGCCTGGTGCTGACTCCGCCCACTTCGGGCAGCGGCCGCCGCAGCGTATTGCTGAATTCGACACTGTCGTACTTGGCAGGCAGTGGCCGCGAAACCTGGGGCAGCTTCCGCGCGCCCTACATCTATCAGCGGGAGCGCTAGTGACAATCCCACCCTACAAGTCAGCGCGAAGCCGGGCCGGATTCACCCTGATAGAACTCGTGCTGGTGATTGTTCTGCTCGGCATCCTCAGCGCCGTCATTGCGCCGAACCTGACGCGCGCCGGCGTCGATGGACGGAATTTCGTGGACCGGAGCTTCAACAGCATGCGCTACGCACAGAAGCTTGCCATCGCCCAGCGGCGGACGACTTTCGTCTGCATCGGCGCCGACTCCCTGGCGGTCGGCTTTGCCTCGGGTTGCGCGGCCCCGGCCAGCGACCCAGGGGGCGGAACGATCAATTTCAGCAATACCGCGGTTTCCATGACGCCGCTCGAGTTCAGCTTCGATGCGCAGGGACAGGTCGCGGCCCAGCACGACATCGTGGTCAGCGTGCCCGACACCGGCGATTCCTACACGCTGCGGGTCGAGGAAAACACCGGCTATGTGCATGCACAGCCCTGAACGCCGGCATGGTGGATTCACGCTGATCGAGACGGTGTTTTTCATCGTCATCGTCGGCGTGGCAATGGCCGGACTGGTTTCCGTCCTGGCCTCGGCCATGCGGGGCGGCGCCGACACGGTTTCGCAGAAACAGGCGCTGGCGATTGCCGAAGCCATCGTCGAGGAAATCGCCCTCAAGCCGTTTACCTGGTGCGATCCCGATGACCCCGCCGCCGCAACCGCAACCGGCACCGGCGACTGCACCGCCCCGGCGCAGAATCATGAGGGCGCCACTCGCGCCGACTATGACAATGTGAGCGACTACCAGGGCATCGCCTCGATCGCCGGCCCGGTGACGGAGCAAAGCGGAACCTATTCCTTTCCGGCCGGCTTTGCCGTCAGCAGCCTGAGCGTGACGGCGGAAACGCTTGGCGGCTTGCCCGCCGCGGACTCGCTGCGCATCACCGTCACCGTCACCGGTCCGGGCACCACGTCCGTCACGCTCGACACCTATCGCACCCGCTATGCGCCGAATTTCGTCGACTAATCCGTCGCCCCGCCGTCCTGCCGGAGCCGACTTTGGCTTTACGCTGATCGAGCTGGTCATTGTCATGGTGCTGATCGGCATCCTCGGCGCGGTGGTGGCAATGTTCGGCAGCCCGATCCGCGCCGGCGTCGAAGGCCAGCGCCGCGCCGAACTGGCCGACGCGGCAGACACGGCTTACCGGCGGATGGCCCGGGATATCCGGACTGCTGTCCCGAACTCGATCCACCTGATCGACAACAGCACCATCGAGTTCATCCCCAGCAAGGATGGCTGGCGTTATGCCTATGACGAGGCGGGCGACACCGGAAATTCGATCAGCTTTGCAAGCGCCGCGGATGTGGACTTCGATTTCATTGGTTCGATGTACCCCGGCACAACCATCAAGAAGGGAGATTTCATTGTCATCGGCAACTGGGGCTACGGCCAGGTGCCGGATGCCTATTGTCCGTCCGCGGCCGTGTGCAATCGCGCCGAGGTGGACAGCTTCGCCAGTCCCAAAGTGACGCTGGTGTCGAATCCGTTCGCCACACCCGGCGGCCCCGGTCCGACGATATCGCCGCCCGGGCAGCGCTTCCAACTTGTCGACAAAAATGAGCAGGCGGTGACTTTCCATTGCGATGCCACGACCAAAGAGTTGACGCGCCACTGGAAATACGGCTGGACCAGCGCCTACCTCACCGGTTCCTCGGCAGTGCTGGCGAGCAATGTCGGATCCTGCGATTTTCGGTACGTCGCCTACCATTCGCAGACCTGGGGTCTGTTCCGCCTTGAATTCACCATGCAGCATGCCGACCTGCCGGGCGACGCAGCGGTGCAACTGGTCTATCAAATTCATGTCAACAACACCCCTTAAGCGAAGCCGGAGCCAGCGCGGCGTCGGCATCATTGCCGCGCTGATGGTGACGCTGCTGATCGGCGGTCTGGCGGTGATGCTGGCGCGCATGACGGCGACCCAGGCCGTGTCGTACGCACTTGACGACCGCGGGGTTCGCGCTTACTGGGCGGCACGCGCCGGGCTGGAATGGGGCTCGTATCAGCGCGCAATCAACGGCTCCTGCGCCGCCAGCACCATCGTCGCCATGCCTGCCACGGCCACCAGCCTCACCGAATACCAGGTGACGGTGACCTGTACCGGCTCCGGCCCCTACCTTCTGACAGCAACCGCCTGCGCCCCGGCAGCGGAGTGCGGCGCGCCGACTACGGCCACCTACGTCGAGCGCGTGATAACGCGCACGATGCCTTAGCCGGGAAGCGCTCCCGCTCAGTTCATGGGTTTGCCCATCACCGCCAGACGCTTGGTTGCCGCTTGCCGGCAGCTCGCGAACACCGCGCCATGTCGAGACCTCAACCTGGCCGCGCTGGTGCTCTTCTGTGCCCTGCTCTTCCCGTTCACTCTGACTTGCCACCAATATCCCATTCCCTCTTTTTACCAGGAATGGCTGGCCATCTTTCTGGCCCTGGCGGCGGCAATCCTGGTGGCAAGCAACAATCTCGGCGAGCGCTTCGATCTGCCATTTGCGGCGTGGATTCCGCTGGCCCTGTTGCCGAGCGTGCTCATACACATCGCGGTCGGCAACGACTTGATCGTACATGGACCGCCGCTATACCTGATCTCGATCGGCAGCGCCGTCCTGTTGATGACAGTCGGGGGCAAGCTTGGCTCGCCCAAGGAGGGCATCCCGCTCGCCGATGTGATGGCGGCGGCATTGGTGACGGGTGCGCTTCTGTCATGTGTCGCCAGTTGGCACTGGCGCTTTCAGACCGGTGTTTTCGATCCCTTGCCGTGGTCACCGACGGCAGGGTGGTTTGGCCAGCGCAATCAGAACGCGCTGCATATCTGGCTTGGAGTAATCGGGATCAGCCATTTCGTGCTGAATCGCAAGCTGTCGTGGTTCTATTTTCTGGTTTGCATCGAGATGCTGACCGAGACGGCGATTTATACCCAATCGCGCAGCGTCTATTTGTATGCCGGCAGCGGGCTCGCTCTCGGTGTTTGGGCCGCGGCGAAATCCACATCACCGGATGCGCGAAAGCGCCTGCTGCTGATCGGCCTTTTCCCCGTGGTATTTCTCGGCGCAATTCAGGGAACGCGCTTGCTCCTGGACCGCAACCTGGGTGGCGATTCGGGCGCCATCCAACGGTATGCGCCCGCCACGGTCACTCAGGACCCGCGTCTCGGACTCTGGCTTGCCGCATCAGAAATTACGCTAGCCAACCCATGGATAGGCTCAGGACCGGGGAGCTATATCCGGGAATCCTGGGTGCTCAGCGACAGCCTGCCCAGCACGGTTCCGATGGCCGTGCCGGCGACACATGCGCACAATATGTTTCTCCAGATCAGCGCGGAACTGGGTGCGCCAACCGCCCTTGCCCTGGCGGGACTTGTCGGCGCCTGGCTGTTTTCCGCATTACGGCAAAGAGACTGGCAAGCGAATTGGCTGCATGTCGCCATCCCACTGACAATATTGACGCACAATCAGGTTGAATTTTCTCTCTGGTACCTGTTTTTCCTGGTACCTGCTGCGCTTTCGATGGGCGCAGCCACCCACCGGAAAACGGGAAAAAACATAGCCGCGTTAGCCGTGCTGGTCGCTGCGGTGTTTGGTTTCGGCCTGGCGGCGCAACTTGGAAAGAATTACCAGGCACTGGAGGATACTGTTTGGCGCTCCACGGCGGAGCAAGACGGAGTCATTCCATTCCTGACCGCAGCCAAGCACCCGGTATTCGGAGCTTGGGCCAGTTCCAGGATCGCCAGCCAACCCTGGCCAAGCGGCATAGCGCCGCAGGCTCAGGACTGGCATGCGGCGCGAGCGCTCTACGTCATACCGCTAAACAAAGCTGTACTCAGCAGATACATCGACTCTCTGGAGAACGCCGGCAAGCGATCCGCCGCCGCGACGGAACGACGGGTCAGCCAGCGAATCGTCGGCGACTGAACCTACCTCAAGCCGCAAGAGTCCAGCAGATTATGGAGCAGTAGTTGCGATACCGGAGCTAACGTTATTTATCGCGGTAGCTCTCGTGTTCGCCGCAGACTTGTAAGAGGCGGAATTTGCCGTCGCGTCAGCGGACACGTCCGTGTAAGTCGGCAAGGCAACCGCTGCCAGGATGCCAAGAATCACGATCACCATGATCAACTCGATCAAGGTAAAACCGGACTGTTGCCCGCGCTTGATGTTTAATGCCTTCATGCGATTTCCTATCCTTAAAAAGTCGTTCAATTGAGCCAGCCTACCGGCATTCTAACGTGAACAGCAAACTCACTTTGCCCATAGTCACCCACTTCCCGATCATGAAACAGGAACTACTTCACGCTCTTGACTAAAGGCAACAAAACTCAACTTTTGCCAAGAAGAAACAGGACTCGTATCCTTGAATCAATAGTCAACTGCAATACTCGGTGATGCTCAGTGTCACGGTCGAAGAAGTTGACCCGGACGTTGCCGTAACGTTCGCGCAGTTTCCGCCTATCGTTGCATCTTCCACATGGAGATAGGTACCCCCGGTAGTGATCTCGGCAAACGTGCATGTCCTGCGCTGACTCGAATAGCAGAGTGCGGCGGCGGCGGCAACCGATGCCACAGCAGCGTTGGCCACGGATTCCTCGCCGGATTCCCTGAGTCCGGTGTACGTCGGCAACGCTACCGCGGCCAGAATCCCGAGGATGACCACCACCATCACCAGTTCTATCAAGGTAAAACCGCGCTGCGCGCCGATCGCACTGCGCCTGGTCACTCCATCACGCCAAAGGTTCCGGTAGCGGTGTCCAGGCAAAGCTCTGGGATGGTCACGCATGGCGGCTTACCGGTGGCATCAGCAGCCGGCGGGGCCCGCCGCATAACTCGGCGTATAGGTAGGACTCAGGCCTGGACCCGTCGGCGGTACGTAAACTACCTGACAGCCGGCCGGATTATTGGCCTTGGCGTGACGAACGGCGGTACCCTGCTGGAGGAAATCCTCCGCCGGGGAAAACTCCATCGCCTTGACCAGTTCCGCTGTGGAGGCGGCAGAACCATATTTGAGTTGGACGGTTACTCCGGAAGGCAGGGTAATGGTGTAGTTCGCTGTATTCTCATTGCCGCTGGCCGCCGCCTTCGCATACAGCATGTTGTTGGCGCCGCGCATGGCGCCTTCGACGGCCTTCATCACCGCGGTTCGGGCGTCTCCGGCGGTATCCATGAATCTGGGCAAGGCAATCGCGCCCAGAATGGCCAGGATCAGAATGACCACGATCAATTCGATCAGGGTGAATCCCGTCATCGTCTTGGATTTTCGTTGGCTTTGCATGACCTTTACCGACTGGTTGAACGCTCGTGGTGCACTATAACCCCATCGACGCCGCCGGCTCCGAAGCGGACCACCACGCGATAGTGATGGTTCACCGAACTCCCCGGCACGGGCACGCCACCACCGGCCCACCGCTCGGCGTAAAGCAATTCTCCGCTAGCTGGAGAATAGTACCAAGTAGCCGGGGTCAAATCGGCGGGCTCACGGACTTCTCCGCCGTAATTGGACAATTTGGCGCTTAACAGATCGAACGGGTTGGTTTGCTCCAGGGTACGCACCTTGGCGGCCCCCTCGCGCATTGCCAGCTCGGTTGCCTTGAGCGCGAGCGCCACCCGCAGCGATTCCAGGACCGCATTTTTCGCCGACTGCTCGGCAACGGCCTGCATGCTCGCATAGCGAACAAAGGCGACTGACAGCAGCAGCATTACGAGCACGATGATCACGATGAACTCAAGCAGCGAAAAACCCCGGGGACGCGGGGACATTCGGCGGTTCATCGTTTGGAGGCAACCCTGCCCAGATCCCACATCGGCAGAAAGATGCCAAGGGCGAGAATCAGAACCATGACGCCAAGCACCACGATCAGAATCGGCTCGATCTTCTGGCCGAGGGACTTGAGTGCGTACTCGACCTCGTTCTGGTACATGTCGGCAACTTCCTGCATCATGTCGTCGAGAGCGCCGGATTCCTCACCGACGGCAATCATCTGAATCACCACCGGGGTAAATATCTTGGTCCGCATGGCGGTGCGCAGGATACTGTCGCCGCGTTCGACGCCATCGCGCATTTCTTCGAGTTTGAGCGCAAGGTGGGCATTGTCGACGGTCGCAGCCACGTTCGACAGGGCCTGAATGATGGGAACGCCGCTGCGCGAGGCAAGCGCAAAACTGCGGGCAAACCGCGCCAGCGTGGCTTTCAGGATGATGTTCCCGGCAATCGGAATCTTCAGCTTGAACCGATCCCACCAGAGCCGGCCCAGACGAGTCCGGATGTAACGCGTAAACATTATTCCAAAAACTATTCCGCCGCCGAAAATCGCGGGCCACCAGGTGACGGTGAATTCCGACGTATTCAGGAGGATGCGCGTCATCAGCGGCAATTCGGCGCCAAAACCCTTGAACACCTTGGCGAAGGTCGGAATGACGAAGACATTGACCACCGCCATGGCGAACACCATCGCGGCAACGACGAAGGACGGATAGCGCAGGGCGGACTTGACCTGCTCTTTCATGAAGCGTTCAAACTCCATGTGGTCGAACATCCGGATGAAGACTTCTTCGAGCCGCCCCGTCATTTCACCAACGCGAACCATGGCAACATAAAACGCATCGAAAGCCCGTGGATGGCGCGCCAGCGCCGCCGACAATTCGCGCCCCGAATCGAGGCTGTCGCGCAGGTCCTGCAGGACATCCCGCATCGCCGGATTGGTGCTCGATTCCTGCAATCCCGCCAGCGCCCGCATGATCGGCACGCCGGCCTTCAGCAGCGTGTAGATCTGCTTGGAAAAGAGCAGGATGTCGACGTGCTGGACCTTCTTCCTGAATATCCCGATGTCGAGATTGCCGCTGCCCCCTGCGCCGGCGGCAGCCGCGGCCGGCTTGATCTCGATCGGGGTCGTGCCGCTGCCCACCAGCAGATCGGCCACCGCGCCGGCCGTCGCGCCTTCCATGATTCCCTGCACGGCTTCCCCGCTGCCATTGCGTCCGCGATAGGAAAAATTGGGCATCGCCTATTCCTATTCTTCGAGCTGGGTACTGACGCGCATGGCTTCCTCGATGGTGGTGCGACCGCTGACTACCAGGCGCACGGCATCGCGGCGCAGGGTGTTGCCGCCCATCTGTTCACGCCCGATCTGCATGAATTCGTTGGGATCGCCCCGGTTCACCGCCTCGACCAGCGCGTTGTTCATGTCGAGCAGTTCATAAACGGCCTGACGGCCCTGATAGCCGGTGTTGGCGCAGTGACTGCAACCCTGGCCATGCTTGTACTGGAAGTTATCCACCCGCTCGCCGAGTTCTGCCTTGAGCCACAGATGCTCATGCGGCGTCGGCGTGTAGGGGGCGGCACAGTTCTCGCAGGTGACGCGCACCAGACGCTGCGCCAGCACCATCTGGATCGACAGCGCGACCATGTAGCGCGGCACGCCCATGTCGAGCAGGCGAATCGGCGTCGATAAGGCATCGTTGGTGTGCAGCGTCGACAGTACGAGGTGGCCGGTCATGGCGGCGCGCATGCCGATCTCGGCAGTTTCCTGGTCGCGCATTTCGCCCAGCAGGATGATGTCCGGGTCTTGCCGCAAGGCCGTGCGCAGCACGCGACTGAAGGACAGATCGATCTTTTCGTGCACCTGCACCTGGTTAAGCCCGGGCAGGCGATACTCGACCGGGTCTTCGACGGTGATGATCTTCTTTTCCGGTGTGTTCAGTTCGTTGAGCGCGGCATACAGGGTGGTGGTCTTGCCCGATCCGGTCGGACCGGTGACCAGCACGATGCCCGACGGCCGCGCGATGGCGCGGCGAAAACGCTCGAGAATGCGCGGCGGCATGTACAGCTTGTCGAGTTGCAGGAGGCCGGTGTTCTGTGCCAGCAAGCGCATCACGACCGATTCGCCATGCTGGGTCGGCATCGACGAGATGCGGATATCAATAGCGGTATTGCGCAGCTTGATGGCGAAACGGCCGTCCTGCGGCAGGCGCTTTTCGGAAATATCCAGACCGGACATCAGCTTCAGGCGCAGCACCAGCGCGGAGGAAATCTTCGAATCGGCTTCGGTCTGCACATGCAGCACGCCGTCGATGCGAAAGCGGATCATCAGCGTATTTTCCTGCGGTTCGATGTGAATGTCCGAAGCGCGCATCTTCAGCGCCTCTTCGAACACCGAGTTGAGCAGCTTTACGACGGGCGCATCTTCCGCACCGGCGGTAAGGCCCAGTATGTTGCCGAACTCGGTCGATACATCGCCCATGTCGGCCGTGAGTTCCTTGGCCAGACCGCTGATTTCCGCCGCACGGCTGTAGACGCGGTCCAAAGCCGCCAGAAGCTGGCTCTCCGTCACCACCGCAAGATCAATGTCGCGCTTGAGAACGCGCGCCAGTTCGTCAAATGCCGCGAGATCCGTCGGATCGGCCATGCCGACGACCAGCATGCCGGCACGCTCCGTCAGCACCAGCGCACGGTGCCGGCGCGCCTGGGCTTCCGGCAACAGCTTGATCAGTTCAGGTTGCGGTTTGAAGGTCTTGAGGTCGACGAATTCGGCGCCGATCTGACGGGCCAGACCGGTGGAAATACCCATTTCGGAAACAAAGCCGCTGTCCACCAGCACCCGGCCAAGCTTGCGGCCCGAGCGCTTTTGTTCGTCAAGCGCGAGCTTGAGTTGCTCCCCGGTAATGAGCTTCTGCTGCACCAGCATGTCACCAAGGCGGATCTTTTCCGGACGTGCCATCAGGCGATCTCCAAAGCGGCCTTAGAATCGGGCCTTCTCAGCTGCGATTTTGCGCGAAAGTTCCAGCCTAATCGGCTGATTTTTCTGAAACTACCGCTTTTCGGAGGCGCCCGCAAGTGTTCCATGTCGTTCTCGTCGCCCCGGAAATCCCGCCCAATACGGGAAATGTCATTCGCCTTTGCGCCAATACCGGGGCGAAGCTCCATCTGATCGAACCACTCGGCTTCGACCTTTCCTCCGCGCAACTGCGCCGGGCGGGGATGGACTACGCGGAACTGGCCTGCGTTTCGGTGCATCCGCACTGGGCGGCATGCCGAGCCGCACTGGGCAACGCCCGGCTGTTTGCACTGACGACCAAGGCCGGTCGCCGTCACACCAGCGCCGACTATCAGCCCGGCGATGCATTCGTCTTCGGCGCCGAATCGCGCGGACTGCCGGCGGAAGTACTGGCCGAGATCGACGAAGACAAGCGCCTGCGCCTGCCGCTGATGCCGCTCAATCGCAGCCTGAACCTCTCCAATGCGGTGGCCGTGATGGTTTATGAGGCGTGGCGGCAGCAGGGATTCGCCGGCGGAAAGTAGCGTCTCATTCGTGCTTCGCATCGCGCGCCATCAACTGTTCCACGGCGGCGCGGGGGGAGACGCGGCCATCGAGCACGGCGGTCACCGCCCGCGTGATCGGCATGTCGATCCCGAGTTGATCGGCGCGGCGCGCCACTTCGCGCGCGGCGGGCACGCCCTCGGCAACATGCCCGAGCTGGTGCACGATCTCGTCCAGCGCCAGACCCTCCGCCAGGCGCAGGCCGACCTGCCGGTTGCGCGACAGGTCGCCGGTGCAGGTGAGGATCAGGTCGCCCACCCCAGCCAGGCCCATGAAAGTCTCGCGCCGGGCGCCAAGCGCCTCGCCCAGCCGCGTTATCTCGGAAAGGCCACGCGTGATCAGTGCCGCACGGGCATTGAGCCCGAGGCCGAGACCGTCGCAGATCCCGGTGGCGATGGCCAACACGTTCTTTACGGCGCCGCCGACTTCAGCCCCGATCAGGTCTTCGTGGGCGTAGATGCGCAGGTTCCTGCCATGCAGCGCCTTCGCCGTGTCGGCGGCAAACGTCGCATCGCGCGAAGCGAGCGCGACGGCGGTGGGCAAGCCGCGCGCCACCTCCAGTGCAAAGCTCGGCCCGGTCAGCACGCCGCAGGGGGCATTGGCGCCGACGGCGGCAACGATCTGGTGCGGCAGGAGGCCGCTGCCGGACTCCAGTCCCTTGCACACCCAGAGGAAGGGACGCTCCGGTGCGCGCTCGCGCAACTGTTCGAGCAGGCCGCGAAAGCCAGCCAGCGGCGCGGCGAGAATCGCGAGGTCTGCCCGTGCCAGGGCGGCAGAGAGGTCGGGCTCGACCTGCAGGGATGCGGGAAAGGGGAAGCCGGGCAGGAAGCGCCGATTTTCGCCCGCCTGCGCCATCTCGTTGGGACAATCTTCCGCACGTGCCCAGAGACTCACCGCGTGGCGGCCGGCGAAAGCGATCGCCAGTGCGCTACCCCAGGCGCCAGCCCCCAGCACCGCTATCCGCATCGCGCACACTCCATCATCTTGTTGGTCATGGCGTGTCCGTTGTCCGCGCCGCTACAAACCCCAGACTTGAGGCGCTTTCAAAAATCCGCTTTGTCCGTCGCGATGCCTCACTTTGACCCAGCCGCCGGGAACAGCTTCAAGCAGTTCCAGCACCACGTCTCGCTCCGCTTCGAACACCAGCGGCGCCTTGTCCTCGGCAGCGGCGCGAACCTGCGCGCGGTCGACGCGCACAATGACATTGCGCTTTTCAGTCAGTTGCCTTTTTTCGATCCAGGCCAGGTCGCCCCGGCTGTCGCGCACCTTGGACCAGCCTTCGAGGCTGACCACCAGCTCCACCGGCGTGCCGGCCAGCACCACAAACAAGGGCTTGGACTTGGCCGACGGCGCGTCGTACATCGGCGCCGCCACCGCGACAGTGCGGTAGTCAAGCGCACAAGCCGGCGCCGCGCTTGCCAACACGGCCAGCGGCAACAGCAGAACGAAAATCCGCCGTGGCGTCATGGCCATAGAGCCCATTTCAGTAGGAATCATGCCCCGCGCCGCCGGGCGTTGGGATGCGATGCGAGACGGAGGGAGTGCGGCATGGTACATCCATGCAAACGACCGACAACGTGGCAGCGCGCCCAACGCCCGGCGGCCCTTCGGGTTGAGACCATGATCGGCGTCTACGGCGTTGCAGCGCTTGCCAATGGAACAACCATTGGCCGCGCACTGCGCCTTGCATCCATCCGATCCTGGTCTCAACGCGGGGCATGATTCCTACTGAAATGGGCTCTTATTGCAACTGGATTTTGCTTTCGCCCTGCTGCTGCTCCATCAGTCGCTGCTGGTAGAGCGACTCGAAGTTGACGGGGGCGAGAATCACCGGCGGGAAACCGGCGCGATTGATCGCGTCGGAAACCGTTTCGCGGGCGTAGGGGAAAAGAATGTTGGGACAGGCAACGGCAAGAATCGGCTCCAGGTCCTGCTCCGGCACATTACGAATCTGGAAGATGCCGGCCTTCACCACCTCGACCAGAAAGAACGCCTTTTCGCCTTCCTTGGCAGTGACATTGATGGTCAGCGCCACCTCATACATGCCTTCGCCGATGGTGTTCGCCGCACTTTGAATCTGCACTTCGATGCTCGGCGTTTCGCGCTCCAGAAAAATCTGCGGTGCGTTCGGCACCTCGATGGAGAGATCCTTGACGTAAATCTTTTCGATACTGAAGACCGGTTGCTCGTCGCTCATGATTGATTTGTGGGTGAGATTGAAAGGGGGTAATTCTACGCGGCCAGCAGCGAGTCGAGTTTGCCTTGGCGCTCCAGTTCGTAGAGCTCATCGCAGCCGCCGACATGGGTCTCGCCAATGAAAATCTGCGGCACGGTGCGACGACCGGTTCTCTGCATCATTTCCTCGCGCCGCTCCGGCAGCAGGTCGACGCGGACCTTCTCGATATCCCCTACGCCCTTGCGCGTCAGCAGTTGCTCGGCGCGTATGCAGAACGGACAAACCGCGGTGGAATACATCAGAACCCTGGACATTTGATGCTCCGTGCTCAAGCCTTTGTCGTCAGGGGAAGATTCGCCTCGATCCAGGACGAAACGCCGCCGCCAAGACTGTAGACCTTGTCAAAACCGTGCTTCTTCAATTGCCCGCAGGCTGACGAAGAGCGGTTGCCGGTGGCGCAAACAACGATGATCGGCTTCTCCTTGAACTTGTCCAGTTCGGACAGGCGCTTTTCAAGCTGGGCCAGCGTGATGTGGCGCGCCCCGGTGATGTGGCCGGCGCTCCATTCGCCGGTTTCGCGCACATCCAGCACCAGCGCGTCTTCGCGGTTCATCATCAGGGTTGCCTCGGCTGGCGTCAGCCGCGCCACGCTACCGCCCGCCACCATCGGCCACAGCAGCATGCCGCCGCTGACCAAAGCGAGCGCGACCCAAATCAGGTTCTGTTGCACAAATTCCATTGTTGTCTATTCCCTGTGTGCCGGAACGCCGCAGAACACCTCGCGCATCAAGGCGATGAGCTGAAGGGTGCGATGGTCGGCGATACGATAAAAAACCCGGTTGGCGTCCTTGCGGGTTTGCAGGACGCCCTTGTCGCGCAATATGGCGAGGTGTTGCGAGATGTTGCTCTGCGAGGTGCCGACGGCCTCGACGATATCCTGCACGCAGGTTTCCTGGTCGCCCACCACGCACAGGATTTTCAGGCGCAGGGGATGCGAGATCGCCTTCAGCGCCCGCGCCGCGGTTTCTATGTGTTCCTGTTTGCCTATCAGTTCGCTGATCGCTGTATGCATGCCATGCGGGTCCCGGGTGGTGATGTCGGTAATCAATTGTGGAGGCAATTCTGAATATTATAGAATACTGCTATTGCTCTGGGGTAAGGCTTTGATCATGTACAAGATCGTTCTGCTTCGTCACGGCGAATCCGTATGGAACCAGGAAAACCGATTCACCGGCTGGACCGATGTCGGCCTCACCGCAAAAGGCCTCGCCGAGGCGGTGGCGGCCGGCCGCTTGCTGAAGCAGGAGGGTTATGCCTTCGACATCGCCTATACCTCGGTGCTGCGCCGTGCGATCAAGACGCTGTGGACGGTGCTCGAAGAAATGGATCGCATGTGGATTCCGGTGCAGCATTCGTGGCGGCTGAATGAGCGCCACTATGGCGCGCTGCAAGGTCTCGACAAGGCCGAAACCGCGGCGAAGTTCGGCAACGAGCAGGTGTTGATCTGGCGTCGCGCCTACGACACGCCGCCGCCGCCGCTGGCAGAAGACGATCCGCGCCTCGAAGCCGGCAATCCGCGCTATGCCGATCTGCCGGCCGCCGAATTCCCGCGCACGGAATGCCTCAAGGATACCGTCGACCGCTTCCTGCCGTATTGGCATGAGACCATCGCCCCGACCATCAAATCCGGCAAGAAGGTGGTCATCGCGGCCCATGGCAACAGCCTGCGGGCGCTGATCAAGTATCTCGACAAGGTGTCGGACGCGGATATCGTCGGCCTCAACATCCCCACCGCGCAGCCGCTGGTCTATGAACTGGATGCCGATCTGAAGCCGATCCGCAACTACTACCTGGGCGATCAGGACGCCATCAAGGCGGCAATGCAGGCGGTGGCGAATCAGGGAAAAGCCAAGGCGTGATTCCCGGACGCAATCTTTGCGTCAAAGTTCTTTTCCTTGCTTCGCTCTTTGTTTCGACTGCATTCGCCGCCAGCGTCGAATCAAGAAAGGGCGAACTGCAGGATCTGAAAGGCCGCATTGAAACCTTGCGCCGCGACATGGCTGCGGCCGAGGAATCGAAGACCTCTGCCGCCGACCAGTTGCGCGAGACCGAATCGGCGATCTCCAATGCCAACCGGCGCCTGCATGAACTGGCTGCCGAGCGCGCCGAACTGAAAAGCCAGTTGGCCGATCTTGATGCGCAGAGCCAGCGCCTGGACCGCCAGACGGGTGCTCAGCAAAATCAGCTGGCGCGCCTCCTGAACCGCCAGTTTGTCGGCGGCGATGCGGATGCGCTGAAGCTCCTGTTGTCCGGTCAGGACCCAAACCAGTCGGCGCGTGACAAGTATTTCTTGACCCAGCTCTCGCGCGCCAAAGCCGACCTGATCCAGCAGTTGCGTGCGCTTGCAGCCGAGAAGAAGCGGCTGGCGGAGGCGATACGCGAGCGACAGGTGCAGATGGCCGAGATCGAACGCCGGCAACAGGAAGGCCGCGCCCAACTGCTCGAACGAAAGAAGCAGCGCCTGACGACGCTGGCCGCGATCGGCGACCGCATCAAGGCACAGCGCCGTGAAATTACCACCTTGAAGCGTGACGAACAGCGGCTGGCTAAACTGATCGACGGGCTGTCACGAATCGCTGCGAGCAGGAAGGCAGGGCCAAGAGTCGGCCCTGGCAGCACGGCGAATTCAAAACGCCCCCGTGTTAAAGACCATGATCCGGGTAATGTCGGCGGTGCGTTTGCAGCCTTGCGCGGCCAGCTCAGACTGCCGGTCAAGGGCAGCATTGCCGGCCGCTTCGGCAGCCCGCGTGCGGAGGGAGGAGCAAGCTGGAAAGGCGTCTTCATCCGTGCCACGGAAGGCGCTGAAGTCAAGGCAGTGGCTGGCGGCGCGGTGGTTTTTTCGGATTGGCTGCGCGGCTTTGGCAACCTGCTGATCATCGATCACGGCGACGATTTCCTGTCGGTCTACGGTAACAATGAATCTCTCCTGGCGGCGGTGGGCGCCAGCGTCAAAGGCGGCGAGCCGGTCGCCACCGTGGGAAACAGCGGCGGCAACCCGGACTCGGGTTTATACTTTGAACTCAGGCATCGGGGCCAACCGTTCGACCCCATGAAATGGGCCAGTAGTCGCTAGTGTGCTTCACAGGAGTGGCCCTTGATTTTCGAGCGTAGCGAGCCAACCAGTAGCCCCCGCCCGGGCGGGGGATGGGGGTGGGGGTGTTCAAATTGCCTTTGTGTCTTTCGGAGTTCCTATGAGCAGCAAGCTGCAACAAGCAAGTCTGGTGGTGTCCGGCCTGATCGCCGGAATTCTCGTCAGCCTGAATTTCTCCGCCAGCGCCGGCAAGGACGAGGCGCTGTCGGCACTGCCGGTCGAGGAGTTGCGCAGCTTCGCGGATGTCTACAACGCCATCAAGCAAGGCTATGTCGAACCGGTCGATGACAAGAAACTGATCACCCATGCGATCAGCGGCATGCTGGCCAATCTCGATCCGCACTCGGCCTATCTCGATGCCGACTCCTTCAAGGATTTGCAGGTCAGCACCCAGGGAGAATTCGGCGGCCTCGGCATCGAAGTCGGCATGGAGGACGGCTTCGTCAAGGTCGTGTCGCCGATCGAGGACACGCCGGCGTTCAAGGCCGGACTGAAGCCCGGCGACCTCATCATCAAACTCGACGACACGCCGGTCAAAGGTCTTACGCTCAACGACGCCGTAAAGAAAATGCGCGGCAAGCCGAAGACCCAGATCCGCCTTACCATCGTGCGCAAAGGCGAGGCCAAATCTTTTGAAGTCACGCTGACGCGCGAGAAAATCAAGGTGCAGAGCGTCAAGTCGAAGCTGCTCGAAGGCGGCTACGGTTACCTGCGGGTCACACAGTTTCAGGAGGAGACCGCGCCGGATGTGGTCAAGCACCTGGATAAACTGCTGAAGGCAGACAAGGACGCCAAGGGCGAGGGCATCAAGGGCCTGGTGCTCGACCTGCGCAACGATCCCGGCGGCCTGCTCAACGGCGCGGTAGGCGTTTCCGCCGCCTTCCTGCCGCTCAAGACCCTGGTCACCTCGACCGATGGTCGCACCGAAGATGCCAAGCGCCGCTATACGGCAAGCCCGGAGGATTATCAGCGCGGCTACAAAGAGGACTTCATGAAGAACCTGCCGGCATTCGCCAAAACCACGCCCATCGTGGTGCTGGTCAACGGCGGTTCGGCCTCCGCCTCGGAGATCGTTGCCGGGGCCTTGCAGGATCACAAGCGTGCGGTGGTGATGGGTACCCAGACCTTCGGCAAGGGTTCGGTGCAAACCGTCCTGCCGCTGTCCAACAACGCTGCGATCAAGCTCACCACTGCGCGCTATTTCACGCCCTCGGGCCGTTCGATCCAGGCCAAAGGCATCACGCCCGACATCATCGTCGAGGAATCGGCAAGCGGCGAGTCACGCGAGCGCGTGCGCGAAGCCGATCTGGAACGGCACCTCGGCGGCGACAAGGACAAGCCGGCAGAAGCGGCGCCACCAAAGTCGCAAACCAGGAATGGCAAGAAGGGCAAGATCGACGACGCCGATGAGGGGCCTCGCGCACCGCTCGAATTCGCTTCGGCAAAAGACTATCAGTTGGGGCAGGCGGTGAATCTGCTGAAAGCCTGGCAGATCATCAAACGCTAGGTGCGGATCACCTGCGATGAGCAGAATGACGCCGGAAAAAGCGCGTGAATTGCGCGACGAAAAGCGCGATGGAAAAACTCGCCAGCGCCGCGCCGCCTTTGTTCCGCAACCCGGCACGCGCAAGCACCGCGAACTGCGTTTTGACCATCGCCACCCGGAACACGTCGAGCAGGCCCGCAAGCTCCTCTCCGGCCTCGAAGGCATGGAAATCGATACCGGGCTGGCGCCTTACAGCCTGTCGATCTGGTACGAAATCAGCGACTACTCGCTGGAAGGACTGGAAGCTGCTCTGGTGCGACAGGGATTTCATCTCGACAATAGTCTGTACAGCAAGCTGATGCGGGCGCTGGTGTATTTTTGCGAGGAAACGCAGATGCGCAACATGCGCGTGCCGGAACGCCTGATCAAGAAATCGCACGAGATCTATTCCAAGGCCTGGGAACACCACCCGCACGGCGACCACGACGACACTCCGCCCGAACTGAGGCAGGACAAATAACGGTGACCGACGACCAGTTGCTGCGCTACAGTCGCCACATCCTGCTGCCGCAGATCGGCATCGAGGGCCAGGACAACATCGTCAATGCCCGCGCGCTGGTCATCGGTGCCGGCGGCTTGGGTTCGCCCGCGGCCTATTACCTGGCCTCGGCGGGCATTGGCACCCTGGTACTGGCCGATGGCGACACGGTCGACCTGACCAACCTGCAGCGCCAGATCCTGCATCGCACCGATGCCGTTGGCATGGCAAAGACTGCGTCGGGCAAGCGCACGCTGGGCGAGATCAACCCCGAATGCCATGTGATTGCGCTCAACGAACGTCTTTCCGGCGCCAGGCTGGAAGAGGAAGTGGCGCGGGCCGATGTCGTCCTCGATTGCTGCGACAACTTCGCCACGCGCCACGCCGTCAATCGCGCCTGCGTCAAGTTCAACAAGCCCCTGGTCTCCGGCGCGGCGATTCGCTTCGACGGCCAGGTGGCGGTGTTCGATTCGCGTCAGCCGGATGCGCCCTGTTATCACTGCCTGTTTCCCGAAGGACAGGATGTCGAGGAAGTGCGCTGCGCGGTAATGGGCGTTTTTGCACCGCTCACCGGCATCATCGGCACGGTACAGGCGGCCGAAGCCCTGAAGCTGGTCATCGGCTGCGGCACCAGCCTCGCCGGCCGCTTGTTGCTGCTCGACGGTCTCGGCATGGAGTGGCGCGAGATCCGCGTGCCGCGCGATTCGGGATGTTTGGTTTGCGGGAAGACGGCGGCCGCATAGGGCAAAACCATAAATCCAGCCACAGAGGACACAGAGTTCACAGAGAAAGATCGACATCACAGGGTTTTCTCTGTGAACTCTGTGTCCTCTGTGGCTAATGGTTTTTGTGGTTGGCCATCAGTACAGCTTGCGATGCCGCACCCGGCTCGGCGCGTGACTGAGCGCGACCGAGAAGGCCAGGACGAACCAGAACAGCGGCAGACGCCCCGCTTCCCAAACCACCAGCAGCACGACCAGCGCGATCTTCAGCAGCGTGCCCAGGCCCTTGGCCTGGCGGAAGTAAATGGGGTTTGCCCAGGCGTCGAGGGCGACGATGCCGAGTCCGGAGATCAGCATCAATGCGCCCCAGTGCGGAGCACCGCCCATGCCGGCTAGAACCACAGCCGAAACTCCGGCCAGACCGGCGATGTGAAACACGCGCAGGACGTTGATCAGCAGCCCGCGCCCAGGAAAATCGCGATGGCCGTCGGCGTCACGCAAGGCGGGCTCGAATGCGAAAGTCGGCGCCGACGGCACGGCGTTCGAAGATGTCGAGGCGACGGGTGCCGGCCAGATCGGTGAGCTCGGCCAGTCCAAACATGCCGCGCGCTGCATCGCCCAATAGAATCGGCGCCTGATAAATCAGCAGCTCATCAACGCAAGCTTCGCGCAGCAGCGAACCGTTGAGCCGCGTACCGGCCTCGGCCAACACTTCGTTGATGCCGCGCCGGCCAAGCTCCTGCAACAGCCCCGCGAGATCCACCTTGCCCTGCGCATTGGGCAGCAGCACGATCTCGGCGCCACACGCGCGCAGCGCAGCGTTGCGGTCTGCGTCGTTCCGCGCCGCGGCGATCAGCACATTGCCCCCTTCCAGCACGGCAGCATCCGGCGGCGTTTCGAGCCGGCTGTCAATCACCACCTTGAGCGGCTGGCGAGCGGTCGGCACTTCCCGCACGGTGAGCCGCGGATTGTCGTCCCTGACCGTACCGATGCCGGTCATCACGGCGCAGGAACGGGCGCGCCAGGCGTGGGCGTCGCGCCGCGCATCGGGTCCGGTGATCCATTGCGAGACGCCGTTGTTGAGTGCGGTCTTGCCATCCAGACTGGCGGCCACTTTCAGGCGCAGCCAGGGCCGGCCGCGCGTCATGCGCGAAACAAAGCCGATGTTTAGCTCCGTCGCCGCGTCTGCCAGCAAGCCGCTGGCGACCTCGATGCCGGCAGCAGACAGCTTCGCCAATCCCTGCCCCGCCACCAGCGGATTCGGGTCCGGTATCGCCACCACGACGCGGACGACACCGGCTTCAATCAGCGCATCGGCACAGGGCGGGGTGCGCCCGAAATGGCTGCACGGCTCCAGCGTGACGTAGACCGTGGCACCATGCGCCGTGTCGCCAGCGCCGACTGTTGCCGCCAGTGCGCCGGCCTCGGCATGCGGCAGGCCGGCTTTCTCGTGCCAGCCCTCGCCGATCACCCAGCCATCCCTGACGACGACGCAGCCGACGCGGGGATTGGGAGTGGCGCTGTACAAGCCGCGCCGCGCCAGTTGCAGGGCGCGCGCCATAAAGGCGTGGTCGGCTGCTGAAAAGCTCATGCGCCGCAATGAATCACGATTTCGCCCGGGGCTGGCGCGGCTTCTTGATTTCTCGGATGGCCTCGGAAAACTCGTCGACGTCCTCGAAATTGCGATATACCGAGGCAAAGCGGATATAAGCCACTTTGTCGAGCTTCTTCAGTTCGCGCATCACCAGTTCGCCGATGCGATCGGACGCCACTTCGCGCAACGCCAGCTGCACCAGCTTTTCCTCGATGCGATCCAGCGCCAGATCGATGCTTTCGGTGGTGACGGGGCGCTTTCTCATCGCCAGCATCATGCTGGCCTTGAGTTTGTCGCGGTCGTAATCCGTGCGGCTGCCGTTTTTCTTTACCACTTGCGGCAGGTTCAACTCCACCCGCTCGTAGGTGGTGAAACGCTTGTCGCAGGACAGGCAGCGACGGCGACGGCGCACGGTGTCGCCGTCCTCGTTCTCCCGGGTGTCAACTACCTGGGTGTTCTCGTCACTGCAGTAAGGACACTTCATTGCCGGTCAGCCATACACCGGAAACTTCTTGCACAGCCCTGCAACTTCGCCACGCACGCGATTCAATACCGCTTCATCATGCGGCGCATCGAGCACGTCGGCGATCAGGTCGGCGACCTGTTCCGACTCGATCTCGGTGAAGCCGCGGGTGGTCATGGCCGGCGTGCCGAGACGGATGCCTGACGTAACGAAAGGCTTTTGCGGATCGTTCGGGATGGCGTTCTTGTTCACCGTGATATGGGCGAGACCCAGTGCGGCCTCGGCATCCTTGCCGGTAATGTTCTTGGCCTGCAGATCGACCAGGAACACATGCGACTCGGTGCGCCCGGAGACAATGCGCAGGCCGCGACTCTTGAGCACCTTGGCCATCACCTGGGCGTTTTCAATCACCTGTTCCTGATAGTCGCGGAACTCGGGCGTCATCGCCTCCTTGAAGGCCACGGCCTTGGCCGCGATGACGTGCTCCAGGGGGCCGCCTTGCAGGCCGGGAAAGATCGCCGAGTTGATGGCCTTCTCGTGCTCGGCACGCATCAGGATCAGGCCGCCGCGCGGGCCGCGCAGGGTCTTGTGGGTGGTCGAGGTAACGACGTCGGCATGCGGCACCGGGTTCGGGTAGAAACCCGCGGCGACGAGACCGGCGTAGTGCGCCATATCCACCATGAAGATGGCGCCAACTGCCTTCGCCACATTGGCGAAGCGTTCGAAATCGATCCTCAACGCATAAGCCGAGGCGCCGGCAATGATCAGCTTCGGCTTGTGCTCATGCGCCAGCCGTTCCATCTCGACGTAATCGATTTCCTCGTTCTCGTCGAGGCCATAGGGCACGACATTGAACCACTTGCCGGACATGTTCAGCGCCATGCCATGCGTCAAATGGCCGCCGGCGGCGAGATTCATGCCGAGGATGGTGTCGCCCGGCTTGAGGAAAGCCATGAACACCGCCTGATTGGCCTGCGAACCGGAGTTCGGCTGAACGTTGGCGGCATCGGCGCCGAACAGTTCCTTGGCGCGATCGATGGCCAGTTGCTCGGCCACGTCCACAAATTCACAGCCGCCGTAATAGCGCTTGCCCGGATAGCCTTCGGCGTACTTGTTGGTGAGTTGCGAACCCTGCGCTTCCAGCACCGCCCACGAAACATAGTTTTCCGAGGCGATCAACTCGATGTGATCTTCCTGACGGCGGTTTTCATTCTGAATCGCTGTCCAAAGCTCGGGGTCGGTCTTGGCGAGAGTGTTCTGCTTCAGGAACATGGCGGCATCCGGAGAAGGGTGGAAAGCCGCAGATTTTAGCACCCGCTCCCGGCCGCCCGCCAGCCGCCGGCTAGCCCGGCACTTCGTCCAGCACCCCCGGCAAATGTCGGCAATCGGCCCAGGAAATCAGGCGCCAGCCGCGTTCGTCGCGCTCCAGCCAATTGAGGGCGGCGTTCGGCAAGGTGAAATCGCGCGGCGCGTCCAGCGCACGGCTCATGGCGGCGCGATAGGCGATGTCGAGCACGCCGCCGTGGGTGAAGGCGAGCAGGTTTTGCCCCGGATGACGTTCGGCCAATGCGTCGAGCCCGCGCATCACGCGCGCGGCGAACACGATCAGGGATTCACCGCTGTCGAAATCGTAGTCGGGCGTGCGCGCCTGGTGATGACGATGGGCATGCGGCAACTGCTCGCGGGCCTCGGCCGCGGTAACGCCCTGCATCACGCCGAAATGTCGCTCGCGCAAAGTCGGCGCTGGCGACACGGCGAGACCAAGCCGGGCGGCGGCAATGCGCGCGGTGTGCCAGGCGCGGCGCAAGTCGCTGCTGTAGATCGCAGCGAAGCGATGACCCTCCAGCCCTTCGGCCACGGCCTTGGCCTGGGCTTCGCCGCGAGCATTGAGATCGATGTCGATTTGTCCCTGGATGCGCTTTTCGCCGTTCCAGTCGGTCTCGCCATGACGAACGAGACAGAATAGGCTGGGTTGTCTGCTTGGCATGGTCGGTATTCTATCGTCCCGCCAGAACCCGCCGTCCTCCCTGACACACGCCGCCGACCCGGTTTATAGTGTGACGATAGATAATGGGTTCCATTCGCAGGGAAGCCGACTGGAGAAAAAGCAAGTCATGTCACTGCAACCCTCGGAAATCACTGCGGCAACGCCGCTGGTAGCCAGCGAAGCCGAGCATCTGCTGAAGGTCGCCACCGAATCGCTGCTGGGTCATTTCGCCGACATCTGCGAAGGTGCGGTGATCGTTGATCGACAGGCGCGCATCGTCTGGATGAACGACCGCTATCCCAGGCGCCTCGGCGTTACCGACCCGGCGGCCGCCATCGGCCAGCCGGTCGAGAGCATCCTGCCCAACAGTCTGATGCGCGAGGTGGTCGACACCGGCCGTCCGATCATGCTCGACATCATGGACTTCGGCGAGGAATCCTTCGTCGTGGTTCGTCTGCCGCTGCGCGACAAGACCGGCACCGTAATCGGCGGCATCGGCCTGATGCTGCTCGACGACGCCATGGGTCTGGCGCCGCTGGTCTCGCGCTTCAATCGCCTCAAGCTTGACTATAGCGACTCGCAACGTCGCCTGGCGGAGGCGCGGCGGGCGAAATACACGCTTTCCAGCATCGTCGGCGCATCGGATGTCTGCGTCGCACTCAAGCAGCAGGCGCGACGCGCGGCGCGCACCCGGGCGCCGGTGCTGATCCAGGGCGAGACCGGCACCGGCAAGGAACTGCTGGCGCAAGCCATCCATAATGCCAGCCTGCGCGCCGACAAGGCCTTTGTCGCTGTCAACATTGCGGCGATCCCCGAGACCCTGCTCGAATCCGAATTCTTCGGCACCGCGCCCGGCGCCTTTACCGGCGCCGACCGCAAGGGGCGCGACGGCAAGTTCAAGCTCGCCGATGGCGGCACGCTGTTCCTCGACGAAATCGGCGACATGTCCGGCGCACTCCAGGCCAAGCTGCTGCGCGTACTGCAGGAGGGAGAGTTCGAGGCGCTCGGCTCCAACCGCTTGACCTCGGTGGATGTCCGCATCGTCGCCGCGACCAGCCGTGACCTGGAGGCGGAGATAGACGCGGGACGCTTCCGGGCCGACCTTTTTTACCGGCTGAACGTGGTTACCCTGTCGATGCCGCCGCTGCGCGAGCGGCTTGCCGACCTGCCGTTGCTCTGCGAACACATGGTGGAAGCGCTATGCCAGAAACTCGGGCTGCCACTGCGTGAAATCTCGCCCGAAGCACTGCGCAAGCTATACCGGCACCACTGGCCGGGTAACATCCGCGAGTTGCAGAACGTACTCGAGCGGGCGTTGATGATGAGCGATGGCGAAGTCCTGGCGCTTGCCGATATCGACGCCGTGCTGCCGGTTGCGAAGAATCCCCTGCCAGTCGCCGAGCCTGCCAGCCTGTTACTGGCCAAGGCCATTGCGGAAGCGGAAAAGGCCGCTATCCGCAAGGCACTGACCGCCTGCGGCGGCAACAAGGCGCGCGCCGCTGCGGAGCTTGGCATCTCCCGCACGTCGCTCTACGAAAAGATCGCCTTGCTCGGTCCCGTCTGAAAGAGGCGGGCGGGACTCGCACTAAAACTGTTCGCCGCGCCGTACCCGGTGTGCGGACAGGCGAACATCCAGCTTCCCGAATCCATCTGTTTCCAGGGTATTCCCTTGAATCACGGGGCGTGGCTCGCTCCTTGCGTAGCGGTATCCATCTTGGCCATCGCCTTTAATGATGCGGGGATGGGGCTTGTTGTAGAAGAACAGCCGCCTTCCACCGCACCGGCATCGTACAAAAAGACCTTTCATGAATCTCCGCGACAACACCATTCTGATCACCGGATCCGCCCGCGGCATCGGTGAAGCCGTCGCCCGTAGCTGTGCCGCAGCAGGCGCCAATCTTGTCATCGCCGACTTCGATGCAGCCGGCGCCCAGGCCACCGCGGCGCGCCTTTGTGCGGAAGGCGTGCAGGCCCTCGGCATCGCGGTCGATGTCTCGCAGCGAACCAGTGTCGAGGCCATGGTTGCCGCCGCGATCGCCCGCTTCGGTCGTATCGACGGCTTGGTGAACAATGCCGGCATCGTCGCCGATGCACAGTTGAAAAAGATGACCGACGCCCAGTGGGAAAGCGTGATCGGCGTCAATCTGCGCGGCCCCTACAACTGCGCCCACGCCCTGGTCGATCATTTCCTTGAAAATGGGTGCGGCAGCATCGTGAACATTTCGTCCGTGGTCGGTCTGTACGGCAATTTCGGCCAGACCAACTACGCCGCGGCCAAGGCCGGGCTGATCGGCATGACCAAGACCTGGGCCAAGGAACTGGGGCGCAAGGGTATTCGCAGCAACGCGATCTGCCCCGGCTTCATCCGCACGCCGATTCTCGATTCCATGCCCGACAAAGTGCTGGCGGAGATGGCCTCCAAGGTACCGCTGGGAAGACTGGGTCGGCCCGAGGAAATCGGCACGGTTGCGGCTTTCTTGTGCTCGGATGCGGCAAGTTATGTGAACGGTGCCGTGATCGAGGTCAGCGGCGGTATTTCGATGTGAAAAGCTCGTCATGCCCCAGCATCCGCTGATAGCGTCCTTGCCCACCGGCGAGACCGGCAAGGTGGTCAGCGCGCGACAGGCGGTGCAACTGATCCGCGATGGCGACACCATCGCCACCAGCGGTTTTGTCGGCATCGGCTTCGCCGAGAACATCGCGGTCGCGCTCGAATCTCTCTTCCTCGAAGGCGAGGAGGCCGATCTGCAGGGCCTCGGCCGACCGCGCAACCTGACGCTGGTGTATGCCGCCGGACAGGGAGACGGGAAAGACCGCGGCTTGAACCATCTCGGTCACGACGGCCTCGTAAAACGCGTAGTCGGCGGCCACTGGGGTCTGGTACCCAAGCTGCAGCAACTCGCGGTGGCCAACCGCATCGAGGCCTGGAACCTGCCGCAGGGTGTGATCTGTCATTTGTTCCGCGATATCGCCGCCGGCAAGCCGGGAACGCTGACCCGGGTCGGGCTGGGTACCTTCGTCGATCCACGCCATGGCGGCGGCAAGCTGAATGACAAGACCATCGGCAGCGGTGCGGATCTGGTTCGTTTGATGGAAATCGACGGCGAGGAATACCTTTTCTACAAGGCCTTTCCGATCAACGTCGGCATCATCCGCGGTACCACGGCCGATGCCGATGGCAACATCACGATGGAGAAGGAAGCGCTGACCCTGGAGGCTCGGGCGATCGCCATGGCAGCCCATAACTCGGGCGGCATCGTCATCGCCCAGGTCGAACGCATCGCCGAACGCTACACCCTCAACCCGCGCCAGGTAAAGATTCCCGGCGTGCTGGTCGATTGCGTGGTGGTGGCGGAGAAACCCGAGTACCACATGCAGACCTTCATCGAAGCCTACAGCCCGGCATTTTCCGGCGAAATCCGGGTGCCGATGTCGGCCATCGAGCCGATGGCGATGGACGAGCGCAAGATCATCGCCCGTCGTGCCGCGATGGAACTCTCGGCCAACGATGTGGTGAATCTCGGCATCGGCATGCCGGAAGGCGTCGCCTCGGTCGCCGCCGAAGAAAAGATCATCGACCTCATCACGCTCACCGCCGAGCCCGGTGTAATCGGCGGCGTGCCGGCAGGCGGCCTCAATTTCGGCGCCGCCACCAATACCCAGGCCATCCTCGACCAGCCCAGCCAGTTCGATTTCTACGATGGTGGCGGACTCGATCTGGCCTTTCTCGGGCTCGCCCAGGCCGATCGCGAAGGCAACCTCAATGTTTCCAAATTCGGCCCCAAGCTGGCCGGCGCTGGCGGCTTCATCAACATCAGCCAAAACGCGAAGAAGGTGGTGTTCGTGGGCACCTTCACCGCCGGCAAGCTGGAGATCGAACTGGCGGCCGGCGGTCTGACAATCCTCGCTGACGGCAAGGCCAGGAAGTTCGTGCGGCAAGTCGAGCACCGCACCTTCAGCGGCCCGGTCGCGGCAAAGAGCGGCAAGACCGTGCTCTACATCACCGAGCGCTGCGTGTTCCGCCTGTGCGCCGAAGGACTGGAACTGATCGAGATCGCCCCCGGCGTGGACCTGCAACGCGACATCCTCGATCGCATGGATTTCGCCCCGATCCTGCGCCAGCCGCCGGTCCTGATGGATGCGCGCATTTTCGCGCCGGCACCGATGGGCCTGCGCGCCCAACTACTGGAGAAGCCGATCGAACAACGCCTGAGCTACGACCCGGGACAGAACATCTTCTTCGTCGATTTCGAGGGCCTCTCGGTGCGCGGCACGGAGGACATCGATCATATCCTGCGTGCCGTCGAGGCACGTCTGGCCCCGATCGGGCACAAGGTGACGGCGGTGGTCAATTACGAGCGCTTCAGCATCGCACCGGAACTCATCGACGACTACACCGGCATGGTCAAGGGCCTGATGGAGCGCCACTACAGCAACGTGACGCGCTACACCGCGAGCACCTTCCTGCGCGCCCGGCTCGGCGAATCCTTCGGCAAGCGGGTCGCCGATCCACAAATTTTCGAGACCCGCGACGAAGCGCACCGGTACCTGCGGCTCAAGGCATCCGAATCGCCATGACGGGTACAACGACGCGGGCGCACCGCGGCAAACTCCGGCTCGCGAACGATTCAGGGCTTGTTGCGCGCGTCGCTGCGGAACATGCGGGCCAGGTTCTGCCGCACATAGCCGATGTGATTGGCGACCGCGGCGAGCGCCTGTTCGGCATCACCCTTTTCGATGGCCCGCCACACCGCGCGATGCTGATCGAGCAATTGCTCCTTCGCCGCCGGTACCTGAACCAGTTCGCTCAGGTTGCGCCGCAGGTTGTCGCGCATCAGACGCAGCAGGCTCGCCGTCAGGTGGCCCACGATGACGTTGTGCGAGGCCTCGGCAATGGCCTGGTGAAATGCCAGATCGGTATCAACCTGGGCGTCGAGGTCGGTCCCGGAGAATGCCTCCTCAAGCATTGCCAGGCATTTGTGAACGCGTTCCCGATCGGCGACGGTGGCTCTAAGCGCAGCACATTCCGCGGCCCGCCCCTCCAGCATGTGGCGAAACTCGAGCATGTCCTCATGCACCGCGGGATGGTCACGCAATATCGCTTCCCAGGGATTGCCGAAACTCGCATCCAGGTGATTCGTCACAAAAGTGCCGCCGCCTTGCCGGCTTTCCAGCAGGCCGCGCGCAACCAGTTTCTGGATCGCCTCGCGCAGCGAGGCACGCGACACGCCCAATTGCGCCGACAGCCCCCGCTCCGAAGGCAGGCGATCACCCGCCTTCAACTGGCCCTCGAGTACGCGCTGTTCAATTTCCCGGACGACTACATCGGCAAGTCGCGGGGCGGTCATTTTTGAATCCATCGGCAAAATATAACACTGGTCTGACCACAATATCAACTGAGTTGACGAGCGCCAATGACTATCTGGAAATGCGCAGCTACACCTATTGACAGCTGGGCTCACGGCCCTTACCATTCTAAAACTGCTGGTCTGACCATTGATCCAAACACCGAACGCTGGCGACATCCCACCGCATGGACAGATGGTTCTCGGCGACTCAAACAAAGCGCTGATGCCGTCACGGAGAAGTTCTTGACTCAACCAATATTGAATGCTCAGGTTAAGATGTCTGCAGGTGGCTCCGGATTGAAATCCAGAAAAATGCGGGGGCGCGCTGTGTTTAGGCTGCACGCATTCCCGCTCCATGGCGACCATGCATCGCCGGACGGCTTCGAGGAGACATCATGCAAGGCCTGTTGAAACTTTCCCGACTGGTCGACTGGCTGAACGGGCAACTCGGTCGCGGACTGAAGTGGCTGATCCTGGCCGCCGTGCTTATTTCGGCCGGCAACGCCATCGTGCGCAAGGCCTTCGACATGAGCTCGAATGCGCTGCTGGAAATCCAGTGGTACCTGTTTGCTGCCGTGTTCATGCTGGGCGCCGGCTTTGCTTTCCTGAAGAATGCCCACGTCCGCATCGATTTCATTTCCAACCACCTCTCGGCGCGCACGCGCAACCTGATCGACATAATCGGCATCGTCGTCTTCCTGCTGCCGCTGTGCTACATGCTCGTCACGCTGTCCTGGCCACTGTTTGCCAATGCCTGGAACAGCGGCGAGATGTCGCAGAACGCCGGCGGCCTGATCCGCTGGCCTATGTACGGACTGATTCCACTCGGCTTCGCCCTGCTCGCGCTGCAAGGGCTTTCCGAACTGATCAAGCGCGCCGCCTTCATCACCGGCGCCGGGCCGGATGTCATCAGCCACATCGGGAGCGAAGCCGAAGACGAAATCGCCCACGAAATCGAGGAACACGCGGCACTGGTTCGGGAGGAAGTTCGCTGATGGAATTCATTGTCAACAACTTCGTGCCGCTGATGTTCGGCGGCCTGCTGCTGTTCCTCGTGACCGGATTTCCGGTGGCCTTTGCACTGGCCGCCACCGGCCTGTTCTTCGGTTTCATCGGCATGGAAGCCGGCCTGTTCCCGCCCTCGCTGTTCCAGGCACTGCCGCTACGCGTCTTCGGCATCATGCAGAACGACACACTGCTGGCGATTCCCTTCTTCACCTTCATGGGCATCATCCTCGAGAAAAGCGGCATGGCCGAGGACTTGCTGGAAACCATCGGCCAAGTGTTCGGCCCGGTACGCGGCGGCCTCGCACTCGCCGTCATCTTCGTCGGCGCCCTGCTCGCGGCAACCACCGGCGTGGTGGCCGCGGCGGTGATCTCGATGGGCCTGATCTCGCTGCCCATCATGCTGCGCAACGGCTACAACCGTACTATCGCCACCGGTGTCATCACCGCCTCGGGCACGCTGGCGCAGGCGATTCCGCCCTCGCTGGTACTGATCGTGATGGCCGACCAGCTTGGCCGTTCGGTGGGCGACATGTATGCCGGCGCACTGGTGCCGGGCCTGTTGCTGGTGGCCTGCTACGCCGCATTCGTGGTCGTCATCGCCATCGTCAAACCGGCATGGGTGCCGGCGCTGCCGCCGGAGTCACGGATATACAAGGAAGCCAACGGCTCCTCGGGGCACAAGTCGCTGTTGTTCCTGATGCTGCTTGCCGCCGCTGCCGGCATCGGCTGGAGCCAGGTGCATGACGGAATAATCGGCGGATGGACCGGCCGCGAAGACCCAGCCCCGAACGACGAGATACTGATCCTGTCGATGACGGTATCCGCCTTCGTCGCGCTCGGCCTGGCGATCCTGAACCACTTGTTCAAGCTCGGCCTGCTGTCGAAGCTGTCTGAACGCGTCACCTTCGTCCTTATCCCGCCGCTGGTGCTGATCTTCCTGGTGCTCGGCACCATCTTCCTTGGCCTCGCCACCCCGACCGAAGGCGGCGCCATGGGTGCGCTGGGCGCCTTCATCATGGCCCTGGCGCGGCGCAAGCTGGAACTGAGACTGCTCAAGGAAGCCCTGGAGAACACCACCAAGCTGGCGATTTTCGTGCTCTTCATCCTGATCGGTTCGACGGTGTTTTCCTTCACCTTCAACGCCGCCGACGGCCACATTTTCATTGAGCACCTGTTCAGCAAGCTGCCGGGCGGCGCCCTGGGCTTCCTGATCGTGGTGAACCTGCTGGTCTTTGTTCTGGGCATGTTCATCGACTTCTTCGAAATCGCCTTCATCGTCGTGCCTCTGATCGCCCCGGTGGCCGAGAAAATCCTGCCCGGCCTGTTGCCGCCAGGCAGCGACGCGCTGATCTGGTTCGGGGTGATCATCGCCATGAACCTGCAAACTTCCTTCCTCACGCCGCCCTTCGGCTTTGCGTTGTTCTACCTGCGCAGCGTCGCCGCCAAGAGCGACTACAACGACCGTATCACCGGCAAGCGTATCCCGGCCGTGACCACCAACCAGATCTACAGCGGTGCGATTGCCTTCATCGTACTGCAGGTGATCATGATCGCGGTCGTGGTGATCTATCCCAGCATTGTGCTCGACAGCCTCGACCAGCCTCCGGCGGCCAGCGCCCAGGACTCCCAGCTTGAGGCCCCGCCGCCGGTCGACCTGGAAGCGGCAGCGGAAGAGGGCGAGAAAACCGATTCTGGCGAGGCGGAAGGGGAGAAGGGCAAAGACGACGAAGACGATGCCTCGAAGGCCCTGCAGCAATCCATCGACAAGGGCAAGTAGTACTGCAGGTGTTTGTTGTAGTATCCGGCGACGGGCCAGTCCGGCCCAGTCGTCATAATTGAACAACATCAAGGAGAAGATTTATGGAACGTCGCAAGTTTCTGCAGAACGCCGGCATTGCCGGCATCCTGGCCGCCGGCGTCGCGCCGGCGGTACACGCGCAGGCACCGGCAATCCGCTGGCGCCTGGCATCGAGCTTCCCCAAGGCGCTCGACACCATCTACGGTGCCGCAGAAGTGTTCGCCAAGAAAGTCAGCGAAGGCACCGGCGGCAAGTTCACCATCTCGGTGCATGCCGGCGGCGAACTGATGCCGGCCTTCGGCGTGGTGGATGGCGTGCAGCAGGGCACCGTTGAATGCGCCCATACCGCCCCCTACTACTTCTTCGGCAAGGACGACACTTTCGCCATCGACTGCGCGATCCCCTTCGGCCTCAACAGCCGCCAGATGACCGCCTGGATGTACGAGGGTAATGGCATGACGCTGCTGCGCGAGTTCTACAAGAACTACAACATCGTCAATTTCCCGATGGGCAACACCGGCGCCCAGATGGGTGGCTGGTATCGCAAGGAAATCAAGTCCGTGGCCGACATCAAGGGCCTCAAGATGCGCATCGGCGGCTTCGGCGGCAAGGTGTTGTCGGCCATCGGCGGCGTACCGCAGAACATTCCCGGCGGCGAAATCTACCAGGCGCTGGAAAAAGGCACCATCGATGCCACCGAATGGGTCGGCCCTTACGACGACGAAAAGCTCGGCTTTTACAAGGTCGCCAAGCACTACTACTATCCCGGTTGGTGGGAAGGCGGCCCGCAGCTCTCGCTCTATGTCAACCAGAAGGCCTGGGATGCACTGCCCGCCGATTACAAGGCAGTCGTCGAAACTTCGGCCTCGCACGCCCACGTCGTGATGCAGGCCAAGTACGATGCCAAGAATCCGGCGGCCCTGAAGCGCCTGGTGGCTGCCGGCGCCAAGCTGCACGTCTTCGACAAGAGCATCCTCAAGGCCGCCCATGACGCCGCGATGGCGCTGTACTCGGACCTGTCGGCCAAGAACCCGGCCTGGAAGAAGGTCTACGAAGACTACGCGGCCTTCCGCGACGATCAGCACCTGTGGTTCCGTTTTGCCGAGGCCGGCTTCGACAACTTCATGCAGACCGGTCGCAGCGCTCCCGCCAAGGCAATGCCGAAGAAGAAGTAAATTCGTGCTTGTCCGGCTGCAGCAATGGCTGCCGCCGAAGACAAACCCCGCCCCGGCGGGGTTTGTCATTTCTTACGCTGGGGCCAGACGCCAGAGCGAGGTCAACTCGGCTGCCCGTGCGACATGCAAGGGATCGGAGCTGTCGGTGACGCGAGGATGGCGCGGTTTGACATCACTGCGCCCGAGGGCCTTCAGACCGGCGGCGTCGAAGGTCGCCAGCAACTCGCCACGACTGCGCAAACCCAGGTGTTCGGCAAGATCGGAAAGTATCAGCCAGCCCTCGCCGCCTGGTAGCAGATGCCCGGCGAGCCCACGGATGAATCCAGTCAGCATTCGGCTGTCCGGGTCATACACGGCGCGCTCGAGCGGGGTGCCGGCGCGACCGGGAAGCCAGGGCGGATTGCACACCACCAGCGACGCGCGTCCCGGCGGAAACAGGTCGGCATCCCGCACGTCCACCCGCGACCCAAGGCCGAGCCTTGCGATGTTTTCCCTGGCGCAGGCCAGGGCGCGCGGATCCTGATCGGTGGCAACGACGTGGTCGACACCGCGTCGTGCCAGCACGGCGGCCAGCACGCCGGTGCCGGCGCCGATGTCGAAGGCCAGGTCACAGTTGGCGGGCAACGGCGCCGATGCCACCAGATCGACATACTCGCCGCGTACCGGTGCAAACACGCCGTAGTGCGGATGAATACGTGCGCCGAGGGCGGCAATCTCGACGCCGTGCTTGCGCCACTCGTGGGCGCCGATCAGCCCCAGCAGTTCGCGCAACGAGGCGACGAAGGGACCCTGCGCCTCACCGTAGGCTTCGCTGCACGCCTGCCGCACGTCGGGCGCCCGCCGCAACGGCACCTGGTAGTCTGCGTCGAAGGGCAGCAGCAGCATGCCCAGCGTGCGCGCCCGCTGCGCCTGGGCCAACCGGTACTGGTGGAAAGCTGCGGCCGGTGCGGCATCGGGCGCGACCGCCTTGCGCGGTTTGCGCTCGATGCGCCGCGCCAGCGCCTGCAGCAACTGGCGCGCGTTCTGGAAGTCGCCGCGCCAGAGCAGCGCCGTACCCTCGCAGGCCAGGCGATAGGCGGCGTCGGCGGTGAGGCGATCGTCGGCGACCAGCACTCTGCGCGGCGGCGGCACGCCGCTCTCCGAATGCCAGCGGGCCGAGTGCAGGCCATCGTCCTCGTTCCAGGACACCAGCGGCGCGACGCTTACCACGTGGCCTCGCGGCGGCAGAACCTGGCTGGCAACACGGACGCTCCCTGACGATCATCGAAGGGGCGCATGGTACTAGGCCGGCAAGCAACTGTAAATTTTGCGTGCAGGCAATCGCGCCTTTGCCTTGCCGCCGTCCCGCCAGCGCCGACTCTTGCGGTAAAGTCGCGATCCCCGCTATTTGTCTTGCCGCCATGCCGCCACGCCTGCTATTCACCATCGTCTTCATCGAAGGCTATTGTTCCCTCGGCGCGGAAATCATCGCCCTGCGGAGACTGATTCCGCACGTCGGCAGTTCCATCGTGATTACCGCGCCGACCATCGGCCTGTTCCTGCTCGCCCTCGCGCTGGGCTACCACTCCGGCAGCAGGGTGGCGACCGACTATCGCGCCGTAGTGGCGCGCAATTTCCTCGTCTCCGCTGCGTTGATGGGCGCAGGGCTGGCGGGCGCAAGTGTCAACGCCATTTTTGCCGCAGCACCGGCGGCAATGGCCTACCTGATTTTCATCGGCGCCATCCTTTGTCCGCTGGCCTGGCTGCTGGGGCAGACCGTGCCGATCCTGACCAACCTGATGCGAGCGCAGCGCAGCGGCGAAGCGGCGGGACGCGCGCTCTACTGGTCCACCCTCGGCTCCTTTCTCGGCTCTGTCACCCTGTCGCTCGGCGTCATGCAAATGTTCGGCGTCTGGACCGCCGTCTTGCTCGGCGCCGTGATGCTGGTCGCCGGCTCCGCGCTGGTGCAGCGCCCTCGCCCGCTGGCGGCGACGCTGCTGGCAACTGTTGCCGGACTCAGCGTGGCCGCGAACCTCGGCGACCGGCAGCGCGCCGACACGGCTTACGCCGACTACCAGGTGGAAGCCGTTGCGCGGGAAGGCATGCAGTCGCCGCGCGCCTTCCGCGTGAACAACCAGGTCGCGTCAGTGATCGACAACAGCGAACCGCCCCGCTATGCCCGCTACGTGCAGCACCTGCGCCGCATCCTGCTCGAGGATCTGGCTTTCAACAACCGCGACATCCTGGTGCTGGGCGCCGGCGGCTTCACGCTGTCCCACCGCGAACCGGCCAACCGCTACACCTACGTCGACATCGACCCGGCGATCCGCGCCATCGCCGAACGCGACTTCCTGCGCGAGCCGGCGCGTGGCGAATTCGCAGCCACCGACGCACGCCGCTTCGTCATCGAAACGGCGCGCCGTTATGACGCGATCGTAGTCGATGTCTATAGCGCTCGCACCTCGATTCCCGGCCATCTGGTGACGCGCGAATTCTGGCGCGACACGCGCCACGCCTTGAAACCCGGCGGGGTGATGCTGGCCAATCTGATACTCGACGGCAAACTCGCCAGCCCCTATGCGCGCAATCTGCTGGCCACCATCGAAAGCGCCTACGGCCGCTGCGCCGTCGAAGTGCTGGACAAGGCAGCCGAGCGCAGCAATGTGATTGTCACTTGCTTCGCCAAAACGGATGGCGAAGCCACCCGCATCTACGTGGATGAGCGGAATCTGGCTGATTTCGACAGTGCGCGGTCGCCGTAGCCCACCAACCGAATCGTGTCGCCGGCCCGCCGGCACCGACTTTCTATCCGTGTCAGTTGCCGGCTATCGTCATGCGCTCGACCAGAATCGAGCCGACCTGTTTCGAACCCCGTACCTCGATGTCATTGCCGATGGCGGCAATGCCGCGCAGCATCTGGCGCAAGTTGCCGGCAATGGTGATCTCTTCCACCGGATAGGCGATCTCGCCGTTTTCCACCCAGTAACCCGCTGCGCCGCGCGAATAGTCGCCGGTCACGTAATTCACGCCCTGGCCGAGCAGTTCGGTGACCAGCAGGCCTGTTCCCATTTGGCGCAGCAGCCCCGCGAGGTCATGCCGCCCCGGTTGCACCATCAGATTGTGCGCGCCGCCGGCGTTGCCGGTGGTCTGCATGCCCAGCTTGCGCGCCGAGTAGGTGGACAGGAAATAGCCTTGCAGCACGCCGTTCTTCACCACTTCGCGATCGCGAGTGGCAACTCCGTCGTCGTCGAATGGCGAGGAGCCGAAGGCACCCCGGATATGGGGTCGCTCACTGATCTGGACGAAGTCGGGAAATAATTGCTGGCCAAGACTGTCGAGCAGAAACGAGGTCTTGCGATACAGCGAGCCGCCGGAAATTGCATGCACGAAACTGCCGATCAACCCCACCGCCAGCGGCGCTTCAAAAATCACCGGGCATTTTCGGGTCTTCAGCTTGCGGGCGCCGAGACGCGCCAGCGCACGCCGCGCCGCATAATCGCCGATGCGCGCTGCATCGGGAAACTCATCCGCATTGCGGCGTGTCGCATACCAGTCGTCGCGCTGCATGTCCTCACCCTCGCCGGCGATCACCGAGCACGAGACATAGTGTCGCGAAGTGGCAAAGCCGCCCATGAAGCCGAGACTGTTGGCGGAAACAAAATGTGCCGTCTGCGCCGAAACACTGGCGCCTTCCGAGTTCTTCACCAGCGGACTGACATCGAAGGCGGCCTGTTCGCAGCGGCGTGCAATGTCGATTGCTGCCTCCACCGAAATGTCCCATGGATGAAACAGATCGAGATCCATGCTCTTCTTCGCCAGCAGTTTGGCGTCAGGCAGGCCGGCACAATCGTCTTCGGCGGTGAATCGCGCGATCGACAGCGCGGCGTCGACCGAAGCTTTCAGCGCTGCCGGCGAGAAATCGGAACTGCTGGCATGGCCGCGCCGCTGGCCGATATAGACCGATACTCCAAGTCCCTTGTCACGGTTGTATTCGATGGTTTCCACCGCCTGCCGGCGCACGCTGACCGACTGGCCGAAACCTTCCGAAACATCGACCTCGCAGGCCGTGGCGCCCCTGGCTGCGGCGTGATCGAGCGCGGCCTGCGCCAGCGCGCGCAATGCCTCCTGAGAATGAGCAAAACCTTGGGACATGCGGGAACCCTTCAAGAGTAAGACTCTGTGTCGCGAAGCTATAATCATAACCGTGGAAAATACCTATAACGAAGCGGACGAATATTCCGGCCCGAGTAAATCGCAGTTGAAGCGCGAGATGACTGCCTTGCAGGATCTCGGCGCGGAACTGGTGGCGCTGTCGAAGGAACGTCTGGCCAAGATCGACATGCCGGAACGGCTGCGCGATGCGCTGCTGGATGCGCAGCGCTTCACCAAACATGAGGCCAAACGTCGCCAGATGCAATACATCGGCAAGATCATGCGCGATATCGATGCGGCGCCATTGCAGGCGGCGATGGACGAAATCAAGGGCAATTCGGAGGCCGCCAACATCCGTCAGCACCGTCTCGAAAACCTGCGCACGCGCTTGATGGAAGACGAAACAAGGTTCAGCGAAGTGGCCCGCGACTTTCCCGGTGCCGACATCCAGCATCTGCGCCAGTTGCGCCGTAACGCGCTGAAAGAAGCGCAACAGGGCAAACCGCCGCGCGCCTACCGCGAGTTGTTCAGGGAGCTGCGCGATCTGGAAGGCAAGGTCGACACGGAAGACGCGGCCGACTAGCTAGGCAAAGTCGCGCTGTGGCACTGCCGATGCGATCGCACTCGATGTAAGTATCGTCAAGGCCGCCTGGGCATGCTCGGCGGCGTCCCGCCCCAGTCCCGTCAGATAGCCGCCATCAACTTGCGTCAGCAATCCCTTGGCATATAAACGGGCAGTTGCGGCAATGACTTCCGGATCGGCGGTCTTATGTACCTTTATGCCCTGCCGGCTGGTCTCCAGGTCGAAGCGGATCAAGGTGTTCAGTTCATGGACTAGATCAGGCGTATAGGGCATGGACAAACCTCGCTCTTTGGAATGTGCGTGAAATGTGCGGCAATGCCGGACTGACTCCATTCTAGCTTCCCGACGAGCGAACGCAGCCCCCTGACAGAACGAAATCTCTCGCTGCGTCACTAATTACAAACCCGGATCGGCGCCTTCGCCCTTCTGCGTGGCCTCGACCATCTGCCGCGTCAGTTGCGGCGCCAGCAATTCCATGAAGTCGTATTCGTAGCCACGCAGCCATGTATCGCGGCGGAAGGCAAGGCGCGTGGTATTGCCCTCGAATAGATGGTTGGCAGGCATGGCAGCGAGCGCGTCATCGCGCAGGGGATCGAAGGCCATTTCGGCGATGATGCCGACCCCCAGCCCCAGTCCGACATAGGTCTTGATCACATCGGAATCGATGGCGGTCAGCATCACGTTGGGATGCAGGCTCTGGCGCTCGAATGCCCGATCAATACGCGAACGGCCGGTAAATGTCGCGTCATAGGTGATCAGCGGATACTCGGCCAGCGCCGCAAGAGTTAGCGGATGAACCGCCAGCAAGGGGTGCCCTTTCGGCGTCACCACCAAGTGCGCCCACTGGAAGCAAGGCAGGGTCAGCAGTTCCGCATGCCGATCCAGCGCCTCGGTGGCGATGCCAAGATCCGCAGTTCCGTCCAGTACCCACCCAGCCACCTGCACCGGGCTGCCTTGCTGGATGTGCAGACGAATCTGCGGATGGCGCTGGACGAAGCGCCGAATCACCGGTGGCAGGGTGTAGCGCGCCTGGGTATGCGTGGTCGCGATGGACAGGATGCCGCTGCTTTCCGCCGTGTAGTCGGCGCCGACCCGCTTCATGTTCTGCGCTTCGCTCAGGATGCGCCGAGCCATGGCGAGCAAGATGAGGCCAGGGGCGGTGGTGCCGGTGAGACGCTTGCCACTGCGCTCGAAAATCGTTACGCCCAGTTCTTCCTCGAGCAATCCGATCTGCTTGGAGACGCCCGGCTGCGAGGTAAACAGGGCGTCCGCAGCGGCGGAAATGCTCAGTCCGCGCCGCTCGACTTCCACCAGGTAACGCAGTTGCTGTAGCTTCATGGTGCGATTATATATCCAATAGTTCTATATAAATAGCAAATAAGTATTTTTAAGAACTATGTGACTTCGCTACGATGCACTGCATCATGGATATCGTACTCAACCCCGCGCTTTCTCTTTCCGGCTTTGTGGTCGGGCTGCTGGTTGGCCTGACCGGAGTCGGTGGCGGAGCCCTGATGACGCCTTTACTGGTCCTGGGCTTCGGCATCAGGCCGGTGACCGCAGTAGGCACTGACTTGCTCTACGCCGCCATCACCAAGAGCGGCGGCAGTTGGGTGCATCACCGCCACGGCAACATCGACTGGCACATCATCCGGCTGCTCGCCGCCGGCAGTGTTCCGGCCGCCGCCCTGACCTTGTCGTTACTGGCACGGCTCGGCGCGCAGGGTCATGGCGCCTCGGGACTCATCTCGGCGGTGCTCGGCGTCGCCCTGCTGCTGCCCGCCGCGTCGCTGATCTTCCGCCAGCGCCTGCTTGAGTGGGCCAGACGCCGTCCCGCCAGCGCCGACTTTCAGAAACACACGGCCTGGCTCACCGTTCTCTCCGGCGCAATCGTCGGCGTTCTGGTGACGATTACATCGGTCGGCGCAGGCGCGCTGGGCGTCACCGCGCTGACTTTTCTCTATCCGAACCTCGCCACGCGCCGCATCGTCGGCTCCGACATCGCCCATGCCGTGCCGCTGACCCTGGTCGCCGGCCTCGGCCACTGGTGGCTGGGTTCGGTCGATGTACCGCTGTTGCTCAACCTGTTGCTCGGATCGCTACCCGGCATCGCGCTGGGCAGCCATCTGGCCACCCGTGTCCCCGAGCGCGGCCTGCGCAGTCTGCTGGCCGCAGTCCTGCTGCTGGTCGGCGGCAAACTCATCCTTGCCTGAATTGGAAAACCACGCATGTATCGCTACGACAGCATCGATCACACCATCGTTCAGGCCCGCGTTGCGCAGTTTCGTGACCAGACGCGGCGCTATCTGGCCAATGAACTGAGCGAGGACGAGTTCCGTCCGCTACGCCTGCAAAACGGTCTCTATATCCAGCGCCACGGCCCGATGCTGCGCATCGCCGTGCCCTACGGACTGCTCTCGGCAAAGCAGTTGCGCACGCTGGCCGACGTAACGCGCCGCTACGACGAGGGCATCGGTCATTTCACCACTCGCCAGAATCTGCAACTCAACTGGGTCAAGTTGCCGCAGGTACCTGACCTTCTGGCCGATCTGGCGGATGCAGAGCTGCACGCCATCCAGACCTCGGGCAACTGCATCCGCAACATCACCACGGATCACTTTGCCGGAGTCGCCGCCGACGAAATCGCCGATCCGCGCCCTTGGGCGGAATTGCTGCGGCAGTGGTCGACCTTGCATCCGGAATTCGCCTACCTGCCGCGCAAGTTCAAGGTGGCGATAAGCGGCTCCAAAGAGGACCGCACGGCACTCCTGGTGCATGACCTCGGCCTGCAACTGGTAAGGAACGATGGTGGCGAGCTTGGCTTTGCCGTGTACGCTGGCGGCGGCCTGGGGCGCACCCCGCTCCTCGCCTCGAAATTGAACGATTTTCTACCCTGGCAACATCTCTTGACCTATTGCGAAGCGCTGCTGCGGGTGTACAACCGTTTCGGTCGCCGCGACAACATCTACAAAGCGCGCATCAAGATTCTGGTCAAGGCCATCGGCAGCGAAGAGTTCGCGCGCCAGGTAGACGCGGAATGGGCGCATCTGAAGGATGGTCCTTCGACGCTCACAGAGGCCGAAGTGGATCGCGTCGCCGCGCAATTTGCCGCGCCCAACTACGAGAATGTTGCCAGCGAAGATCTCTGCCACATTGCCTTCCAGCGCGAAGACAAAGCCTACGCGCGCTGGGTGGAACGCAACGTGCACGCGCACCGGGTTCCCGGCTATGCCGCTGTCACTCTGTCGCTGAAAAAGCCCGGAGCATCTCCCGGCGACGCCACTTCGGCGCAAATGGAAGAAGCGGCAGAACTCGCCGAGCGCTTCAGCTTCGGTGAAATCCGCGTTTCCCATGAACAGAATCTGATTCTGGCCGACGTCCCGCAGCGCGATCTATACACAATCTGGCAGCGCGCCAAGGCCACCGGACTGGCGAGCCCGACGGTGGGCCTGCTGGCCGACCTGATCTCCTGCCCCGGCGGTGATTTCTGCTCCCTGGCCAACGCCAAGTCCCTGCCGATTGCCGAGGCCGTCCTCGATCGCTTCTCCGATCTCGACTACCTGCATGACATTGGCGAGATCGAGCTCAATATCTCCGGTTGCGTGAACTCCTGCGGCCACCATTACCTGGGTGCAATCGGCATTCTCGGCGTCGACAAGCACGGCGAGGAGTGGTACCAGATCACCATCGGCGGCGCCCAAGGCAACGCGGCGGTCATTGGCGAAACCATTGGTCCTTCCTTCGCCGCGGCAGACGTGCCGGATGTCATCGAGCAACTGATCGAAACCTACCTGATTCGCCGCCATGTAGATGAAAGCTTCAGCGACACCGTACGCCGTATCGGACTGGAGCCCTTCCGTACTTCGGTCTATTCCAACACTACTTCGCAAAGGAAAACTGCAAATGCGTAACTTGCAAACCCATCGGCTCATCAAGGAACGTCTTCTGCAGGAGGACGTATGGAAAGTAGTGACCCTGATTGACGGCCAGCCCGAACTGGACGTGTGCCTGCCGGTCGGCCCGCTGTTGGTGCCGGTCTCGGTCTGGAAGGCGAAGAAAGCCTGCCTGATCCATCGTGAATACGAGCATGGCACTCCGCTCGGAATCTGGTTGTCACCTGACGACGATCCGGCCGAAATCGCGAAGGATGTCGACGACTTCACGGTTATTGCTGTGCATTTCCCGAAATTCACCGACGGCCGCGGCTATTCGACCGCCCGCCTGCTACGCGAGCGCTATGGCTATGACGGCGAACTGCGCGCCTTTGGCGATATCGGCCGCGACCAGATCTTCTTCCTCAATCGGGTGGGCTTCGACAGCTTCCTGATCGGTGAAGGACGCAACGCCGAAGAAGCCCTTGCCGCATTCGACGATTTCCCCGAGGCCTATCAGGCGGGAAGCGACCTGCCGATTCCCCTTTTCCGCCGCCGCGCGGCCTGACGAGAACATCATGATCCGCGAATCCCTGCCTGACCTGGCCAATCCTGAGCTGGTGGATATCGTGGCGGCAAAAGCCACGCGAGCCACCATGCTCTTGCGCAACATTGCGCGCGACTACGCACCGGTGGTCTTTGCCAACAGTCTGGGTGCCGAGGACATGGTGCTGACCGATTTGATCTGGCGCGAAGAAATCAACATCGCAATTTTTTCGCTGGATACGGGCCGTCTTCCGCTAGAAACCTACGAGCTGATCCACCAGACGGAAAAGCACTACGGCCGCAAACTGGACATCTACTTCCCGCGTCATGAGGCGGTCGAAACTTACGCCCGCACACACGGCAGCCACGGCTTTTACGACTCGGTGGAGGCGCGCAAAGCCTGCTGCCACGCGCGCAAGGTCGAACCGCTGCAACGCGCGCTGGCAGGCAAGGGAGCCTGGGTCACCGGCCTGCGCGCAGCACAGTCGGCGACGCGCGACAGGCTGAAGGTCATCAGCCAGGACACGACGAACAACCTGGTCAAGGCCAGCCCCCTGACGGACTGGAGCGAGGCCGAAGTCTGGGTTTATCTGCGAGCCAACAACGTGCCCTACAACCGGCTGCATGACCGCAACTTTCCGAGCATCGGCTGCGCACCCTGCACCCGTGCCATCCAGCCCGGAGAGGATGTGCGCGCCGGCCGCTGGTGGTGGGAAACCCCGGAAACGAAAGAGTGCGGCTTGCATCTGGTGGATGGCCGCCTGCAGCGCACTTCAAGACGGATGGCCGAGGCATGAGTACGCTGGCCTTGCAGCAGCGCGCCACTCTGTCGCATCTGGATTGGCTGGAGGCGGAGTCCATTCACATCCTGCGCGAAGTAGCGGGGCAATGCGCCAATCCGGTTCTACTGTTTTCGGGGGGAAAAGACTCGCTGGTCCTGCTGCGGCTGGCGGAAAAAGCCTTTCGCCCCGGACGCTTTCCCTTTCCCCTGCTCAACATCGATACCGGCCACAACTACGACGAAGTGATCGATTTCCGCGACTCTCGCGCATGCCAGTTGAATGAACGACTGATTGTGCGCTGCGTCGAGGATTCGATGCGGCGCGGCACCGTGGTGCTGAAATCACCCAGTGAGTCGCGCAACAAACATCAATCCGTCACGCTGCTCGAAGCCATTGCCGAATTCGGCTTCGACTGCTGTATCGGCGGCGCGCGCCGTGACGAGGAAAAGGCAAGGGCCAAGGAACGCATCTTTTCCTTTCGCGACGAGTTCGGCCAGTGGGACCCAAAGAACCAGCGACCGGAATTGTGGGACCTGTTCAACGCACGCGTGCACAAGGGTGAGAACATCCGCGCCTTCCCCATTTCGAACTGGACCGAACTGGATGTCTGGCAATACATCGAACGTGAAAAGCTCGCCTTGCCTTCGATCTACTTCGCGCACAAACGGCAGGTGGTCAGGAAGAACGGGCTGTTGCAGCCAGTGACCGAACTGACCCCGGCGCGCGCTGGCGACGTCGTCGAGGAACTGACGGTGCGCTTTCGCACCGTGGGTGACATCACCTGCACCGCTCCGGTTCTGTCAGACGCCGACACGGTCGCGCGCATCATCGAGGAGACTGCAACCACCACGATTACCGAGCGTGGCGAAACCCGCCTCGACGACCAGACATCGGAAGCCTCGATGGAACAACGCAAGAAGGAAGGGTACTTTTAATGAGCGCGATCGAACATCTGCCGGAGATCGACAACGGCCTGCTGCGCTTCCTCACCTGTGGCAGTGTTGACGATGGCAAGAGCACCCTGATCGGCAGACTGCTCTACGATACCAAGACCATTCTGGCCGATACTCTGCACGCCATCACACGCACCTCGGAGCGGCGCGGGCTCGAAGCAGTCGATCTCTCGCTGCTGACCGATGGACTGCAAGCCGAACGCGAACAAGGCATCACGATCGATGTCGCCTACCGCTATTTCACCACCGGACGGCGCAAGTACATCATCGCCGACGCCCCCGGCCACGAGCAGTACACACGCAACATGTTCACGGCGGCGTCGACCGCGAACCTGGCGATCATCCTGATTGACGCGCGCAAGGGAGTGCTGACCCAGACCCGGCGTCATTCCTATCTCGCGCATCTGCTGGGCATTCCACACATCGTGGTGGCGATCAACAAGATGGATCTGGTTGGCTTCGATCAGGCCACCTACGAGCGTATCCGCAACGAGTACCGCGAATTTGCTGCGGCCCTGGGAATCGGTGACGTCGCCTTCATTCCGCTGTCGGCGCTCGACGGCGACATGATTGTCGATCGCGGTGCCCGGCTGGACTGGTATCACGGGCCGACGCTGCTCGACATGCTGGAGGATGCACCCGGCGCCCACAGCGAGCGCAATGAGCCTTTCCGCTTTCCGGTGCAGTTTGTCTGCCGGCCGCAGCGGTCCGGAAATCCGAAACTCCACGACTATCGAGGCTTCATGGGCCGGGTGGAATCCGGCGAAATCGGCGTGGGAGACGAAGTGCGGGTATTGCCGTCGGAAAAGCGCACGCGCATCAAAGCCATCGAAATTTACGGCCACTCGCTGCCGCGGGCGATTCCCGAGCAGTCGGTCACACTCTTGCTCGAAGACGAAGTCGATGTTTCCCGCGGCGACATGATCGTTCGTGCCGAAGAGTCGGCGCTGGTGACACGGCGCATCGAGACCATGCTCTGCTGGCTGGACGAAACACCGCTCGACCCGCAGCGCAAATACCTGATTCGTCAGACCACGCGCGAGACCAGGGCGGTGATCGAGAGCATCGTCTACCGGCTGGACATAAACTCGCTGTTGCAGAAACCTGCCGAGCGTCTGGAAATGAACGACATTGCTCGCGTCTGCTTCAGGCTCGCTCAACCGCTGTGCGTCGATACCTACGTCGCGAATCGCTCCACCGGAGCTTTCATCGTCATCGATGAGACAACTAACAGCACAGTGGGTGCCGGGATGATTCTCTGATCTGACACGACTCGGAGAACAAAAAGCCAGGCATCGCCTGGCTTTTTCGTGATGACCGCAGGGATCTTACTCGACGACAGGAGCCTCGGCGATTTCGCCGGCCGGACGGTCCAGCAGTTCAACGAAGGCCATCGGCGCATTGTCGCCGATACGGAACCCCATCTTGAGAATGCGCAGATAACCCCCATTGCGAGCGGCATAGCGCGGGCCGAGTTCGTCGAACAGCTTGCCGACGATTTCGCGGTCACGCGTACGATCGAAGGCCAGACGGCGGTTGGCCAGACTGGGCTTCTTGCCCAGTGTGATCAGCGGCTCGACCACGCGGCGCAGTTCCTTGGCCTTGGGCAGGGTGGTCTTGATGGCCTCATGGCGCAACAGGGAGACTGCCATGTTGCGCAGCATCGCCTGGCGGTGCGAAGAGGTCCGGTTAAGCTTGCGAAGTCCGTTACCGTGACGCATTTTGATTTCCTCGTTTTTTTGCGGCCATCGCGCGATGCAAATGGCCGGTTAATGGTTATCGAGAGTTTGTGAATCAGTGAAGCAAGTGAGACAAGTGCTGCAAACGGACCGAAGCCCGGTGATCGATCGATCAGGCCAGCTTTTCCAGCCCGGCGGGCGGCCAGCTTTCCAGCTTCATGCCCAGCGTCAGGCCACGCGAAGCCAGTACTTCCTTGATTTCGTTGAGCGACTTGCGACCCAGATTCGGTGTCTTCAGCAGTTCCGTTTCGGTCCGCTGAATCAGGTCGCCGATGTAATAGATGTTCTCGGCCTTCAGGCAGTTGGCGGAACGAACCGTCAGTTCAAGGTCGTCCACCGGGCGCACCAGAACCGGATCAACCGAATTCTGCTTGGGCGCTTCAGCGGACATCGGCGTCCCTTCGAGGTCGGCGAATACCGACAATTGCTCCATGAGGATACGGGCCGCGGTGCGCACCGCTTCTTCGGCATTGTCGATGGCGCCGTTGGTTTCGATGTCGAGAATGAGTTTGTCGAGGTCGGTGCGCTGTTCCACGCGCGCGGATTCAACGGAATAGCTGACGCGGCGCACCGGGCTGAACGACGCGTCGAGCATGATCTGGCCGATGGCGCGATTCTCGCGGGCGATTTCGCGCTGGTTGGCCGGCACGTAGCCGCGGCCGGATTCGACGCGAATCTGCATGTTGAGCTTGCCGCCGGGGGCGATGTGCGCAATGACATGATCCGGATTGACGATTTCGACGTCGTGAGTGGTCTCAATATCGCGCGCAGTGACCACGCCCTCGCCATTTCTGGAGAGGGTGAGCGTTGCTTCACGTCGGTTGTGCATCTTCAGCACCACGCCCTTGAGATTCAACAGAACGTCGACCACGTCCTCGCGCACGCCGTCCAGCGTCGAATACTCGTGGAGCACGCCTTCGATCGATACCTCGGTGGGGGCGACGCCTTCCATCGAGGACAGCAGAATGCGGCGCAGGGCATTGCCAAGCGTGTGGCCGTAGCCGCGCTCGAATGGCTCCATGACGACGCGGGCATGCAGCGGCGAAAGCTGCTGGACATCGATACTGCGGGGTTTCAGAAGTGTGTGCATGTGCATTCCTTCGAATGGAAGACGCCTGGCATCCGGTGGACGCCAGGCGCAAAACTAGGTGTTAGCGCGAATACAGTTCGACAACCAGACCCTCATTGATCGAGGGCGGCAAATCTTCGCGCGCAGGGTATGACTTGAAGACACCCTTGCCAGCCTTGACATCCACTTCCAGCCATACGGGGAACCCGCGTGACTCGGCGGCCTCCAGAGCAGCCTTGGTGCGCAAATGGCTGCGAGTGCTGTCAAGCAACTGGATGACATCACCGGGCCGCACGTTGTACGAAGGGATATCAACGCGTTTGCCATTGATCAGCACGCCGTTGTGACGAACGACTTGTCGTGCTTCTGCACGCGAGACGCCAAACCCCATGCGGTAGGCCACGGTGTCGAGACGACCTTCGAGCAGTTTCAGCAGATTCTCGCCGGTCTGCCCCTTTTTGCGTTCGGCATCGCCGAACACTTTGCGGAACTGCCGCTCAAGAACGCCGTATATGCGACGAATCTTTTGCTTTTCGCGCAGTTGCGTACCGTAACCGGACAGGCGCTGTCCGGACTTTTGGCCGTGCTGGCCGGGCGCGTAGGCACGGCGCTCGACGGAACATTTGTCAGTGAAGCACTTCTCGCCTTTGAGGAAAAGCTTTTCGCCCTCGCGGCGGCACTGGCGGCACTTGGCATCTAGGTTGCGGGCCATGGTGTCGTATCCTTATTGCCTTAGATGCGGCGGCG
>Ga0154354_1084_pt1 | contig 93174 bp, 83 predicted proteins | sample RifGroA2_FD_115882 | JGI IMG/M metagenome (GOLD analysis project Ga0154354, IMG submission 115882) | Rhodocyclales bacterium GWA2_65_19
TCAAGGCCAAAGGGCTGCTGAGCATCAAGACGCTTTGGTGCAAGGCACAGGGATATTCGTCTTAGTCGAGCGCGTCAACTCGTTGAACCGCCCACTGCAAACCCGCATGGTGGGTGGTGTGGGGAGGGCCGGTTAGAAGCCGGTCCTTACCCGATTCGGCGTCTTAGGCCGCAAGCTTGGCAACCTTCAAGGCTTTACGCCCTTGTTCGGCGTGCCAGAGGTCGTACTGTACCTGCTGACTCAACCAACTCTCGGCGCTGGTGTTGAACGCGATGGATAGGCGTATCGCCATTTCGGGACTGATCCCAGAACGCCCGTTAAGGATGGCGGAAAGGGTTTTGCGGCTTACGCCCAAACCTTCGGCGGCCTCGGTAACCGTAAGGCCGACCGGCTCCAAGCACAGAGCCTTGATGATTTCGCCCGGATGAGGGGGATTGTGCATTCGCATAGTAATTGACCTCAGTGATAGTCCTCGTAGTCCACCAGTTCGACATCTCTTCCTACGAACTGAAACGTGACCCGCCAGTTGCCGCTCACCCACACCGACCAAACGCCCTTGCGCTCACCCTTAAGCGCGTGGAGGCGCAAGCCCGCTAAATCCATATCTCGGGCGGCGACGGCCACATTGAGCCGACCGAGTATGAGTCGTAGCCGCTCGGCGTGTTGGGCCTGAATGCCCGACTTGGAGCCGTGCTCGAAGAAGCGCGCTAAGCCCTTGTGTTTGAAACTGAGGATCATGCGCTATCGTAACCCGACACGTTACAGATTACAAGACGCCGAACGTCTGAATTCACCGGCGCTGCGCGGCTTCATCGCGTAGCGTCCGGTGGAATGATGGGTTCGACCTCACCCGCGATTCTCGTATGCAGACTTCAACAATTCTTCAAGCAGCGGCTTGTGCTTGGCAACGTCTTGAGGCTCAAGCTTGAGTCGGTAGGCGCCCCACCTCGCATACTCAAGTAGATCGAGGCCGGACTGTTCGAGTTTTGTATCAATGCTTTCATCGCGAGGGAGCTTCACGGAAAGGTTCATAGCGGACTTTTTCGGGTTGCACGTTGCGAAATTGAACGCAATGCCCCCTCGCGTAAAGCCGATGTACGGCTTGTTGTATTTCAGTTCCAAAGAAGGATCGAAAACCTTGCAAAGTTCAAGAATTTCATCTGAGATTTTCACGGTTTTCGGAGCCGCCCGACTCTCCCAGTATGCGCGGTCTGCTGGTTCGAGAGCCCCCTCGTCTTCATCTATTAGGCCGCGGCGCGAGGCGTCGACGACTTTTGTGAAGTGAAGTCCGATCCCGTCTCCGATATCGATCGCCGTCATTTGAAGCGCAATGAGCGGAACAAATCCGTTGAACAAGCGGATGACATTCAAGAAACGTGCGGTAACGTTCTCGGCAATCAATACAGCGACGTGATCATATTGCGGGTAGAGGCGCTGCTCAATGTCCCAGTACTCAATGGTGCGGATGATGTGGGTTTCATCCGTGGCGCCAAGCTGCAACTCGGTTTCATAACGAGTGCCGCCGTCGACTTCCTTGAAAAGTAGGTCGAGTCTGCCGCCAGAAGGCTGCGTGCGCTCCTTGTCGATGAGCGCCAAGTCTCCAAGCCCAAGAATCGAAGGGTCGGCGGCTATGACCTCTTGAACCCACTTCTCGTTCAGTTGCGGGTGGTGCTTCATGGAAATGGTTTTGAGCGGGATATGTTTCATGATCTTGGGAGCGATCCTAGTGAGGTCGAACGTTAAATGTGGTGCCTAAATGCCGGAATGTTTTCCGTCGTGACGTAAAGCATTCCGTCATTAGTGCTGTATAAAACATCAGTAATGTGTGCTATTCTGAATTTCATCAGAGCCTTGCTGAAATTTAGTGGAGCCTAATATGTCTTCAATTCCGTCACAACTGGATTCGGTGGCAGCGCCGCGGCTTTTGGAGCAGGTCAGGGGGCGGATTCGCTTCAAGCATTACAGCATCCGCACTGAGCAGGCATATCTGGATTGGATTAGACGATTTATCCGGCATTTTGGCAAGCGGCATCCGCGGGACATGGGCGCGGAGGAGGTTCAGGAGTTTTTGACCCATCTGGCGGTCGCCGGGCGGGTCGCGGCTTCCACCCAGAACCAGGCAAAGAGCGCCCTGCTGTTCCTCTACAAGGAGGTGCTGGCGGTCGATCTGCCCTGGCTGGACAAGGTGGAGGCGGCCAAGGCGCCGCGGCGGTTGCCGGTGGTCCTGAGCCGGGCCGAGGTTGCCGCCATGCTGGCGCGGCTGGAAGGAAGTCACGGACTGATCGCGCGGCTGCTGTATGGCACCGGCCTGCGCATCATGGAATGCCTGCGCCTGCGGGTGAAGGATGTGGATTTCGAGCGCGGCGAAATCCTGGTGCGGGATGGCAAGGGCTTCAAGGACCGGGTCACGATGCTGCCCGCGAGCCTGGCGCCGGCCCTGTGCGATCATCTCGAACGGGTGCGCGAACTGCACCGGCAGGATCTGGCGGAGGGCCATGGCGAAGTGCATCTGCCTTATGCGCTGGATCGCAAGTATCCGCTGGCAGGGCGGGAATGGATGTGGCAATACATCTTTCCGTCGGCCGGCTTGTCGGTCGACCCGCGCTCGGGCGCGGTGCGTCGCCATCACGTACTGGATCAGGCGGTGCAGCGCGCGATCAAGGTCGCGGTGCGCGCCGCCGGCATCGACAAGCCGGCCACGCCGCACACTCTGCGCCACAGCTTCGCCACCCATTTGCTGGAGGGCGGCTACGACATCCGAACGGTGCAGGAACTGCTCGGCCATTCCGACGTCAAGACCACCATGATCTACACCCACGTCCTCAATCGCGGAGGGCGAGGAGTGGTCAGTCCCATCGACAGAATGGGGCTGGCGTGAGTTCGCTGCGTGATCGCGGCTGTTCCGTGCTTGCGCCAGCGGCGAGCGGCTGCTAGGATGTGTATTAACTTTGATACGGATACACATCATGCGAACCAATATCGTGATTGACGACAAGCTGATGAAAGACGCGCTGCGCGCGACCGGGCTCAAGACCAAGCGCGAGGCGGTGGAAGAGGGGTTGCGCACGCTGTTGCGCTTGCGCCAGCAGGAACAGATTCGGCGCTTTCGCGGCAAGCTTGACTGGCAGGGCGATCTCGATGCAATGAGGACGGATCATTGATTCTGGTCGATTCCAGCGTTTGGATCGACTACTTCCGCGGAGTATCGACGCCGCAGTCCGACATGCTGGATGCGCTGCTGGGAAACGAACCCCTGGCAATCGGCGACCTCATTCTGGTGGAAGTACTCCAGGGCTTCGGCAGCGACCGCGATTTCAACCAGGCCAGGAAGCTGCTGACGTCGCTGGCGGTGGTCGACATGGGCGGCAAGGATATTGCCATTCAAGCAGCGAGAAACTTTCGGGCGCTGCGGGCACTCGGCGTCACCGTGCGCAAGACCATCGATACGGTTATTGCCACGCGCTGCATCGTGAGCCGGCTGCCCCTGCTGTACAGCGACAGGGATTTCGATCCCTTCGTCGAGCATCTCGGCCTGCGCCCTGCGCTTGCCGGGTCTGAAGCCGCCGCAACCCGGCCCGTGAAGCCCTGATGCCGCCCTGGCTCGCCGCGCTGTTCACCCGGCGCATGCTGATCTGCGTGTTCACCGGCTTCTCGTCGGGGCTGCCGCTGTATCTGCTGCTCAACCTGGTGCCGGCCTGGCTGCGCTCGGAGGGGGTGGACCTGAAGACCATCGGTCTCTTCGCCCTGATCCAGTTTCCCTACACCTGGAAGTTCCTCTGGTCGCCGCTGCTCGATCGCTACGCGCCGCCGCTGGGCCGTCGTCGCGGCTGGATGCTGATCACCCAGGCCGGCCTGCTGGCGGCGATTGCCGCGCTGGGCCTGTTCGCGCCCGGCAGCGAGATCGTGCCGATTCTCTGGCTGACGGCGGCGGTGGCGCTGCTCTCGGCGACCCAGGACATCGCGCTCGACGCCTATCGGCGCGAGATTCTTTCGGAGCAGGAGCTGGGCCTGGGCAACTCGGTGCATGTCAATGCCTATCGCATCGCCGGGCTGGTGCCGGGCTCGCTGTCGCTGATCCTGGCCGACCGCCTGCCCTGGTTTCAGGTCTTCGTCATCACGGCGCTGTTCATGCTGCCGGGAATGCTGCTGGCGCTGTTCGCGCGCGAGCCGGTGGTGGCCGGCAACGCGCCGCGGACGCTGAAGGACGCGGTGGTCGAGCCCTTCCACGAATTCATCACCCGCGCCGGATTGCGCGAGGCGCTGCTGATCCTCGGTTTCATCTTCTTCTACAAGCTGGGCGATTCGATGTGCACCGCGCTGGCTACGCCCTTTTATCTGGACATGGGTTTCGCCAAGTCGCAGATCGGCATCGTGGCGAAGAACGCCGGCTTGTGGCCGGCGGTGATCGGCGGCCTGATCGGCGGCCTGTGGATGGTCAAGTTGGGCATCAACCGCGCGCTGTGGCTGTTCGGCGTGGTGCAGCTGGTCTCCATTTTCGGCTTCGCCTGGTTGGCGTGGCTGGGGCGGCATGAGACGGTGGGCGCGGCGCAACTGGCGCAACTGGCGCTGGTGATCGGCTTCGAGGCGCTCGGCGTCGGCCTCGGCACTGCGGCCTTCGTCGCCTTCATCGCGCGCGCCACCCATCCGTTGTATACGGCGACACAACTGGCCCTATTCACCAGTTTGGCCGCCGTGCCGCGCACTTTCATCAATGCCACCACCGGTTATCTGGTGGAACAGTTGGGCTGGCTGACCTTCTTCCTGCTCTGTGCAGTGCTCGCGGTGCCAGGCATGGTGCTGCTGTTCAGGGTGGCCCCCTGGAACGGACGCGCGGCGGCGCGCATTCCATCTCCGGCATAGTGGGCAATTCCGCAACCGGCGCGCGTCGTGGTGTAAACACGACAGGCGCCGACGAATTTGAAACCTCGTTCAACTTTTCGGCGCGTGCGACGTTATATCCTCTAGACGCACGGTTCCACTACAGGAGGCCGCAATGTTGATGGTGATGGACATGAGTACAGGCAAACTCATCGAGGACGAATTCGGAGCGTTCGAGGACGAAGTTCTCAACGCCGAGTGGACTCCTGCCAGCCCCGAGCTTCGCTTGGGCTTGCAGGAAGTCCAGCATCGCGCCGCGACTTCGCATGAAGTCGACGCTGACGCATTTCTTGCCGCGATGTACCGCAATCAACAGTGAGCGCCGGCAAGTCCTGCTGACTCCTGTTGGTATCATCGTGCGCTTCGCTATCCAGGAAGCACATGATGAGTTTCGTTTCCACGCCTGCTGTACCCGCCACTCCAGCCGTCCTGCCGGGCCGCGCCGATTATCCGCATTTTCTTGCCATTCCGACGCGCTGGATGGACAACGACGTTTACGGCCACGTCAATAACGTCGTCTATTACAGCTATTTCGACACCGTCATCAACGAACACCTGATCCGCGACGGCGGGCTGGACATTCATGATGGCAGCGTGGTCGGCTATTGCGTCGAATCGCAGTGCCGCTATCTGGCGCCGCTGGCCTTTCCCGAAACCATCGAGGCCGGTTTGCGCGTCGCGCACTTGGGCAAGTCCTCGGTGCGCTATGAAATCGCGCTGTTCCGCCAGGGCGAGGATGCGCCTGCCGCGTTGGGCCATTTCGTGCATGTTTTCGTCGGTCGCGAAGAGAACCGGCCGACGGCGATCCCGGCGGCTATCCGCGCCTGTCTCGAACGTTTGAAGCCCTGAGCGGGCGACGCCAGGGGTGTCGGCCATGAAGGATGCGAGCACGGTGCTCCTGCTGTGTGTCGCGGCGATCTTCAGCATGACCGGATTTTCCACCTGGCCGGCCCTGCTGCCGGAATTGCAGGCGGCGTGGGGCTTGTCCGGCAAGGCGGCGGGCGCCATTGGCGGCAGTTATTTCGCCGGTTACATGCTGGCGGTGCCCGTTCTGTCGGGCCTCACCGACCGCATCGACGCGCGCCGGGTGTATGTCGGTGCCTGCCTGCTGGCCTCGGTGGGCCATTTCGGTTTCGCCCTGCTCGCCACCGACGCCGTGTCCGCCTGCCTGCTGCAGGCCATTGGCGGCGCAGGCCTGGCCGGCACCTACATGCCGGGGCTGAAGGCGCTCACCGATCGCGTCGGCGGCTCGCGATTGCCGCGCTATATAGCTTTCTATACCTCGACCTTCGGCATCGGCGCCGCCGTGTCCTATGCGCTTTCCGGTTGGTTGGCCCTGATCGACTGGCGCGCGGCCTTCATCGTCGGTGGCCTCGGTCCCTTCGTCGCGATCGCCCTGATCCTGCGCGGGCTGGCTCCGGTGGCGCCGCACGGCGGCCATGTGCCGGGCGTCGCGGCGCAGCTCGGCGCGCTCAAGGATCGCGCGGTGCGCGGTTACGTGCTGGGCTATGCCGCGCATTGCTGGGAACTGTTCGGCCTGCGTTCGTGGATCGTCGGCCTGCTGGCCTTTTCGGCCACACAGGGCAGCCTGCCGCTGGCGCCGGCGACGGCGGCGGCGCTGATCAACCTGGTCGGCATCCCGGCCAGCATTCTGGGCAACGAGTTCGCCGGCCGCCATGACCGCCGCCGCACCATCCTTGCCATCATGCTCGCGTCCGGCGTGCTGGCCTGGGCGGTGGGTGCGGCCGCCAGCTGGCCGCTGGCGCTGCTGTTCCTGCTGCTGATCTACCAGGTGGTGGTGATGGCCGATTCGGCCGCGCTCACCGCCGGCCTGGTGGCGGTGGCCGATCCGGCGCGGCGCGGCGCGGTGATGGCGGTGTATTCGATGGCCGGCTTCGGCGCCGGCTTTCTCTCGCCGCTGGTCGCCGGCGCGGTGCTCGATGCCGGGGGCGGCGGCAGCTCGGCGCTGGCCTGGATGCTCGCCACCGGCAGTCTGGGCATCTGGTGCCTGCTGGCGCCGCTGGCGCTCAGGCGGCGACCAGATGCAGGCGACTCGGCTTGAGCGCCTGCACTGCGGCGCGGTCGCCATGCCGCACGGAAAAACTCTGGCCAGGGCCGAGGATGTAGTCCTCGATGTCGCCGTCGCGAGTCAGCCAGAGTTCGCCGCTCAAGCATCGCAGCGTCAGCGGCGCATCCGGTAGCGCGAGCATCTGTCGCGCGGCAAGGCTGTGATCGCGCGGCACGGGCGCCGTCTCTTGCGCCGGAACGGGCGTCAGGCGCAGGGCGAGGGCCGCCTCGGCATACGCGGCGCAGCTCTTATGCATGCCTGAACGGAATCCAAGAATGTTGCGTTCGATGCTCTCTGTTGCCATGATTTGCCTCCTGTGGTTCAATCTGCAAGCGAATTATTGGATTTCCGCGCAACATCGACCAGCGATATCGAGGCCTGTCATGCATGAGTAATTGGAATGCGTAAAGACGATCTGCCACCGCTCGATGCCTTGCGCGCTTTCGATGCGGCGGCACGCCACCTGAGCTTCACGCGCGCCGCCGAGGAGCTGTTCGTCACGCAGTCGGCGGTGAGCAAACAAGTCATTGCGCTGGAGTCGGCGTTGGCGACACGCCTCTTCGAACGCAAGACGCGCGCCCTGGTCCTTACCGCCGCCGGCGAGCGCTTGCAGCGCGCCACCGAGGCGGCGTTTGCCGAGCTGCGCGCGGCGGCGGCCGAACTGCGCGGCGGCGACGAGCCGACCGTCACGCTGGCGACCACCCAGGCCTTCGCCAGTTTCTGGCTGATTCCGCGCCTGGCGGATTTCCGCCGTCGCCACCCCGGCATCGACATCCGTATTTCGGCGGACTCTCGCGTCGTCGATCTGGAGCGTGGGCGGTTCGACGCCGCGGTGCGCTATCTGCAGGACCGCAACGCGCCGGCGTCGGCCTTGCGCCTGTTCGGCGACACGGTGTTGCCGGTGGTCAGCCCGGCGCTACTGAAAAAATCCGGCAAGCCCCTGACCAGGCCGGCCGATCTTGCGCATCACATCCTGCTGGCCTATGAAGACGAAGGCCAGCGCCGGCCCTGGCTGTCATGGCCGGTGTGGCTGGAGATGGCCGGCGTCGCCGATCTGCGCCCGGCCGGCAGCATCGCCTTCAACCAGTATGAAGCCGCCATTCGCGCCGCCGTCGATGGCCAGGGCGTCGCGCTGGCCACGCTGGCCCTGGTCGCCGAGCTGCTGCGCCAGGGCAAACTGGTGGCGCCGCTGCCGCAGCGTTTTTCCAATCCGCGTTCCTACTATCTGCTGCTGGCGGACCGGGCGGCGGCCAATCCCGCGGTGGAGCCGTTTCGTCAATGGCTGGCGGATCAGGTCAAATAGACGGCACAAGTTCGGCAATTCACCGGAACGTTGATGCCGTCGTGGCGTCAAACTTGCTTGAGAACTATCGACGAGGCCGCGCTCAACCCGGGGCGCTCCGCTGACGTTAGATGTGTAGAGGAGGACGCCATGTCTCACGCCGATATACAGATTCCCCTGGCCGATGTGCGTGAAATCTATCGTGTCGGCGATATCGACCGCGCCCTCGACGATGCGCCGGCAGGCCGCAGCGAGGCGCTTTCCGCCATCTACGAGAAAATGAAAAAGCTCGGCGGCGACCGCTATCTGGTCAAGCCGTCTTCCACCGACGCGCTGGACAGCCTCTACGACGACTGCCCGAACTTTGCCGAAGTCATCGACGACCTGAAGAAGTATCTGGCGCTGGCGGTGTCGGGCAACGAACCGGTGCATTTCACGCCCATCCTGCTGCTCGGCGAGCCGGGTATCGGCAAGACGCATTTCGCCAAATGCCTCTCCAACGCACTGGGCACTGGCTACGAATTCGTGCCCATGAGTTCGATCACCGCGGGCTGGATACTCTCCGGCGCATCGAGCCAGTGGAACAACGCCAAGCCGGGCAAGGTGGCGGCGGCGCTGATCCATGGCGAATATGCCAACCCGCTGATGGTGCTGGACGAGGTGGACAAGGCCGGCGGCGATTCACGCTACGACCCGATGGGCCCGCTCTACGGCCTGCTCGAACGCGATACGGCGAAGAAGTTCAAGGACGAGTTCGTGGACGTCGAAATCGATGCCAGCCATATCCTCTGGGTGTCGACCGCCAACGACGAACGTCCGCTGTCGGAGCCGATACTCAACCGGATGAACGTCTACAGCGTGCCGCGACCGAACGCCGAGCAGGCGTTTGGTATCGCCTGCCGTCTGTATTCGGAAATTCTTGCCGACCACCACTGGGGGTTTCCGCCGCAACCTCCGGCGGACGTCATGGAAGCGTTGGCGGCGGCACCGCCGCGCGACATGAGGAAGCGCCTGATGACGGCCTTCGGCAATGCCAAGCTGGACCGGCGCGACGAACTGCAAGTGAAGGATCTGGATGCCTCCCGTCTGCAGCGGGGCAAGGCCAGGATGGGATTCTGAACTTCGCCTACCGGGGCGTTCTTGCCGCCGCAGCGGCCCCGAGTTGTTTCTGCGGGTACCATTGGCGGGGATCGTTGCGGCTGGGCGGGGAATCGGGTGACCAACAATACAAAACGCGGTCTGTCGGTGCTGGTGGTGGATGACAACGCCTCGATGCGGGCGGCGTTGCGCGCCATCGTCAAGAGCGACGGCCACGACGTGGTGGGCGAGGCGGGCGAAGGCAAGTCGGCCCTGGCCCTGTTCAAGCACCTGAAGCCGGACGTGGTGTTGCTGGACATGATGATGCCCGGCATGAACGGACTGGAGGTGTTGGCCGAAATCAACAGCACGGGCCTGAGCACGGCGGTGCTGGTGGTCAGCGGCACCCAGGACCAGTCGATGATCCAGCAGGCCATCGCGCTCGGCGCCATCGGTTCCGTGGCCAAGCCGCTCAATGCCGATCGCATTCTGCGGACCATCGACCAGCTCAGGTCCGACAAGCCGGCAGGCAACGGACAGCGTCCTGCCGCGCGGGTGCCGTCGTCGGCCGCGGCACGCTGCGTCGTCGTCGACAGCAGCCCTTCGATTCGCGGCTTTCTCAAAGCCCTGCTTGCCACCGAGGGGGTCGAGGTGGTGGCCGAGGCGACGGACGGCATGCAGGGCTTGTGCTTGATCGAGGAGCAGCGCCCCGACCTGGTCTTTCTCGACGTCGACATGCCGGAACTGGACGGCCTCAACGTACTGCGCTGCCTGCGGGCCGTCCATCCCGATTTGCGGGTCATTATCGCGACCTCCCGTGCCGAGGGCGAAATCGTCAAGGAGGCTTTGTCGCAGCGCGTGGCCGGCTACTTGCTGAAACCCTTCGATTCGGCCAAAGTGCTTGCCTCGGTGCGCAAGGCCCTGGGCAAAACATGAATCTTCAATACGGAGTCAGCCAGTGACCGATGCCGCTACGCCTCCCGCCCCGGATTCCGATCCGAAGTCGCCGCCGCCGGTATGCCGGCGCTGCGGTGCGTCCGGCCCGGTCGACGAGGACGGTTTCTGCGACAAGTGCGAAAAGGCGTTGGAGCAGGCTTGCCTCTGAGCGGGCGGGAAGCGGGCCGCGCTAGCTGCCTGCCGCCTTGCAACCGGAAAAGGCGGCCGCCGCGCCGTCCGTCAGCGTCGCTTCATTGCCGTTGATCTCCAGCACCGCGATGCCGTTGCTGTAACGCGAACTCGCTCCGAGTCTGTCGAGCCGAACTTCGCGTTCGGCCAGGATCAGCCATACCGCGGCGCCGCCGTCGAGCGTGCGGACGAAGAAGCGCTTGCCGGCGGCACATTGGTATTCGGTCGCATTGGCTGGCGTACGCGACCGTTCCTGCACCGTGTCGCTGCCGAACGGGATGTACTTCTTGACGTTTATTTCGCCGCAGCCGGCCAGCAACAGCGATATGCCGGCGAGGCCGGCGATGGTCGTGCGGGTACTCATTGTCTTGTCTCCGTTCTTCATTTGATATTGCTTTACAAGGCGTGCACCCGGTCGCTGCGGCTGAAGCCCAGCAGTGCGCCCGGCACGCCACGTCCGAGCGCGATCACCTTGAACAGCTCGCCCATTTCGTTGGGCGAGATGAGGACATTCACGGCGCCGCGTGCGCGCAGATCGGTCGCCGCACTGCCAGCGCCGACTCCTGAGGCGGGATTGTCCGAGCCGCTACGGTGCAGCAGCAATTCGCCGATGCCGCAGTTGATCAGGAAGTTGGCCTGGCTGGTATAGCCCAGCACCTCCAGTCCGGCGTCGAAACCGGCCTCGGCCACGGCGGTGAAGTCGACATGCGAGGTGATGTCGGACAGGCCGGGAAACCAGAACGGGTCTTCATGCACGCGATGCCGGTAATGGCAGCGCAGCGTGCCGCCGTCGCGTTGCGGGTGGTAGAGCTCGTGGCGCGGCAGGCCGTAGTCGATCAGGAGCAGCGCTCCCCGGTCCAGCCGGCGTGCCATTTCCGTGACCCAGGCGCGGGCCGCGAGGCTGATCTCGCTGCGATACGGTGCCACCACGGGCAGCGCCTTGGCGGCGGCCAGCAAGGCGCCGGATGCGGGGCATTCGGCCGTCACCAGGTGTCCGTCGTTCAGCCCGACGCCGCGTTCCAGTACTTCGGGTACTGCCCCTTCGGTATCCCAGCGCAGGGCATGGGTGGGCATTGCGTCGAGCACTTCGTTGCCTAGCAGACAGCCGGAAAAGCGCTCCGGCAATTCGTCGAGCCACTCGACGCGATCGAGAAACTGCGGCGCATCCGCAGCCAGCGTCGCCTGCTGGCGCGCGCGCAACTCGCCGGAAAGCTCGAGTATCCGATAGCGCTCCGGAGCGCAGCCGAGGGCGTCGAGCGCCGGCAGCAAGTCTGCCGCCAGTCGCCCGCTGCCGGCGCCGGCCTCCATCACCAGCGGCTGGGAGGCGGCGAGGATTTGCGCCACCTGTCGCGCCAGCGCCCGGCCATAGAGCGGCGTCAGTTCCGGTGCGGTGAGAAAGTCGCCCTCCGCACCGAATTTGTGCGAACCACCGGAGTAATAACCCAAACCCGGTGCATACAGCGCCAGCTCCATGTAGCGGGCGAAGGACATCCAGCCGCCGGCGTGTTCGATTTCGGCGGCGATCAGGTGCGTCAGCGCTTGGCTCGCGGCCCGCGCATCGGCCGAAGGTTGCGGCAGCTCGGCTGGCTTCAGGTTCATGGGTCGAGGGTGCCGGCAACCAGTTCGGCCATCGCCCAGGCATCTGCTGCCGGCTGCTGACGCAGGCCGGCCACGACGCCGGCGCGATTGATCGCGGGCTGGTTCTGGCTGATCTTCCACTTTCCGGTGAGGCGGGTGACGGCGATCTCGATGCCGACAATGGCCGTCAGCATTTTGTCTATGTAGTCCGGCGGCGCGTCGGCGATCTGCCAGGGCTCGGCGAAGCCCGACTCGTGGCGGGCGACCAGGGTGTCCAACTGCCGTCGCAGCCAGGTTGGATCCTCGATTACCCGCAGCCTGCCGCGGGCATGGACCACCACGTAGTTCCAGGTCGGCACGGCCTTGCCGTGTTCGCGCTTGGTGGCGTACCACGCAGGCGTCACATAGGCCTGCGGCCCGTGGAATATCACCAGTACTTCCGCGTCCGCCGACTGCCGCCATAGCGGATTGGCGCGCGCGACGTGGCCTTGTAGCACGCCGCTGGGCGCAACCTCCGCGGCAAAGTGCAGCGGCAGGTGATTCGCCGTCAGGCCGTCGGCACCCTGCGTAACCAATGTGGCCAGCGGATGCTCGCGCATCAGCGCATGCAGTACCTCGCTGCGCGATTCCTCGAAATGGGCGGGCAGATACATGAGGGCCGGTTCCGTCGACCTCAGAGCATCGCGCCGCGACTCTCGCCGCGTTCGTAGACGATATTGGCGCGACCCACCAGCAGCGTGTCGAGCGTCCCGATCTGCGCCACGTCCTTGTTGGCATAGGGCAGTTTGTGCAGCACGTAGCGCAGGGCATTCAGTCGCGCGCGCTTCTTGCAATCGGACTTGATCACGGTCCATGGCGCGTCGGCGGTGTCGGTGTGGAAGAACATCGCCTCCTTGGCCTTGGTGTAGTCGTTCCATTTGTCGAGCGAGGCGAGGTCGATCGGCGACAGCTTCCATTGCTTGAGCGGATGGGTCTCGCGTTCCTTGAAACGCCGGCGCTGTTCCTCGCGCGATACCGAGAACCAGAACTTGATCAGGTGTACGCCGCTCCTGACCAGGGTGCGTTCGAATTCGGGCGTCTGGCGCATGAATTCTTCATATTCGTCCTCGTTGCAAAAGTCCATCACGCGCTCGACGCCGGCGCGGTTGTACCAGGAGCGGTCGAACAGGGAGATTTCGCCGGCGGTCGGCAGGTGCTGCACATAACGTTGGAAGTACCACTGGCCGCGTTCCACATCGGAGGGTTTTTCCAGGGCGACGACGCGCGCGCCGCGCGGATTCAGGTGTTCCATGAAGCGCTTGATGGTGCCGCCCTTGCCGGCCGCGTCGCGGCCCTCGAACAGGATCACCACCTTCTGCCCGGTCTCCTTGACCCAGGCCTGCAGCTTGAGCAGTTCGACCTGCAAATGGTATTTCTGCTTTTCGTAATTCTTGCGCGTCATCAAGTGGCGATAGGGGTAGCCGCCTTCGCGCCAGTCCGGCGCCAGCTCGTCGTCCGGGTGTCCCTCGGCGGCCGCTTCGCGCTGCAGCAGGGCATCCTTGAGCGCCTCGACGTCGTCGGGCGAGGCACCCTCGACCACTGCCTTCAGGGCCTGTGCCAACTTGGCGCCTTCGCCGGGCTTGGCGTGGGCGACGATGTCGTGGATCGCCTCGATCTTCGAGTCGCGCGCGGCCGCCGAGCGGTCCTTGACCACGAAGTTCTTGATTCCCTGCGGGGTGTGCGAAGGCGTCACGTCGCCGGAGGTCGGCCGCCGCCGGGGTGCCGCGGCCTTGGCGGCCGGCGGGGCTTTGAGCTTTACCGTGCGCACCTTGCTGCGGGTCTTGGTGGGGGCTTTGCTAGGGGCTTTCGCTGCCATTTAGCTCTCCTGATCGTCCTCAAGCAGTTCCTGAATTTCCAGCCAGCGTGATTCTGCCGCTTCGATGTTTTGCGTCAATTGATTTTGGCGCAGGGTCAGGTCGTCCAGCAGTCGGCTGTCGGGGCTGGCGTAAAGCGACTGATCGGCGAGCCGGGTTTCCAGCAGCTTGAGTTCGCTCTGCCAGCCGGCGAGTTGCTGCTCCAGCTTCTCGCTTTCCTTGAGCAGCGGTCGCCGCGCTGCAAGCGTCGCCGCGGAACCGGATTTGGCCGCCGCCTTGCGCCGTTCCTCTTCGGCGGCACTTTCCCGCCGCTGCTGACTTTTTTCGCGTTCCGCGGCTTTCTCCGCGGCGCGCGACTGGTTGAGCCAGTCGGCATAGTCGTCGAGGTCGCCGTCGAAGGGCGTCACCTTGCCGTCGGCCACCAGCCAGAGTTCATCGCAGGTGGCGCGCAGCAGATGGCGATCGTGCGAGACCAGCACCATGCCGGCCTCGGTTTCCTGCAGGGCGATGGTCAGCGCTTCGCGCATTTCGAGGTCGAGGTGGTTGGTCGGCTCGTCGAGCAACAGCAGGTTGGGTGCGGTGCGGATCATCAGCGCCAGCGCCAGGCGGGTTTTCTCGCCACCGGAAAAGCGGCCGCAGGGCGCATCGACCATGTCGCCGCGAAAATCGAAGCCGCCGAGGTAATTGCGCAAGTCCTGCTCGCGCGTGCGCGGCTCCAGCTTGATCATGTGCCACAGCGGCGATTCGGCCGGGCGCAGCTGTTCGAGTTGGTGCTGGGCGAAGTAGCCGAGCTTGAGGTTGCGCCCCGCTTCGCGGCTGCCTGCCAGCGGCTGCAGTTCGCCGGCCAGCAGCTTCATCAGCGTCGACTTGCCGGCGCCGTTGCGGCCGAGCAGGCCGATGCGGCTGTCGGGGCGCAGGGTGAAGCGGAGCTGGTCGAAGATCACCGTTGCCTGCCCGCGAAGCGAATTTCCAGGCACGCAAGGCGCGCCATAGCCGACTCTTGCGTCATCCACCAGCAGCAGCGGATCGGAGAAGCCGGAGGGTTCAGGAAAGCTGAAGGAAAACGGTGTGTCGATGTGAGCGGCGACGATGTCGCCCATCTTCGCCAGCATCTTGATTCGGCTCTGCGCCTGGCGCGCTTTCGATGCCTTGGCGCGGAAGCGGTCGATGTAGCTTTGCAGGTGCGCCGCCTCGCGTTTCTGCTTGGCCGCCAGCGCCAGATCGTTGGCCAGGCGCTCGGCGCGTGCGCGTTCGCAGGCCGAGTAGTTGCCGGTGAACAACTGCATCTTGCCGTTTTCGATGGCAAGGATGTGGCTGGTGACGACATCGAGGAAATCGCGGTCGTGGGAGATCAGGATCAGCGTGCCGGGATAACTCTTCAGCCAGGCTTCAAGCCAGATGATCGCGTCCAGATCCAGGTGGTTGGTCGGCTCGTCGAGCAGCAAGAGGTCGGAGCGGCACATCAGGGCGCGCGCCAGGTTCAGGCGCACGCGCCAGCCGCCGGAAAACTCGGCCACCGGACGCCGGAAGTCCTCGTCCGAGAAACCGAGGCCGTGCATCAGGGCAGCCGCTCGTGCCGGCGCAGCATAGCCGTCGATCTCCGACAGGCGCGAGTGCAGCAGGCCGATCTGCTCGCCGGCGTGATGGTCGTCGTGGTGTGCTTCCGCCGCAGCGAGATCACGCTCGATCTGGCGCAGCTCGGCGTCGCCGTCGAGCACGAATTCCAGTGCGGCATCGGGCAGCGCCGGGGTGTCTTGCGCGACGTGGGCCAGCACCCAGCCGGGCGGGCGTTCGAGGTCGCCGCGGTCGGCATGCAACTCGCCGCGCAGCAGGCCGAGGAAGGAGGATTTGCCGCAGCCGTTGGCGCCGGTGAGGCCCACCTTCCAGCCCGGATGGAGTTGCAGCGTGGCGCCGGTGACCAGCGCCTCGCCGTTGCGGGAAAAACCCAGGTCACGTAGAAGAATCATAGAAGTCGAATGGGAGAGGCGTTTTCGGGGTGATAGCCCTGGCGGCCATCGTAGCAGGCGGCAATGCGGGCCATGTCGACGGCTTCGTCGCCGCAGAGCGTGATGCAGGAGAGTAGGCCGAGTTCCCGCTTCGGGTAATCGACGACCGCCATGATGACCGGTACGCCAGCCGCCAAGGCGATTCGGTAGAAGCCGGACCTCCAGCCATCCTGTCGGGTGCGCGTGCCTTCGGTGGCGATTATCAGATGAAAGCCGTCTCGGTGCCGGAACTCGTCGGCCACGCGCTCAACGAAACCCGTCCGTTCGCGACGATTCACCGCGATGCCGCCGAGAAAGCGCATCAGCGGACCGAGCAGGCCGCGGAACAGGGTGTCCTTGGCTACCCACTGCGCGCTGAAGGGCAGGGCGGCGAGCGCCAGCAGCGTCATTGGAAAATCCCAGTTCGAGGTATGCGGGTAGGCGATCACCACGGCATTGGCGGGCCGCTGCGGCAGATCGATCAACTTCCAGCCCATGAGTTTGAGCAGCGAGCGGGCGGGGCTGCACAGGAGTTTCACCCCAGTCCCTGGCTGGCCAGATATTCCTCGTAGCTGCCGCGGTAGTCGATGACGCTTCGATCGGGCCGGATGTCGATGATGCGCGTCGCCAGCGAGGACACGAACTCGCGGTCGTGCGAGACGAAGATCAGCGTGCCGCTGTATTTTTCCAACGCACTGTTGAGCGATTCGATGGATTCCATGTCGAGGTGGTTGGTCGGCTCGTCCATCAGCAGTACGTTGTTCCGCAGCAGCATCAGCTTGCCGAACAGCATGCGGCCCTGCTCGCCGCCGGAAATCACATTCACCGGCTTCTTCGCCTCGTCGCCGGAGAACAGCAGCCGGCCCAGGGTGCCGCGCACCAGGGTTTCGACGTCGCCGCCGTCGTAGCCGCCGGCCCGCACCCACTGCACGATCCATTCGGTGAGCGGCGTCTTGTCGGCGAAGTCGGCCGCGTGGTCCTGGGCGAAGACGCCGGGCCGCGCCTTCTCCGCCCATTTCACCTTGCCGCCCTGGGGCGTCAGGCCCCCCAGCGTCTCGCCGGCCAGCAGGCGCAGCAGCGTGGTCTTGCCGACGCCGTTCTCGCCGATGATGGCGACCTTGTCGCCGGCCTCGATGCTGGTCGAGAAAGACTTGATGATCGGCACTTTGGGTTCATAGCCGAAGCCGAGATTTTCAATCTCGCAGGCCAGGCGGTGCAGCTTTTCCTTTTCGTCGAAGTCGAAGCGGATCCACGGATATTGGCGCGACGAGGGCTTGACGTCTTCCGGTCGGATCTTTTCGATCAGCTTCAAGCGGCTGGTGGCCTGGCGCGCCTTGGATTTGTTGGCGGAGAAGCGGCGCACGAAGCCCTGCAGGTCGGCGATGCGCTCCTTGGCCTTGGCGTTGGCCGAGACCTGGCGTTCGCGCGCCACGGTCGAGGCTTCCATGAAGTCGTCGTAGTTGCCGCCGTAGATCTTGATCGTGCCGTAATCGAGATCGGCCATATGGGTGCACACCTGGTTCAGGAAATGCCGGTCGTGCGAGATGATGATCATGGTGCTCTCGCGCTCGTTGAGGATGTCCTCCAGCCAGCGGATGGTGTTGATGTCGAGGTTGTTGGTCGGCTCGTCGAGCAGCAGGATGTCGGGGTTGGCGAACAGCGCCTGCACCAGCAGCACGCGCAGCTTCCAGCCCGGCGCCACTTCGCTCATGGGGCCGTTGTGCTTCTCGGTCGGGATGCCGGCGCCCAGCAGCAGTTCGCCGGCGCGCGATTCGGCGGTGTAGCCGTCGTACTCGGCGAAATGCGATTCGAGCTCCGCCGCACGCATGTAGTCGTCTTCGCTGGCGTCGGGGTTGGCGTAGATCGCGTCGCGTTCGCTCATGCAGGCCCACATCTCGGCGTGGCCCATCATCACCACGTCGAGCACCCGCACGTCTTCAAAGGCGAACTGGTCCTGTTTGAGGTAGGCCATGCGCTCGCCGGGATCGAGCGAGACGTTGCCGGCGGTGGACTCCAGCACGCCGGCCAGGATTTTCATGAAGGTGGTTTTGCCCGAACCGTTGGCGCCGATCAGACCATAGCGGTTGCCTTCGCCGAACTTGACCGAGACGTTTTCAAAAAGCGGCTTGGCGCCGAACTGGATGGTGACGTTTGATGCAACGAGCATTGGAATGCAACCGGAAGGGGGCCGCTGAAATTCGGCAAGGGCCGTATTCTATCGCCCCTGCCGGTGCATCTTCCATACCGGTCAACGCTTGGCGTTGGGGAAAAACAGCTGTTCGCCGCCGATCTTGTACTCGGCAATCGCCTTCTGACCTTCCGCCGACACGATCCAGTCGATGAACTTCTGGCCGTCGGCTTGTTTCACGTGCGCATGCTTGGCCGGATTGACCAGGATCACGCCATACTGGTTGAACAGCTTGGTGTCGCCTTCGACGACGATGCCCAGATCGCCGCGATTCTTGAACGAGAGCCAGGTGCCGCGGTCGGCGAGGATGTAGGCATTCATCGAGGCCGCAGTGTTGAGCGCCGGGCCCATGCCGGAACCGGTGTCGCGGTACCAGGCGCCTTTCTTCGCGGCGAGATCGACGCCGGCCGCTTTCCAGTAGCGCAGTTCGGCGGCATGGGTGCCGCTCTTGTCGCCGCGCGAGACGAAGGGGGCCTTGACCGCTTCGATCCGGCGCAGGCCTTCGAGGATGTCCTTGCCGGCCGCCTTGGCCGGGTCGGCCTTGGGGCCGATCACGACGAAATCGTTGTACATGACTTCCTGGCGCTTGACGCCATAGCCTTCGGCAATGAATTTTTCCTCGGCGGCCTTGTCATGGACGAAGACCACGTCGGCATCGCCGCGCCGCGCCATGTCGAGCGCCTGGCCGGTGCCCAGCGCCACCACGCGCACCTTGATGCCGCTGGCCTTCTCGAACAGCGGCAACAGGTGGCCGAAGAGGCCGGACTGCTCGGTCGAGGTGGTCGACGAGACGGTGATGTAGCGTTCCTGGGCATGGATCGCGGTGGCGGCCAGCAGACTGCAGGCGGCAAGGGTGGAACAGAACAGGCGACGGGTGATCATGGCATTTCCTCCTGGAGAAAGTCTTGCGCCGCTGGGGTGCGCGGCAGTTTGAAGAACTCGGCGACCGGAGTCTGTTCGGCGATGCGGCCGCGGTCGATGAAAACGATTTCCTCGGCGACGCGCCGCGCCTGGCCGAGGTTGTGGGTGGTCATCAGGATGCGAGCGCCGCCGGCGGCGATTTCATTGATGATGCGTTCCACCTCGCGGCTGCTGGCCGGATCGAGGCTGGCGGTGGGTTCATCGAGGATCAGCAGTTCGGGTTCGAGCGCCCAGGCGCGGGCCAGCGCGACGCGCTGCTGTTCGCCGCCGGAGAGCAGGCGTGCCGGACGTTTTGCCAAGGTTTCGAGGCCGACGTGGGCCAGCGCCTGCCGCGCACGCCGATCGCATTCGTGCGCCGTGCAGCCCTTGAGCTTGAGGCCGTAGACCACATTGGCCAGCGCCGTGGTGCGCAGCATCACCGGGCGCTGGAAGACCATGGCTTGGGACAGCGGCTGCGACCAGCGCAGCGCACCGCTGCTCGGATGCAACAGACCATGGATCAGGCGCAGCAACGTGCTCTTGCCGGCGCCGTTGGGGCCGAGTACCAGGGTGCGCTGCGCGGACAGCGATAACGAGACAGCGTCGATGATGCGGGTGCCGCCCTCGGTCAGGCCGAGGTTATCAATCGTTAGCCAGATGCTCATGCAGCCTCCGTCCCATGGCCGGTTTTGCACAGCCGGCCGGTTCGCCCGGCACGAAGCGGTGCTTCGCGCAACCCCGGACTCATCCCCAATGCCTTTCCGCCCAGCCGCGCAGCGCATAGGCCACCGCATTGATCGCCAGCACCACGGCGATCAGGATGAAGCCCAGCGCCAGCGCCAGCGGCAAATCACCCTTGCTGGTTTCCAGCGCGATGGTGGTGGTCATGACGCGCGTCACACCGTCGATGTTGCCACCGACGATCATCACCGCGCCGACTTCGGCGATGGCGCGGCCGAAGCCGGCCAGCGCAGCGGTCGACAGCGAAAAGCGGCCGTCCCAGAGCAGAGTCGCGGCCGCGCGCGTACGGCTGGCGCCCAGTGAACGCAACTGTTCGCGGTACTCGCTCCACTCGTCGGCGATCACCTGACGCGTCAGCGCGGCGACGATCGGCGTCACCAGTACGGCCTGGGCGATAATCATGGCTTCCGGCGAGAACAGCAGGCCGAAAGCCCCGAGCGGGCCGGCGCGCGACAGCATCAGGTAGATCAGCAGGCCGACCACTACCGGCGGCAGGCCCATGAGGCCATTGAACAGGACGATCAGCACGCGCCGTCCCGGGAAGCGGCCGACCGCCAGCAGGGCGCCGATCGGCATGCCCACGATGCAGGCAATCAGCGTTGCCGCAAGGCTGACGCGCAGGCTGAGCAGGACGATGCCGGCCAGGCGCTCATCGGCTGCGGCGACCAGCTGCCAGGCGGTAATCAGGGGCTCGTTGAATTCATGCATTTGCGATCAGACCAGCTATGCAATGTGCTACATATGGGACGGCAAGCGTAAGCTATACAAACAAGGGGCCAAATATGTCGGCTACTGCAACAAGAACTCGTCAGGTCAACACTCCGCTGGCGCGTCTGCGCTGGGCGTGGGATTTCGGCCCGCTGCTGGGAGATGTCGATAGCAGCCGCTTGCTGGCCTTGCTCACCGCACTGGGCGCGGAAGGGGCTTTGGGCAATGCGGCGAAGCAGGCCGGGATGTCCTATCGTTCGGCCTGGGGTTTGTTGCGCCACTGCGAGCAGGCGTTGGGTGCGGCGTTGGTAGTCATGGAACGCGGACGCGGCACCCGGCTGTCAGAATTCGGGGCATCCATCGTGCAGCTCGACGGCGCCGCGCGTCTGGCGTTGGATGTGGTGCATGCGCCGTGGCAGCGACGCCTGGAGGAATTGCTGGCGCCGGTGGTGCGCGCTACTCCGGAGCGCCTACGGTTGGCGGCGAGCCACGATCTGGCGCTGGCCGACTGGGTCGAATACGGCCGCCGCATCAGCTTCGACTTGTTCTGGCGCGGCGGCGAGGAGGCGCTGGCGAGCCTGGCGCGCGATGAGTGCGATATCGTCGGTTTTCACGTGCCGGAAAGCTGGGCCGCCGCCCAGGTCGTGAGCTGGCTGGGGCGTTGGCTGAAAACTTCGCAGCATGTCTGCCTGCCCCTGATGCGCCGCTGCCAGGGCCTGATCGTGGCGCGCGGTAATCCGCACCGGCTGCAAACCCTGGCCGATGCGTCGCGGCGTGGCCTGCGCATGGTGAATCGTCAGCGCGGTTCGGGCACGCGCAGCCTGATTGACCAGTTGTTGGCGGCCAACGGCTTGCGGCCGGAAAACATAGCCGGCTATGCCCATGAAGAATTCACTCACGAGGCGATCGCGGCTACCGTGGCGGCCGGGCAGGCCGATGTGGGTTTCGGCATCGAGGCGGCAGCGGCGCGCTACGACCTCGGTTTCGTCCCTCTGGTCTGGGAACGCTACGGCTTCGCCATGCGCTCGGTCGTAGCCGGCAGTCCGGAAGGCAAGGCGTTCCTGGCACGACTGCATGGCAACACCTTCCGCCAGCGGCTGCTTGCGATGCCTGGCTATGAACCGTTGCCGGTCCGTGCGCCGGGAGCCTGGGGCGACTTCCTGGCCTGAGGATCAGTACTCGACGGCGAACTCGGTGGCCTGCCAGATCGCTCGCTTGGCGTCGAGTTCCGCCGCCACGTCGGCGCCGCCGACCAGCGTGTAATCGATGCCGGCGGCTTCCAGCCCGGCTACCAGTTCGCGGCGCGGCTCCTGTCCGGCGCAGATGACGACGGTGTCGACGTCGAGCAGGCGCGGTTTGCCGTCTACCGCGAGGTGCAGGCCGGCGTCGTCGATCTTCAGGTAGTCGCAGCCGCCCTGCATATGCACACCGCGCTTTTGCAGCAGCAGGCGGCGCGCCCAGCCGGTGGTCTTGGCCAGGCTGTCGCCGACCTTGCTGGTTTTCCTTTGCAGTAGCCAGACTTCGCGCGGGCTTGCCGGCATCTGTGGCGCCGTCAGGCCGCCGCGCGTGTCCTGGTAGTCCGGATCGATGCCCCATTCCTTGCAGTAGGTGTCGATCGAGTCGCCGTGCGCCTCTGCATTGGTCAGCAGTTCCGCGACATCGAAACCGATGCCGCCGGCGCCGATGATGGCGACCTTCTTGCCGGCCGGCTTGCGGCCCTCGATGAGATCGATGTAGCCGGTGACCTTGGGATGGTCGATGCCTGGAATATTCGGCGTGCGCGGCACGATACCGGTGGCGACGACGACGTGGTCATAACCCTGAAAGTCGGCGCTGGCGACACGGCGATTGAGTTGCACATCGACCTGAAGCTCGGTCAGCCGGGTGCGGAAATAGCGCAGGGTTTCGCCGAATTCCTCCTTGCCGGGAATGCGCCGCGCCAGATTGAACTGGCCGCCGATTTCGGCGGCCGAGTCGAACAAGCTGACGCGGTGGCCGCGCTCGGCCAGCTGTGTGGCCGCGGCAAGGCCCGCCGGACCGGCACCGACCACGGCAACGCGCTTCGGCGCCTGCGCCGCTTCGACCGTGACATCGAGTTCGTGGCAGGCGAAGGGATTGACCAGGCAGGAGCACAACTGGCGCGAGAAGATGTGGTCGAGGCAGGCCTGGTTGCAGGCGATGCAGGTGTTGATCGCGTCCGCCCGGCCGGCCGCGGCCTTGTTCACGAACTCTGCATCGGCGAGGAAGGGGCGCGCCATCGAGACCATGTCGGCGTCGCCGTGGGCGATGACGTCTTCGGCGACTTGCGGGTCGTTGATGCGGTTGGTGGTAATGAGTGGAATCTTGACCTGGCCCTTCATGCGCCGCGTTACCCAGGTGTAGGCGGCGCGCGGCACCATGGTGGCGATGGTCGGGACGCGCGCCTCGTGCCAGCCGACGCCGGTGTTGATGATGCTGGCGCCGGCCTTTTCGACCTCCTTGGCCATGGCCACGACTTCGTCCCAGGTGCTGCCGCCTTCGACCAGGTCGAGCATCGAGAGACGGAAAATGATGATGAAATTGGCGCCGACGCGAGTGCGTACTGCGCGGATGACTTCGAGGCCGAAGCGGATGCGGTTCTCGAAACTGCCGCCCCAGCGATCGTCGCGGTGGTTGGTCTGCGGCGCGATGAACTGGTTGATCAGGTAGCCCTCCGAGCCCATGATCTCGACCCCGTCGTAGCCGGCGAACTGCACCATTGCCGCGCACTGCGCGAAGTCGGCGATGGTCTTGAGGATTTCCTCTTCGGAGAGCGGGTGCGGCGTAGCTGGGTTGATCGGAGCCTTCAGCGCCGAAGGCGCCACCGGGCGCTTGCTGTAAGCGTAACGGCCGGTGTGCAGGATCTGCACGCAGATTTTGCCGCCGTGGGCATGCACGGCCTCGGTAATCACGCGATGCTTGGCGGCTTCGACCTCGTTGTCGAGGATCGAGGCGCCCTGCATCACGATGCTGTCCTGGTTGGGGGCAAAACCGCCGGTAACGATGAGGCCGACGCCGCCCTTGGCGCGCGCGGCGTAGAAGGCTGCCATGCGGTCGTGGCTGTTGCCGATATCCTCCAGGCCGGTGTGCATCGAACCCATCAGGACGCGGTTTTTCAGGGTAGTGAAGCCGAGGTCCAGCGGGGCCAGCAGATGCGGGTAGGCGTTGCTCAAGATGTCGTTCTCCTTTGTGTGGCCGGCTTCATGCTGCGCAGCAGATCGAGGGCTTCCTCGCACCATTCCAGCCAGCCCTGCTCAAAACGCAAACCGGCCTTGTGCACCATGTACTGCAATGCGCGCTGGGGGTCCAGCGTCCCGGCAAAGTCCCTCGCTTCGATGATCCGGTAACAGGTCAGGCGGTTGGCATGAGTCGCGCGGTGGTGTTCGAGCTCGGCGATCAGGTCACGCGGGTCACCGAACGCCGCGCCGCGCATCTTGACCATCAGGGCGTTGCGAGTGCCTTCCGGGTCGAGGGGCTCCGCCATCCAGCGCGACAGTTCGGCGCGGCCGCCCCTGGTTACGGTAAACACCTTGCGATCGGGCGCGGTTTCGCCGGCACGGACATCCGCGTGGATCCATTGCGAGGCCTCCATGCGCGCCAGCACGCGATAGATCTGCTGATGCGTGGCGTGCCAGAAATAGCCGATCGAGCGGTCGAAACGACGCGCCAGTTCATAGCCGGAACTGGGCTTTTCGAGCAGGGAAACCAGCAGGGCATGGTCGAGTGCCATGCCGCAAAGAATACTATGCAACGAGTTGCATTACAACCCGTTGCATAGTGGTGACTTCAGCGTACTGCGGGAACAGTCGGCGCTGGGGCGACGGAGTCTGCGCTGGCTGGCTTGTTGTTGTCGGGCCGGGCCGAAGGGGGCAGGTGGCGAGCCTTGATCGCCGGGGCGTCGGGCGGCGCGTTCTGGCGCGAGAAGAAGCTCCAGAGCATGCCTCCGAGGGCGGTGACGACGATCAGCGCGATGATGACCAGCAGGCGATTGCCGCCGGGTTCGTATTCCGGCGGTGGGGATGAGGGAGTGTTCATGGTTGCTCGGGCTTGGCTTGTCCGATGGATTCTAGCCGACAAAAGAAAAACGCCGGCTCGCTTGCGAGCCGGCGTTTTTCTGGAACGCACTGCTTTATTTGGCGGCCTTGGCGTCCGCTTCGCACTTCTTCATGAAGGTGGCCTTGGCGGCGCCGGCGAGCGGCTTGCCATCCTTGCCCACCGCCTTGTCGGCACACTTTGCGACTTCAGCAGGTTTGCCCGCATCGGCAGGCTTGCCGGCTCCCTCGCACTTCTTGATCGAGGCGGCCTTGGCCGCACCGTGCAGGGGTTTGCCGTCCTTGCTCACTGCCTTGGCTTCGCAGTCGCTGGCGGCGGCCGGTTTGGCGGCTTCGGCCTTGGCGGGAGCCGCCGCTGCCTTCGCGTCCTTGGCCGGCGCGGCGGCGGGGGCAGCCGGAGCATCCTTGGCGGCCGCGGCCAGCGCTATGTTGGCGGCGAACAGGGCAGACAGGGCAACGGTAATCAGTTTGTGCATCGTGAGTCTCCTTGGTTGTAGGCGGCTGAATGAGTAGGGGGCCGCGCCTGCTTAACGCAGGTTTGCCGCGCTAGTTGACCGGATCAGGGCCGTTATCGGCCCGCAGCGCGGCTTCCTGGCGATCGAGGAATTCCTGCATGCTGTCGATGCCGCGCAGCTTCAATACCGTGGCGCGCACGGCGGCTTCCAGCAGCACTGCCAGGTTGCGTCCGGCGGCGACCGGAATCGTAACGCGCCGGATCGGCACGCCGAGAATGGTTTCGGTTTGCGCATCAAGCGGCAGGCGCGCGGCGTCCGGCACGCCCGGGGTCGGCTTTTGCAGGTGCACGATCAGTTTGAGGCGCATTTTGCGACGACAGGCGGTTTCGCCGAATACGGTGCGGATGTTGAGCAAGCCGAGACCGCGCACTTCGAGGAAGTCCTTGAGCAACTCCGGGCAGCGGCCTTCCAACGTGTCGGACCCAATGCGCGAGACGTCGACCACGTCGTCGGCGACCAGCCCGTGGCCGCGCGAAATCAGTTCAAGGCCGAGCTCGCTTTTGCCGACGCCGGAATCGCCGGTAATCAGTACGCCCATGCCCAGCACGTCCATGAATACGCCGTGCAGCGTCCCGGTTTCGGCCAGCTGGCGCGAGACGAAGGTACGCAGGGTATCGATGACGAACGCAGAAGATAATGGTGTTTGCAGCAGCGGCGTGCCCGAGGCCTCGCAGCCGAGGCGGACGCCTTCGTTGATCTCGCAGCCGTCGGCAACGATGATGGCCGGTGGCTGCGCGTTGTAGATCTCCTGCATGTGATGCGCGACCTTTTCCGGCGTCTGCGACGCCGACCAGGCGACTTCCGGCGCGCCGATGACTTGCAGTCGTCCTGGGTGCATCAGGTTCAGGTGGCCGATCAGGTCGGCCGGCGACACCACGTGTTCCGAGGTACAAATCGCCCGCGTCATGGCGCCGCTGACCCACGAAAGCTGGAGCCGCTCGCGGTTGCGCTCAAACAGCTGGGATACGACTAGCTGGCGTGCCAATTGGCGAAGAGGTGGTGCAAGGCTGCCGAGTCAGAAGCGGTGGCGAGTTGTTCGCGGAAATTCCGGTCGGAGAACATCTGCGCCAATTCGGAGAGCAATTGCAAGTGGTGTTCGTTGGCGGCTTCGGGCACCAGCAGGACAAAAATCAATCCCACCGGCTTGCCGTCGGGTGCGTCGAACTGCACCGGCGATTCAAGACGGACAAAGGCACCGATTGGAGTCTTGAGGCCCTTGATGCGTCCATGGGGAATCGCGATGCCCTGGCCGAGACCGGTGGAGCCGAGCTTTTCGCGCGCGAACAGAGCGTCATAGACGGTGCTGCGAGCAACGCTTTGGTGATTTTCGAAAAGAATACCAACCTGCTCGAATACGCGCTTCTTGCTGCTGGCGTCGAGGTTTGCCACCACGTTATCGTGTGGCAGCAGGCTGGCGATTTGATTCATGGTGGAAGCGATATTGAAGCTGGAAGCACGCTACAAGTAAGTGGCTATCACGGATGGAGGCTACAGCGGCGCGCAGTATAACGCTATCTGACTGGATACCGTTTTCGGCGCAAACGCACGAAGAATTAATACGCAGCCGCTGTTGTCCGCCTCCAAGCTTTCCGTGCCGGGCCTATTCGACCTGCTGGTGCTTGTCGTGGTTGTGGTTGGAGACTTTTTCCTTGTGCTTGACCACTTGGCGATCGAGCTTGTCAGCCAGCAGGTCGATGGCGGCATACAAGTCTGCGTTGGTGGCATCGGCGAAAATGTCCTTGCCTTTGACGTGAAGCGTTACTTCGGCTTTCTGTTGCAGTTTTTCAACCGACAGGATGACGTGGGAACTGGTCACCTGATCGAAGTGGCGAATGACCCGATCAAGCTTGGCCGTGACGTATTCACGAATAGCCGGGGTGACTTCAACGTGGTGTCCGGTAATGTTGAGATTCATGATGTCTCCTTGTCAGAGGTATTTTCTCAGAGAGCTTTTCTGAGGTTGACCGGCGGTATGCTGAGCAATTCGCGGTACTTCGCTACCGTGCGACGTGCCACAACGATGCCCTGCTCGCCGAGGATTTCCGCGATGCGGGCGTCCGAGAGCGGTTTTTTGCCGTCCTCGGCGCCGACCAGTTGCCTGATCAGCGCCCGAATTGCGGTTGAGGAAGCCGCGCCGCCGGTATCGGTGGCGACGTGGCTGCCAAAAAAGTATTTGAGTTCGTAGATGCCGCGCGGACTCGCCAGGTATTTCTGTGTCGTCACACGCGAAATCGTTGATTCATGGAGGTTGACCGTTTCCGCGATCTCGCGCAGGGTCAATGGCCGCATCGCGACCTCGCCATGGTCGAAAAATGCCCGCTGCCGGTCGACGATCGCCTGCGACACACGCAGGATGGTGTCGAAGCGCTGCTGCACGTTCTTGATCAGCCACTTGGCTTCCTGCAACTGGCTGGCCAGTCCCGCCGACGAACCGTTGCCGCCACGGTGGCGGTGCAGAATGTCGGCGTAGAGCCGGTTGATGCGCAGGCGCGGCATGGCTTCCCGATTGAGGCTGACCACCCATTGCCCATGCAGTTTTTTCACCGCCACATCGGGTACAACATAGCGCGTATCGACTTGCGCGTACTGTGCACCGGGCCGCGGATTCAGCGAACGGATCAGGGATTGCGCTTCGCGCAATTCGTCGTCGTTGCAGCACAGGGATTTCTTGATGCGCGCAAAGTCGCGCGCCGCCAGATGCTCTAGGTGATCGCCGACGATCGCCAGCGCAAGGTTGCGCACGGGCGACGCTGCCAGGCACTTGAGTTGCAGCGCCAAGCATTCCTGCACGTTACGCGCGCCAATACCAGGCGGGTCGAGATTCTGCAAATGGCGCAGTGCGATCCCCAGTTCCTCCAGCAGCGCTTCGCGTACTTCGTCGTCGTCGGTGACCAGCAGGTCGATCAATTCATCCAGCGGTTGTGTCAGATAGCCGTCATCGCTCAAGGCTTCGACCAGAAAGCCGACCAGTGCGCGGTCGCGGTCGGGCAGCTGGGTCATGGCCAGCTGCGCGCCAAGGTGCTCGCGCAGCGAAGTGGATGTAGCCTGGGTCTCGCCGCTGTCGAGATCGTCGTCGTTGGGATCGCGCTGACCGTGACTGCCGGAGAAATCCATGCCCCAGCCTTCGTCGTCGCCGCCCCCCGGTTCCTGGCGTTCGTCGCTTTCGGCAGGTGTGCTTGTCTGCGGCGTGGCCGGCGCATCAACTGCGGGGCCGAGGTTGAATATCGCCGGTTCGCCGGGCTCGTCCCTTTCAAGCAGCGGATTTTCCTGCAGTGCCTGATCGATCTCGGCGTTCAACTCCAGAGTCGATAACTGCAATAGCCGGATCGACTGCTGCAGCTGGGGCGTCAGTGCCAGGTGCTGCGAGAGCCTGAGTTGGAGTCCCTGTCTCATTACATTCTGAAATGCTCGCCCAGGTAAACCCGGCGCACACTTTCATTATCGACTATCTCAGCCGGCTGTCCAGCGGCGAGTACTTCGCCGGCGTTGATTATGGTGGCACGATCGCAAATGCCCAGGGTTTCCCTGACATTGTGATCGGTAATCAGTACCCCGATGCCGCTTTCCTTAAGATACCGGATGATCTTCTGGATGTCGATTACGGCAATCGGATCGACTCCGGCAAAGGGTTCGTCGAGCAGGATGAAGCGCGGACTGGTGGCAAGCGCCCGGGCGATCTCGACGCGACGGCGTTCGCCGCCGGAGAGCGAGGCGGCGAGGTTCTTGCGAATATGGGTGATATGCAATTCCTGCAGCAGAACCTCTTCCCGCGCGTCGATGGCGTCGTCGTCCAGGCCTTGCAGTTCCAGCACGGCACGCACATTTTCGGACACCGTAAGCTTTCTGAACACCGAATTTTCCTGCGGAAGATAGGACAAGCCCAGTTTCGCGCGCTGGTGTATCGGCATATGGGTGAGGCGCAGGTGTTCGCTGCTGTTTTCGATGCGAATCTCGCCCCCGTCGGCGGCTACCAGTCCGACGATCATGTAGAAGCAGGTCGTCTTGCCGGCGCCGTTGGGGCCGAGCAGGCCGACCACTTCGCCGGCAGCGACTTCGAACGAGACATCGGTCACCACCGTGCGCGACTTGTACTTCTTGCGCAGGTTGTGCGCCGATAGCGTCGCCACCGCATTCATTCTTCGGTGGTTCCCATGGGTTCCTTGAGCAGACGGCGAATGACGTCGCTGGCGAACCCCCTGCCCTGGAGAAAGCGTGCCTGGCGCGCCCAGTCCCTGGCATCGGACGGCGCGGCGGAAAATTTCCTGGCCCAGACGACGCGGGCGCGCTCCATCTCGTCGGGGAGGACATCCCGATCCAGTTGCGCATCGATCAGTTCGTCCACTACGCCGCGGGTCTTCAGGTCTTGGCGTAGGCGCGAGGCTCCCAGGCGCGCACCGTGGCTGCGCACATAGCTTTCGGCGGCACGGCTGTCGGACTGCAAATTGGATGCCTGCAACTCGGTGATCACGCTGTCGATCTCTTCCCGCGTGCCAAGGGCGGCCAGCTTGCGCACCAGCTCGGCGCGGGTGTGCTCGCGCCGAGCCAGAAGCCGGATTGCCTGTTGCCGCAGATCATTCGACATGGGTGCCTGCGCGGCAAGCATGACCGGAATTGTTCGACAAAATGCCCGCCTGTGCGCCCGCTATCCTTCGCGCCTAGCCGCCCTTCGCCGGCTCGGCGACGCCAAGCGCGGCAACACCGACGGCTTCGCGTACCCGGTTTTCGATTTCGACAGCCGTCTCGGGGTGCTCGCGCAGGAATTCACGCGCATTGTCCTTGCCTTGGCCGATCTTTTCGCCCTTGTAGGCATACCAGGCGCCGGATTTTTCGACGATTTTGTGTTCGACGCCGAGCTCGACGATCTCGCCCTGGCGCGAAATGCCTTCGCCGTAGAGGATGTCGAAGTGGGCTTCGCGGAAGGGCGGCGCGACCTTGTTCTTGACCACTTTGACCTTGGTTTCGTTGCCGATGACTTCGTCGCCCTTCTTGATCGCGCCGGTACGGCGGATGTCCATCCGCACCGAGGCGTAGAACTTGAGCGCGTTGCCGCCGGTGGTGGTTTCCGGGTTGCCGAACATGACGCCGATTTTCATGCGGATCTGGTTGATGAATATGACCAGGGTATTGGTGCGCTTGATGTTGGCGGTCAGCTTGCGCAGGGCCTGCGACATCAGCCGCGCCTGCAGGCCGGGCAACTGGTCGCCCATTTCGCCTTCGATCTCGGCGCGCGGCGTGAGGGCGGCGACCGAGTCGATCACGATGCAATCGACGCCGCCGGAGCGCACCAGCATGTCGGTGATCTCCAGACCCTGCTCGCCGGTGTCGGGCTGGGAAATCAGCAGGTCGGGAACATTCACGCCGAGTTTGGCGGCATAACCGGGGTCGAGCGCATTTTCGGCGTCGATGTAGGCCGCCACGCCGCCGGCTTTCTGAATCTCGGCGACGACATGCAGGCAGAGCGTGGTCTTGCCGGAGGATTCAGGGCCATACACCTCGACCACCCGGCCGCGGGGCAGGCCGCCTATGCCCAAAGCGATATCCAGGCCCAATGAGCCGGTGGATACGGTCTGGATGTCGTCGGTGGCCAGTCCCTCGCCCATCTTCATGATGGAGCCTTTGCCGAATTGCTTTTCGATCTGGGCCAGGGCGGCCTGGAGTGCCTTGCTCTTGTTTTCGTCCATTATTTGTTTCCTTCAGTGTGCATCGATTATGGCATGGATGGCACAGTTTTTGCGCTCTCCGGGTTTTGTCATGCGGCGTCGAGTCGGACGAGCAGACCGCGCAGGGCATGAACCACGGCCTGGCGACGGATTGCCTCGCGGTTGCCAGAAAAAAGCGCGGTTTCTGCAACCGCCGCTTCACCGACGCGACACCAGGCAAAGCATACGGTGCCCACTGGCTTACCAGGTGAGCCACCCGTCGGTCCGGCTATTCCGGTAATAGCCAGTGCAATCAGTGCGTTGGAGTTTTCTAGCGCGCCTGCGGCCATTTCTGCGGCGGTTTCCTGGCTCACCGCGCCACATGCTTGCAGGGTTTCCGGCCGCACGCCCAGCATCTGCACCTTGGCTTCGTTGGAATAGGTGACAAAACCGCGCTCGAACCATGCGGAACTGCCTGGCGTGTGAGTGATCACTTGAGCGGTCCAGCCTCCGGTGCAGGATTCTGCGGTTGCGACCAGGAGTCGGCGCCGAAGGCACGCCGAACCCACGGCTTCCGACAAGGCGACGAGCTCGGCGTCCATCAGAAGGGCAAAAACGCCTTGAATACCGCAAGGGTCAGCACCGTGTAGCCGGCCGCGATGACGTCGTCCATCATCACGCCGAAGCCATTCTTCACTTGGGTGTCAAAGAACTTTGCCGGCTGCGGTTTGACGATGTCGTAGAAACGGAACCACAGGAAGGCCGCCAGTTGCCAGAGCAATTCGGGCGGCGTGAATAGCAGGACACCCCAGAAGGGCACGATTTCGTCCCACACGATGGCGCCGTGATCGACCACGCCGAGCGCGCGGCCGGTGATCTGGCACGCCGAGACGCCGACGGCGAAGGCCAGCAGCAGGAAAATCGCCAGCCCCAGATCGCTGTCGAGGTAAAGACGCAGCAGCGGATACGTGAGCCAAGCGAAGGCTGTGCCGGCGGTGCCCGGGGCGAAACGGGACAGCCCGCTGCCCATCCCGCAGGCGATGAAATGGGCGGGATGATGGAACAGAAACTTGAGCGGAGGCGGCGGCAGTTTTGCCATTACAAACTGTCTTGGGATACCGTCCCGGCCCCGGAGGACTTGGCTTTGCACGCCGGGAATTCCGCGTCGCGGGCCGGTGACATAAAATGATCGTAGCCGCGGCGTGCGGGGTTGATGCGCTCGCCGCCAGCGTCGCGCAGGACCAGTTCTCCGGGGGGGCCGGCCGCGATCTCGCCGATACGCAGCAGCGGGAGGCCAAGCGTGCCGCTCAAGCTCAGGATGTCGCTGTCGAAGGCTGCCGCAGCGGTAAACACCAACTCGTAGTCGTCCCCCCCGGCCAGCAGGCAATCGCGTTCCAGGCCCTCATCCGGCAGATCCGGGATCTGCAGCCGGGCGGTGACTGCCGATTGTTCCAGGATATGGCCGAGATCCGCCAGCAGGCCATCGGAGACATCGATCGCGGCACTGGCGACGCCGCGCAGAGCCAGGCCCAAGGCGACGCGCGGTTGCGGCCGGTGCAGTGCGGCGAGGCAGGCCGTCAGCCTGGGCTCGGCCAATGCGGTGCGACCTTGCAGGTGAGCCAGGCCCAGGGCCGCCCGGCCTGGCCAGCCGGAAATCCAGATCGAGTCGCCCGGCTTGGCGCCATCGCGGCGCAATGCTTGTCCGGCCGGGACTTCGCCGAGGATAGTGACGCAGAAGGCGCGCGGCCCGCGCGTGGTGTCGCCGCCGATCAGGTCCACGCCATAGTGGTCCGCGCAGGCGAAGAAGCCGCGCGCGAAGGCATCGATCCAGTCAACAGTCGGCGCTGGAAACACGGCGGCCAAGGTAGCCCAACGGGGTTGCGCGCCCATCGCGGCCAGGTCCGAGATGTTCACTGCCAGGGTTTTCCAGCCCAGCGCCTCGGGATCGGTATCGGCCAGGAAATGCGTACCTTCGACCAGCAGGTCGGTGGAGATTGCCAACTCCTGTCCGGTGGTCGGCGCGATCAGTGCAGCGTCATCGCCGACGCCGAGCGCCGTATGGGAGGTAGCGCGCGTGAAACAGCGCGCAATGAGCTCAAATTCCGACGGCACCTCTCAGGGCTTCCGTATCTCCGCAGCCCGCAGCACCGCAGCCAGCTTGTCCAGCACGCCATTCACAAACTTGTGGCCGTCGGTGCCGCCAAAGGTCTTGGCCAATTCGATGGCTTCGTTGATGATGACGCGATACGGGGTTTCGAGATGGAGCTTGAGTTCGCAGGCACCCAGCAGCAGGACGCAACGCTCGATCGGCGAGACTTCTTCCCAGTTGCGGTCGATATGCGGGGCGAGGGCAAGTTTGAGCGCTTCGACATGCTGCCGGGTCTCGGCCAGCAAGGTGCCGTAGAACTTGCTGTCGGCCTTGTCGAAGCCGGCGACGCCTTCGGCCTGGACCTGGATCGCCGCTTCGTCCTGGCCGCCCACCTGCCACTGGTAGAGTCCTTGGACGATGAATTCGCGGGCGCGTCGCCGCGGTGATTTGCCGCTCATTTACCGCCTGTGACCTTGAGGGCTTTCAGCAGATTCACCATTTCGATGGCGGCCTGCGCGGCTTCCGCGCCTTTTTGCACCATGCGCACCAGTGCCTGGTCGTCGTTTTCGGTGGTCAGCACCGCGTTGGCGATCGGCACGCCGCTATTGAGTTGCACGTCGGTGATGCCGCGCGCCGATTCGTTGGAAACGATTTCGAAATGATAGGTCTCGCCGCGTATTACGGCGCCCAACGCAACGAGCGCATCGAAACGGCCGCTTTGCGCCATGGCCTGCAGCGCCAGCGGCAGTTCGAGTGCGCCGGGGACCGTGGCGAACCTGATGTCGGTGTCGGCCACGCCGAGCCGCTCCAGCTCGGTCAGGCAGCCCGAGCGCAGCCCATCGCCGATATCCTCGTTGAAGCGGCTTTGCACCACGCCGATACGCAAGCCCTTGCCTGCCAGGTTAACTTCGAGTTCGCGGATAGTCATTTGAATCCCTTCCCCCCAACCCCCTCCGTGAGGAAGGGGGAGACTGCGATTCGCCGCTGTGCGGCTCCATGTGGTGACTTGCGCCCCTTCGGGCGGCCGTGCGGGGCGCTCATGCCGTTTCTTCCCCAGTCGGAGTGAAGTAGCCGGTGACTTCGAGACCGAAGCCGGCCATGCTCGGCATCTTGCGCGGACTCGCCATCAGGCGCATCCTGCCGACGCCCACTTCGCGCAGGATTTGCGCGCCAATGCCGTAGATGCGCGGATCCCACGTATATGCCGGCCGCTCCGTGCGTTCGTTCTTGAGCGCCGCCAGCAGGGCGTTGCCGGATTCGGCGCGATGCAGCATTACCAGCACGCCGCGTCCTTGCTCGGCGATCTTGCGCAGTGCGAAGTCCACGCTGTAGGTGTGACCGCGGCTGCCGTGGTCGAGGAAATCCAGCACGCAGACGGCTTCATGGACGCGCACCAGGGTCTCGTCGGCGGCGGTGATTTCGCCGCAGGACATGGCCAGATGCACGTCGCCGCTGCTGCGGTCGGCAAAGGCGCGCAAGCGGAACTTGCCTTGGGCGCATTCGACGTTCTTGTCGGCGACACATTCGATCAGCTTCTCGGTTTCCGAGCGGTGGTGGATCAGGTCGCGGATGGTGCCGATCTTGAGGCCATGCTCGCGGGCGAATTCGAGCAGATCCGGCAACCGCGCCATGGTGCCGTCGTCCTTGAGGATTTCGCAGATCACCGAGGCGGGTTCGAGACCCGCAAGCTGGGCAAAGTCGCAGCCGGCTTCAGTGTGGCCGGCGCGTACCAGCACGCCGCCGTTTTGCGCCATCAGCGGAAAGATGTGGCCGGGCTGGACGATGTCGGCCGGCGTCGCATTCTTCGCCACGGCGACCTGCACCGTGCGCGAGCGATCCTGCGCCGAGATGCCGGTGGTGACTCCTGCGGCGGCTTCGATCGAGACGGTGAAGGCGGTACCGTGCTGTGCCTTGTTGTCGCGCACCATCAGCGGCAGGTCGAGTTGGCGGCAACGGGCTTCGGTCAGCGTCAGGCAGATCAGTCCGCGCCCCCACTTGGCCATGAAATTGATCGCTTCCGGTGTCACGTGCTCGGCGGCGAGCACGAGATCGCCTTCGTTTTCGCGGTCTTCTTCGTCGACCAGGATCACCATGCGGCCAGCGCGCATGTCGGCGACGATATCCAGAACGGGGCTGATGCTCATGGGGGAGGTCTCTAGCGAAAGGAGGCGCGCATTCTACGCCGCCGTGGCGCCTGCCGTCAGCATGCGCTCGACGTAGCGGGCGATCAGGTCGATCTCCAGATTCACCCGGCTGCCTGTTTTCAGGTGTTTCAGCGTGGTCACCTCGACGGTGTGCGGAATCAGGTTGATCGAGAAGCGGCGGCCCTTGACGCGATTGGTGGTGAGAGAGACGCCATCGACGACGATCGAGCCTTTGCGCGCAATGTATTTCGCCAGTGCTTTCGGGGCCTTGATCACCAGTTCGTGGGATTCGCCGATCGGCTCGAACTTCTCCACTTCGCCAACACCGTCGACATGGCCGGAAACCAGGTGACCGCCGATGAAGTCGGACAGGCGCATCGCCTTTTCCAGGTTGACCTCGCTGCCCGGCGTATCGAGGCCGACCGTGCAGTCCAGCGTCTCGCGCGAAACATCGACCTGGTAACTGTGCTTTTTCTTGGCGATCACGGTCAGGCAGACGCCGCCGTGGGCGATCGAATCACCAAGCGCGACATCGGCAAGCTTGAGACCAGGGGCCTCGATGGTGAGGCGCAGGCCCTTTTCGAGCGGCTGGGCGTGACTGATTTTTCCAACTGCGGTGATGATGCCGGTGAACATGGAAACTCCGAAGTGATCAGCGCAGGACGCGCTCGAGGGTAGGCAGGAAATTTTCCGCGGGCTGGAAGCCGACGACGCGCAGATCGCCCCGTTCACGGCCGCCGGCGTCGAAGAAAATGATGCCGGGCGGGCCGAACAGGCCGAAGCGCTTGAGCAGCGCCACGTCGGCGGCGGAATTCGCGGTCACGTCGGCCTTCAGCAGCACGAACTGCTTCATGCCCGCCGCGACCTTCGGGTCGGCGAAAGTGAAGCGCTCCATTTCCTTGCAGCTGACACACCAGTCGGCGTAGAAATCCAGCATCACCGGCCGGCCGGCGGATTTTGCTTCGGCCAGCTTTGCGTCGAGTCGTTCGGTTGATGCAACGCGCTCGAAAGTCGGCGCTGGCGCTTCGGCGACACCGCCGCCGCGCAGGAAGCCGAGCGGTTGCAACGGATCCTTGGCGCCGCCGAGAACACCGATCAGCATTGCCGCGCCGCCGAACAGGAGGACGACGCCGAGACCCTTGCCCAGGCGCTGCCAGCCCTGGGCGTGAGGCGGCAAGGGGTCGAGCGCATGCAGAAAGATCGCCGGGATGACCATCAACAGCGCCCAGCCGAACATCTGCAACCACATCGGGACGACGGGAGAAACCAGCCATAGCGCCGTGGCGAGCATGATGACGCCGAAGAACTTCTTGACGCCTTCCATCCACGGCCCGGATTTCGGCAGCAGGGAACGGGAGAAGGCGCCCACCAGCAGCAGCGGTACTCCCATGCCGAGGGCCATGACGAACAGCGCCGCACCGCCCAGTACGGCATTACCGGTTTGCGCGATGTACAACAGGGCGCCGGCCAGCGGCGCGGCGACGCAGGGGCCGACGATCAGCGCCGAGAGCGCGCCCATCAGGGCGATCGCGGGCAGCGAGCCACCCTGACGGTTGGCCGTGTCGGAAACCCGGCTTTGCAGCGCCGCCGGGATCTGCAGTTCATACAAGCCGAACATCGACAGCGAGAGCACGACGAAGATCAGTGCGAAGCTGCCCAGAACCCAGACATTCTGCAGTGCCGCCGACAGCAGGGTGCCCGAAAGCCCGGCGGCGACACCCACCACGGCATAGGTGATGGCCATGCCCAGCACGTAGGCAAGCGACAGGACGAAGGAGCGCAGGTGGCTTACCGCATGGCCGTGATTGACGATGATCCCGGACAGGATCGGGATCATCGGGAATACGCAGGGTGTCAGCGAAAGCAGCAGGCCGAAGCCAAAGAAGCTGACCAGCACCAATGCCAGATTGCCGCCTTTGAACAGGCTGGCGATGCGCGAACTTTCATCGCCAGGCGTTGCAGAGGCCGGCACTTTGGGCAGGCCGGAAGTCGGCGCCGGCGCTACGCCGCCGGGCAATGTCTCGCGGACCCCGGCGGCAGTACTGGTACTTGTTGCCGCGGCCGGTTCGGGGCGCGCCGCCAGGTCGAGTTTCGCCTCCTGCTTGAGCGGCGGATAACAGATGCCGCCGTCCCAGCAGCCCTGGGAGGTGGCGGTCAGCGTGACGGCAGCGGCGGCCGCGACCGGCAGCAGGATTTTCACTTCCTTGCGGTAGGTCTCGACCTTGCCGAAGAATTCGTCGTCCTTGACTTTTCCCGGAGGCAGTTTCGGCGTCCCCAGCGTGCCGCCGTCCAGCGCGAACTTGAACTTGTCGCGGTACATGTAATAGCCGTCGGTGATTTGCCAGCGGGCTTCGATGGTCTTGGCATCGATGGCGCGCGCCGAGAAGCGATAGGCCTCTTCGGGAGGCAGCGGCTCTTCGGCCCAGGCCAGGCCCGACGTGATCAACAGCAACAGGAACAGAAAGCGGATCAGCATGTGGAAGGATTCCCGTCAGCAGGTTCGACAAGGGTTTCGGCGGCGACCCAGGCCAGATACTCCGGCAGGCCAAGCGCGATTGGGACCGCGACGATCTCGGGAAGTTCATAAGGGTGGCGGGCGCGGATCGCCGCCTCCAGTGCCCCATATCGTTCCGCAGTGGTCTTGATCAGGAGAGGGACTTCCTGTGTGCTTTCGATCTCGCCCTGCCAGCGATACACCGAGCGACAGGGAGCCAATATATTGATGCAGGCCGCCAGTCGTTCATTCACCAAGGACGAAGCCATCGCATATGCGCTGGCTTCGTCCGGCAAATTGGTCAGTACGACCAGGGTTTGGCAGCGAGTTTGAGACATTTCCATTGGCCTATTCTACCTTCGGCCCGTGCCGGGTCTGGGTTAGGCTGTCACGACCGGAAGCCTGAGGTTTTTCCGGAATTGGGAGTACGGCTTGAGCAAGCTCTTGAATGGATTGATGGAGACGGAGCGGCAGCGTTTGCAGCGTGCCGCGGCAGCCGCAGCAAATGCGACCGATGCCGAGCGCGCGGCTGAAGCGGATGCTTTGGCCCGCGCCGCCGCGGAAGAACGCGCCCGTTCGGTCGCCGAATCGCATCGCGCCCTGGCCGCCGAGCGTACGGCCGCCGCGCAACGGCGCCAGCAAGCGGAAGAGCTTGCGGCGGAGCACGCGGTCAGCCGCGCCGCCGCCGAAACGGCGGCAGAGGCAGCGGCGGCGCAGCAAGCACATGTCGAGCGCTTGGCCGAGCTTGCGCTGCGCACGCGAATCGAGGCCGAGCAGCGCGCCTTGGCCGACGCACAGCGCCGCGAGTTTGCCGCCGCCGAGCTGGCCGCCGCCGCCGCCGCCCGCGCCAAGAAAGAAGAGGAGCTCGCCCGTTTGGCCAGGGAACGGGTTGCCGCCGAACGGCATGCCGCCGATCTGGCGACCGAGAAGGTACGTGCCGAGCAAATCGCCGAAGCGGCGGCCCTGTCGTGCGTTGCCGCCGAAAAGGAGGCGGCGCGCGAAGCCAGGCGTCGTGCCGAACAGGAAGCAGAAGCCGGGCGTGCCGTCGCCGCGCGTCTCGACGCCGAGCATGAAGCCAGCATGGCGCGAACCGAGCGTAGCGCGGCCGACGCGGCAGCGCTCTCGGCCTCGGTCGGTCATCAAGAAATTGCCGCCGCGCTTGCGGCCGTTCGGTCCTCGGCTTCGCATTCCGATGCCGCCGCCGAGGCAATGCCCCCTTCCCGCAAGCCGATTTCGGCCTATCGTCGCATGCTGGCCAGTGCTGCCATGGCTCTAATGGCTGGCATCGGTGTCGGCATGTGGCTGGGCAAGAGCCCTGCGAACTCGTCAACTCGACTATCCGTCGAGCAGGAGACGTTGCGACTGCGGCTGGATGACGCTTTGACGGGTCCAGTCCCTGCCGCGCGCGGCCAAGTCCTGACGCCGCGCCCACGATCGGCGTCTCGCTGAAGGCTAGTTCTGGGCGGGTTTCTTCCAGGCCCAGGAAAAGCTGCCGGAATCGCCTTGGAACAAGCGTTGACGCGCGGCACGCGGGTCGCGCAGCTTCTGTTTGATATCGGCCACCTCGATGCCCGAGAACACCGGCGTTCCCGGAACGATGGCCATGGCTTGGACCGCAACATCGCCCGTGATTTGTCCGACATCGCAGCGGATATCGGCGCCCGCTTGCTCGCGCTCGGCATTCAATGCGGCCAATTGCTCGTCTTGTTCGGCGAGCTTGGGTTTGAGTGCTTCGATGTCCTTCTGCAAGCCGTGGATTTCCAGCAGGGGTCTGGCCAGTTTCTGTGCCGCCTGCCGCCACTGGGCTTCTTGTGCCGGCGTGAGCTTTAGCGTGCCGGAACGAATACGCTGATCGGCGGCGAGATAGTTTCTGATTTCCGGCGCCGCCAGTCGCGCGTCGAGCAGTTCCTGCCTGGCTTTCATCTGCTGCTTCAACTCGCCGATTTCCTTCGCCAATTCCATCTGACGCTTGTCCAGGCCGGCGAAGTCGGGAGTGCAGACCGTGAGCAGGGTCTCCACGTCCCGCCGTGCTCCGGCGCGTGCCAGTCGGATGCGCCGCGCCGCGATGGTGCAGGCGGTTGCGTCGTCGATTTCAACCTCTTCGGCGATGATGTCGCAGGCCACGGCGCGATCTATCTTTACGCTGCCGGCGACGATGGTCACGCCTTCGGCCTGCCCGATCTGCACTTCGCCATCCCGCGCTTCGATGACCGCGCGCGATGCGCGCTGGTCGATCTGGACGACGCCAAAGGCATTTTTTATGGTGCCGCCTGCGAGATTCGCCAGCAGGTGCACGCGGCCGCCGTTCGACACGATGCTGCCAAACACGTCGGCATGAAAACTCATATGCTTGCCTTCGACCACGCGGCGTTCCTGAACTTCTCCGTGTTCCTCGTATTGGTCGCCCGCCAGCGAGAGATTGCCGGTCGTGCGCAGGCTGACACCCTCGCGGTTGATGATCTTTTCGGTAATCGAGATCTGGTGCGACTTGGTGTCGATATTGAGGAAGCCGTCGCGAGCGGCGAGGAGGAATTCGCCCTTGGCCGTGCGTTCGACACGCGTACCGACGCCGGCCATGTCCTCGAGTTCGAAATCGCGCGGCACCGCCGGTTCCAGCGTGGTGCCGTCGGTATTGAAACCCAGTACTCCAAAGCGGCGCGGCAGCTTTTGCAGCAAGCAGGTGCCGGCGTTCACTTGCGGAAAGCGGTTCTTGAACTGGCGCAGGTCGACCCTGCCATTGGCCAGAATGGAGGGCGAATCATCGCGGTGCAACGCTTCGGTCTTTTCCTGCACTGTGGCGTCCGCTCCGGCGACCGGGTCGATGCGTCGCGCGATATCGACGCGCTCGACCCGGCCCGAGGCAATGGCAGCACGCACCGCCGCGATGTCGATGCCGCTGCGCACCTCTTTTTGCCACATGGCGGCAACGAACTCGTCGGCATCCAGCGTGGTCGGTTCGTAGCGGATCTGCTTTTCGTAGCCGGTTATCACGGGCTGACCGTTTTCGTCCTCGCTGCCGTAAATCGGCATTTCGACGACACGCTCGATCTTTGCCGGCTCAAAAACGTACTCGATGCGCGCTCCCCCGTCTGCGGACTTCACGTTCTTGTACAACTCGCGTCTTTCGGGCGCGAAGCTGCGGATGCCGTCGGCGATACGTACCAGTCCCTTTTCCGGCACGCCGACCTGAACGCCCTCTGGTTCCCTCGGATACAGCAAACGAAAAAAAGCGGTGTAATCCAGCCCGGTAAAATAGGCGCCGGCGAATACGCGATCGACAAAACGCCGCATCTGCGTCGCGTCCCCCATCAATGCTGTGTTGACAAATAAGCCACCCGCGCTATGTGTGACGAAGTCGGGCAGCAACACATCCCCTTCGCCCAGTTCGACGACGTCGTCGATGGGCTGCGGGGACGAGGGCGGTTGTGTTGCCGCCAATCCCGGATGGGGATCTTGTTGCGCCATTGCGGGGTCCTGATCTCGGTGAGGTGTCGGGGAGCCGGGTTTTGTCCAACGTGGCGCGCGAACAACGCTTTGCCTGGTGTTGCGTGAAACTGTCTGTTTAAAGGTTGCTGATAGACTCGAACTTTGCTAGCTTTCGACAATAACTAGAAACAACTTTAGCTATTCCTTGATTACTCAATGATTTTAATGGAAATTTAATGGCGAAAGCGATAGCCAAACTGTTGGCCGCAGTCGCTTTTCTGGTTGTCGGATCGCTGAACTGCGTAATGGCGCAGGATAGCAGTTTCGACATAGCGCGCTTTCAGATCGAAGGGAATACGATTCTGCCGGCGGCACGAGCGCAGCAACTGGTGGCGCCCTTTGTCGGTCGCCGCAAAGTTTATGGCGACGTACAGAAGGCACTGGAAGCCCTCGAAGGAGAGTTTCGGCGCCTCGGTTACGGTACCGTGCAGGTCTATGTGCCGGAGCAGGAGCTCACCACGGGCGTGGTGCGACTGCAAGTCAGCGAAGGTGTGGTGGGCAAGGTCACCATCGTCGGCAACAAGTATTTCGATGCCGCCAATGTCCGCGCCAGTCTGCCGCACCTGAAGGAAGGCACGGCGCCCAATATGCGCCAGCTTTCCGAGAATGTTCTGCTCTCCAACGAGAATCCTGCCAAACAGGTCGAGGTGACCTTGGGCGTCAGCGAGGAGGAGGGCAAGGTCGACGTCAAGGTCGACGTGAAGGAAGAAGATCCAGAGCGTTTCTACGTCACGCTGGACAACACCGGCACCAAGGCCAGCGGCAAGCACCGGCTGGGTTTTTCCTACCAGAACGCGAATCTGGCCAACAGCGATCAGGTGCTGACCTTGGCCTACACGACCGCCGCGGACCCGCCGGGCGGCATGAAGATTCTTGCCAACCGGATATTTCCATGGCAGCACGGCAATGGAGTCAAGGTCGATATTTTCAGTATCGGCTATCGCCTGCCGCTCTATTCGGTGGGCGACAGCATCGATTTCATCTACGGCAATTCCAGCACCGACTCGCCGACCAATTCGCCCAATCTTGGCGCGGGCCTCGCAATCAACGGCAAGGGCGAAGTCTTTGGGCTGCGCTATAACCACATTTTCCCGCGTGCCGGGGAATTCACCTCCAAGCTGGTGTTCGGATACGACTACAAGTACATGAACAGCCGCTGCGCCACGAATGGCAATCCAACGGCGTTTGGTACGGCGTCCTGCACGCCGCATACGTTCCGACCCGTTTCGGCCACCTATAGCGGTCAGTGGCAAAAGCCGGGCGAGTCCATCGATTTCAATATCGGCTTGGTGCATCACCTGTTCCCGATGGGCAGCCGGTTTACCTTCACTCCGGCGGCGCCCGCGGCCGGCGGCACTGATCGCTACTCTGCCGCAACCGGGTACCAGACCAAGGACCAGTTCGCGGCGCTGCGCTTCGGCGGCAGCTATGCAACGGCAATAAGTGGCGAGTGGTTGCTGCGCGTCGCAGCGAGCGGGCAGCATGCGAACAACGCGTTGCCCGCGGGCGAACGGCTCGGTCTTGCCGGGTCGACGGCGGTGCGCGGTTTCCTTGAGCGCGCGGTTGCGTCGGATCGCGGCTATGTTGCCAATATCGAGATATATTCACCGGATGCCGCGGCAAGCCTGGGCGTGCAGGGAAATCTCAAGTGGCTTGTTTTCTTCGATTCGGCGCAGGGTTACAACCTCAATCCGTCAGTGAACCAGAAAGTAAATATTGCATCCATGGGCGTCGGTTTGCGCTACAACATCAAGAAAGATGTCAGCGCTCGCTTCGACGTTGCGAGGGTTATGGATGGCGTTTGGCCGAATGGCGCGCCAAATACCGCGCTGGAGGGAGATATCCGGGGCCATTTCGGTTTTGCCTTCGGCTTCTGACTGAGGCAACAATTTGCACCCGGTGTGACTTACGCCATAGCGCCATAGTGGTTTTGGGGTTATAAGCAATGTGAGAATCGGGCGGCTGTACCGTCCCCGGAGTTTGCAGATGAGTTACAAAAATCCTTCCCGCAAGTGCTCGTTGCGGCTGTCCACGTCCGTTCGACTTGGGGTGGCCGCCGTGGCGGCGTGTTTTATCGTTGCCCCCGTACTGTCGAACCCGGTGAATCCCACCGTGGTGAATGGTACGGCCAGCTTCAGTCAGGCCGGTAACGTCCTGACGGTAACCAACAGCAACGGCGCCATCATCAACTGGGACAAGTTCTCCATCAAAGCGGGTGAGACTACCCACTTTGCCCAGACCTCGGCTTCGTCGAGCGTTCTCAATCGGGTATTGAACGATCCGACCGCGATTTACGGAACCCTGAGTTCCAACGGCCGTGTGTGGCTGGTGAATCCAGCCGGGATCATGGTTGGTCCGGGGGGGCGGGTTGATACCGCGGCCTTCGTTGCTTCCACGCTGGCGGTTCGCAATGAAGACTTTCTAGCCGGGCGTAACCTGTTCGTCAATGACGGCAGCGCAAGGGATATCCTCAATCAAGGCGAAATCAGGACGCCGGCGGGCGGCAGCGTTTACCTGATCGGCAGCAACGTCGGCAACGAAGGCATCATCACCACGCCCAAGGGCGAAACCATACTGGCGGCCGGTGCCACCGTCAGCCTGATCGACAGCGCCACGCCCGGGGTCAAGGTCGACATCACGGGCGCCACAGGCAACAGTACCAATCTCGGCGAGATCACTGCGGAGGCCGGCCGCATCGGTATCGCCGGCGTGATCGTCAGGAACAGCGGCCAGCTTAACGCCTCCAGTGTGGTCAGCGAAGGTGGGCGCATCTTCCTCAAGGCCAGTCGCGACGCCTACATCGATGGCAACGGCCGCATTGTCACCACCGGCACCAAGGGTGGCCGCGTCGAGGTCTTGGGTGACCGTGTCGCGGTGATGGACCAGGCCAGTGTCGACGTCAGCGGCATCAATGGCGGCGGCAGGATTTTGGTCGGCGGCGACTACCAGGGCAAGAACCCGGATATCCAGAACGCCAGCATCACTTACTTCGGCCCCGATGCGACACTGAAGGCGGATGCCACAGAAGTCGGCGCTGGCGGTACGGTGATCGTCTGGGCCGATGACACGGCGCGAGCCTACGGCAGCATCTCCGCGCGAGGTGGTGCTATGGGCGGCAACGGCGGCTTTGTGGAGACCTCTGGACATCGCTACCTGGATGTTGCCGGCGCGCGAATTGATACTCGCGCGCCGAGCGGAAAGACCGGTGATTGGTTGCTTGATCCAGCAGACATCACGATTGTGCACAGCACCGGCTCGGTACTTGCGCTTGGCAGCGACACCTTCGCTCCAGGCGGCGCAACGTCGACCACCTCGGATTTCGATATCAACAACCAGCTTGCCACAACCAATGTAACCATCCAGACCTACGGTGGCAGCGGAGGTTATGGCGACATCACGATCAACCCCGGCGTGGCTATTCACAACGGGGCAAACAATCCGAGTTTTTCTCTGGAGGCTGATCGGGACATTTCGATTTACGGCTCGACCATCATGGGAGGGTCGTCGACCTACAAGCTCGGAATTCACCTTACCGCCCAGCGCAACGTCTTCATCAAGGATTCGGTACTCGAAACCTATGGCGGAGACATGAGCATCTCTGCCGTCAATATCACGCTGACCGGCGACACCGGCTACGGCGCCATAGCCAGCACGGCGGGCTGCGCCGTGCCCGGCGTTTTAAGCTGCCAGCCGTATTCCGGTACCTTCGTTTTCGGCGGGCTGCAAACGATCACCGCAACCAATCTGCTGAAGCTCGAGGCCCCCGCCGCCGGCGGCCTGGGCGTCGGCCTGGTTTCCGGTGGTGGCCAGAACATCACGGCCGACAGCATCGAAGTGCTGGGCGGGGTCACCGGGCAGAACAATGGCGCCCACATCGTCAACTATTCGACGGCTAACCAGACGGTACAGGCCCACAGCATACTGATCAAGGCGGGCGGGTCGAACGCGACCGATTTCAACGACGGGGCGTCGATTTCTTCGTACGGCAACCAGGTGATCACGATCACTGGAGGCGGCTCCATCACCCTCTATGGCGGCGCTGGCGGGGCGGACGTGGCCGCATACGGGGGCATTGCCGGAGCAAATTACGGCAGCGAGTGCGTGACCTATGGCGGCGACATCAATTATTGCTACACGAGCAGCAACCGCGCCGAGATCGCGCATAGTTCCGATGCCGGATACGGCCAGACCATTGCGTTTTCCGGTGGCCCAGGCAGCATCTCGCTCTATGGCGGCAGCAGTGGCGCGGGCAACAGCGCCGAAATCAAGAACGACTCCAACACCTACGGCGCGAGTCCGGGTGCGCAACTGATAGGCAGTGCAAGCTACGGCGCCAACATCTACATTCAGGGCGGCAGTTCCGGCGGCAAGGCGGTTTACGGTTCGAACGGCAAGTTCTACGACGAACGCAACGGCGCCGGGATCGAGGGCGATTCGAACATGACGGTGTATGCCGGTACCATCACGCTGGTTGGCGGCGGCGGGACCGGCGCAGTGACCGGCGCGATCATCGGCGGCGGCGCCGACGCGGGTGGCGGCACGATGAACATTTACACCACCGGCGACGTCAGTCTGACGGGCGGCAGTTCTCCCACTGTTGCCGCTTTCAATAACGGCGCGAAACTCTACGACCTTACCGCTCCGGCTGCCATCGGTAGCGACAAGGACATCACCATCAACTTGAATGTCGGCGGCAATCTGTCGCTGAGCGGGGGCAGCGGTACCGGGTCTGGAGCGCTGGTCGGCTCGCTCGACGGCGTGGTGACGATCGTCGCGCAAGTGAGTGGCAACGTGGGAGTCACGGCCAATGCCGGCACGGCGGGCATCGGCGCCCTCCACGGCTATGGCGGCTCCGTGGCCATCTACGGCGCTCAGGACATCACCTTCGGCGACAACACCGGCATCACCAACGGACCGGGATATACGCCGACCGCGGCGACCAACATCAAACTTCTGGCCAAGCGCAACATTGACTTGGGCTTGTCGTCCAACGACGCCTACGGCGGGAATGTGCAAGTGATCGCCGGTTGGGACGGCAACATGGTCACTCCCGGCGTCTATGGTGGCCCGTTGACCGACGGCAACCTCACCATGACGGGGGCAGCGATCCAGACCCGCAATGCCGCCAACATGGACGTGCGTGCCTATGGCGACCTGGCGATGACCTCGGTCGACAGCGCATCCGCAAACCTCTGGATACAGAACAGCAGCGGCGGCAATACAATGAATGTCTCTGCCGGACATGACATTTCGCTGACCGCGGCCTATGGCAGCAACGCGTTCATCAGCATGGTCGGCGGCGGCACGCAGACCATTGCCGCAGGCGGCGCGCTGACGCTCAACGGTGCCTCGGGATCGTTCAGTCCGAACTACGGCGGTGCGGCGTTCATCAACGCCGGCAACACCTCGCTCAACACGACACTGCAACATGTCACGGCGCATCAAATCTCGCTGCTGGCCGGTGGCTCCGCCACGAGCAACAACAAGGGCAGCAGCGCGCTGATCCAAGCCTACGGGCCACAGGTCATCGACATTACCGGTACCGGTGGCGGCATAACGCTCACCGGCAACGGGGGCGCGTCAGGGTCCGACAACTACGCGATCATTCGGCAGTTGGGCAGCACCGGGAGCCAATCCATCACCTTCTACGGCAGTGGCGCGAACTTGCTGGTGACGGGCGGCAGCGGTGCCGGCACGGCCGGGACGCCGAACAGCGCTTGCGCTTCCGACCCCGACGGTTGCGGCAGCCAGACGATGAGTTCCAACGTCGCCGGCATAGAGAATCAAGGCAGCGGCAGCCAGACCCTGAGTTTCAATGGCACGGGCGGCAGCATCGCGCTGTATGGCGGCAGCGCCGGCGTCCGCAACACGGCGTTCATGTACTCACCCAACGGCGCACAACAAATCTCGGGCGCGCCGGCAATCACCTTGACCGGCGGCTCGTCGGGCGGCAGCGGTTTCCAGGCGGCAGATGGCAACCACTATCTGTCCAACCACGCCGTAATCTATTCGCAGTATGGCGCACAGACCATCAACGCCGCCAGCCTGACCCTGAACGGAGTGGTGGGCGGGGCCAGCGCAGGCACCTATGGCGGTGCCGGGATCGAGGGTTCGACGCAAGCGATCACCGTCTATGGCTCAACCACGCTCACGGCCGGGGGAACATCCCGTGCCGGCGTGCACATTATCAGTCACGGCAATCAATCGCTCATGTCCGCGTCGCTCGCACTCCAGGCTGGCGACGACGGGCACGGTAACAAGGCCATTGTGGTCGGCAACGGCACGCAGTCGATCGTCTTGACCGGCAGCGGCGACGTGCTGACCCTGACGGGTGGCAGCGGGGCCGCCTCCTACGACAACTATGCACAGATTCAGCAATTGGCGTCGGCGGGATCGCAGACCATCGCGTTGACCGGGGCCAGCGGCGGCAACATCGTGATTACCGGTGGCTCCGGCGGCGGCACCGGCGGGGCCGCACCGAATGGCTGCGCGGCTGCCGTCTCAGGCGATCCCTGCTACGGCGCCGATATTGCCCACAACAATGCGGGCCTCTATAGCACCGGTACCGGCGGCCAGTCGGTGAGTTTCAGCTATGGCGGTGCCTTGTCGCTGTATGGCGGCAGTGTCGGCAATCGCAACAACGCCTTCATCCAGAGTCTCTATGGCGGGCAGGCGATCTCCGGAAATGCGGCGATCACCCTGGTGGGCGGGACATCGGGCGGTGCCTGGGTGCCCAATCCCTACGGCGGGTCTTACCTTGGCAACGGCGCCGGCATTCGCTCGGAAGATCCTACAGTCGCGCAAAGCATCTATGGCAGCAGCATTACCTTGAAGGGCAATGGCGCCGGCGCCGCGGCCAATACGGTGGCCGGAGCGTCGATACGAGCGCTCGGCAGCGGCGGCCAAACGGTATTTGCCACGGGCGCGGTGACTCTTACAGGCGGCAGCGCCACTTACGGCGGCGTTGGCATCATTTCGACGGGTCCGCAAACATTTACCGCGCAGTCCTTCGGGGCCTATGGCGGAACCGGCGGGCACGACAACGCAGCGGTGCTGTCGGCCTACGGCGGCCAGACAGTGACCTTGACTGGCAGCGGCGACGTACTGACCTTGGCCGGCGGGGGCGGGACGAATCCGGACGGCTACAACAACTACGCTGAAATCCGGCAACTCAGCCTGTCGTCAGGCCAGTCCATCAACCTGACGGGTAGCGGGGCGAATGTCGTGCTGCAAGGCGGTAGCGGCAATGGGCTGCTCGGTGAGATGGAAAGCGATTGCGTTGCGGGTGTCGGCGCGGCCCTGTGTCAGGCCAGCTACAACAAGGCGACGATAGAGAACCGCGGCTCGGGCGGACAGACCCTCAGCTATGTTTATGGCGGAGGTTCGCTGCAGATCTACGGTGGCGACACCGGGTATAGAAACCATGCCGGCCTCGACAACTCGAATAACGTCAGTACCGTTGGTGTCCAGCAAATTCTTGGCGCTCCGAACATCCTGATTCAGGGCGGCACCTCCGGCGGCCGCATGGTGTTGCCAAGCGCCAGCGCGAAGCCATTCTTCATTGCCAACGAAGCGGGCATCTTCTCGGACAATACGCAGACCATCTATGCCGGAACGCTGACGATGGTCGGTGGCAGCGGCGCATCCACGGTATCGCCAGCCGTGCTCTCGGCGCCGACCCAGATTATCAACGCTACCGGCGCGATCACTTTGCAAGGTGGCAGCGGATCGGCCGCCTCGGTCGCCTACGGCGGTTCATTTGCGCCCGCCGCGCCCTGGTCTCAGTTGGCAACCGGCGCGGTAATCGGGGTGAACGACAAGTCCAAAGGCAACGTCACGATCAAGGGCGGCAGTATCGCGGCGACTACAGGCGCTGGAACCTCCGGGTCGGTGATGATCGGTTCCCTCGAGTACGGCGCGGACGTGCAGCTTGGTGCCTACGGAGACATCGTGCTGCAGGCCAACGCCGCACCGCTGAATATCGGCTCCGGGGCGTCGGCGGCGCCGACCAGCTATGGCGGCGTCACGGTGACTATCGATGCCGGCAACGATTTGCTGATCGATGCGCTCGGCAGCGGGCAAGTCAGCATCGGTGCGACCAACATTCTTGCAACCGATACCGCCAGCATCAGTCTTTCTGCAGGGCGCCATCTCGCCATCAACGGCACGGGCAGCGGGCCGGTGCTTATCGGTACGGCGACGGCGGCGACGCCGGTCAATATCGTCGCAGGCAAGGCGACAAACGGGGTGTTGGCGGTTGCGAATGCCGGGTATGGGGGCAACCTGACCATCGGCGCCAATACGACGGTATCGGCCTATGGTGCCAGTGCGTCGTTGGTGGGCACCCATGGCGTTACTTACGGCGGCGACATCATTTTGTCCAGCGGGTCGGCGGTCTACGGCGGCGGTTACGTCGATGTCATTGCCGGCGGCAACGAGACGCTGGCCGGAACGCTGCAAACCAATGTCCTGGCCACGGGCGGCATCCGGGCACAAGCTGGTGCGGGGACCGTCGGGACGGCAAACGGCTACGGCGGCAATCTGACTGTCTCCGGCAACCTGTCGGCGTATGGCGGCAGCGCCGTCAATCTGGAATTGACCAGTTTTGGCGGGACGGCAAATGCAGGCACGCTGACTCAAACGGCCGGCAATCTGTATGGAGGCGGATTTGCCCTCACTTCCTACGGGGCGATGGGCCTGGCCGGCAATGCATCGACGGACGCTCTTGGCATCGGGTTGATTCGCGCAGGCTACCAGGGGGCTGGATGGCGTAATGTGCCTGTCGCATTGACCGTAAGTGGAGCGATCAGTGGCGGGTCCCTCACCGTTGGTTCTAGCGGTGACGTTTCGCTGACAGGCCCCGTGACATCGGGGGCTGCCATCCTGACCGTCACCGCCGGTGACTTCACGGCCGGTACCGGCGGCGACATTACTCTTGGCAGCAATACGCTGTCGGGCTATGGTGGAGTCACGCTGACCGCAAATCATGGCAGTGGCGCCAACGGCGATATTACCCAGGCCGCGAGCGGCACAATCGTTGGGGTTGGCAACCCGTCGACGTCAACGGTCAATATCTACGCTGGCGGCAATCTTACGCTTGGCGCCGTCCAGGCGGTCACCAGCATTTCCACCGCCAGCGGTTCGACTTCCGGTGGTACCGCCAATGGTTATGGCGGTAGTTCGAGCCTGTTGGGGAACCTGAGCGCTGGCAGCATATCTGTTCGAGCTCACGGCGGTAGCAATTATGGCGGTGACCTTACGTCGGCTGCTGGCACGACCATGACATCGACCGCGACAGCGCAAACGGTAACGGTGCGCGGTGACGGGGATGTCGGCCTGTCCGGCAATATTGTCGCGCCGACCGGGTCGGTTGCGGTCAGTTCCGGCTATACGGGGGCGGCAGGCAAATTCACCGCGATCAACGTGATCGATACCGGTGCAGGTACGGTGAATGTGACGGCCACTGGCCCGATTCTCGACAACAACGGCGTCGGTGTGACGAATATCACCGCCAATTCGGTTTTGCTCAGCAGTGTTTACGGCGGTGCGTCGGGCGGACTGGCAATTAGTTCGGATATTGCGGGCAGCAGTTCGATTACCGCGAGCGTTGCGGCCGGCGCGACCTACGGCGGCATCTACATTCGCGATTCCGGCAGCAGCGTGCCAACGACCATTGCGCTAGCGGACGCGGCAAGCTATCAGCCGTCGGCGACGTTCTACTATGGCGGCAATTTGGCACTCGGTGCCGGGCATACGTTCACCGCGGGCTCAGGGAACATCGCCATTACGTCCGGCGGCTTGATGAGCGGGATCGAGACAGCGCGTTTCGGCGGAACCCCGGCGAGCATTCAGCTTGTCGCTCAAGGCGGCGACATGAGCCTGTCCAATACGCTGGGCTCGGTCGGCAACATTCGACTTGCGGCCGGCGGTGTGCTCGACATCGGCTACCAGTTGTCCGCGGCCGACCTTACGCTGGCCGGTTCGACGATCAATATTTCAGGGCCGGCAACCGCTACGGGCGATGTTGCGATTGGTGGCGGCGTCATCAACATCAACTCCGGCGTTGCCGGCCAGAACGTGGTGTTGGGCACCGGCAGCCTGAACATCGGCAACACCGGCGGTACGGGAGGGATTAGCGCAGTCAATCACTTGTTGGCGGTCGTTAGCGGCAGTGCAAACATTGCTGGCGGCTATCTGACGACAGGCAACGGCGATCTTGAACTTCTGGTGGGAGGCAGTCTCAACCTCGGTAACGCCAGCTATGGCGGTTACATTTGGGCTGGCTACAACAACAACGCGCCCTACCCGGACGTGAGCATCGCGGTCGGCGGCGACCTCAGGCTGAATAACGGCGGCCACATCGACGCGGCCAACGATGTATATCTAGACCTGCTGGGCGCCTCCTCCAAGCTGGTGCTGAACGATGGTACCGCTGGCTATGCACCGTCCTATGTTCTTACCGACATTGGCACGGGCGTTGCAGCCACCACCCATCTGACCTTCCTCAATCGAAGCTCTGGTGGCGTAGTGATCAACGGCACGGAAACCACCACGTCGGTACCAGGCGGCAGCGGCTTCTTTGCGGTGAACACTGATCGCAGTACCCCGGCGGCCCCAGTGGTTACTTTTGCCATACAGGCCCAAGATAGCGTTGCTGCGCAACTGACCAACGATATCGTCAAGGCTGCCGACGAGGTCAAGTCTACCGAGACGCCGACCGACAGCGATGCGCCGCCGCCGCTTGAATTCACCAAGACCGATCCGACCCAGCCACCGGTCGACTTGAGCAAGACGGTCGGCAACACGGAAGGCACCTTCGGCGGCGAATCCGGAGGCAGCGGTACCGGCGGTGATACCAACGGGACTACGCCAGACGACCAGCCGCCCGCTACAGAGACGAAAAAGGAAGAGGGCCCCACTACGACGGCCAAGGACGAGAAGACAGACGATAAGAAAGACGAGAAGGACGAGAAGGACGAGAAGGACAAGAAGAAGTCGGACGAAGCCAAAGAAGAGAAAAAAGATGACAAGCCAGCCCAGAAAAAAGTTGCCCAGTGTTCTTCGTAGGCCTGCAGGCGGCATGATTCAGGCAGCGATTGCCGCCGCCGTGCTGGTGCTCGGCGTGGTTTCGATTCCGGCCGCGCAGGCCGCCACGGCGGGCCATATCACGCACCTGTCGGGTACGCTTTCGGCCAAGCGTGCGGACGGCACGAGCAAGCTGCTTTCCGTCAAGTCGGAAGTTCTCGAAGGCGACATGCTGAATACCGAAACCGAGACCTACGCCCGGATCAAGTTTGCCGATGGCGGCGAGGTGGTGATGCGCCCCGGCACTCAACTGAAGATCGAGAACTACGCTTACAACGCCGCCAAGCCCGAGGGCGACAATATCGTCATGAACATGCTGAAGGGCGGCTTGCGGGCAGTGACTGGGCTGATCGGTAAGCGCAACCGGGAGAAGGTCAGTTTCCAGACCGAAACGGCGACCATCGGCATCCGCGGCACCCACTTTGGCGCCTTGCTATGCCAGAACGACTGCGGCGGCGTTCCCACCACCGGCGGCAAGCCGCCTCCCAATGGCCTGCACGTGGACGTGACCAATGGCTCCATCTCGATGAGCAACAAAGCCGGCACGATACAAATCAATGCCGGTCAGTTCGGGTTTGCCGCCAACGCCAACACGCCGCCGGTCCCGATCCCGCCGCAACAGGGCATCCAGGTGACGATGCCGAATTCGATCGCACAGAACAAGGGCAGCGGAAAGGGCATCGGCAAAGGCGACGAGGTCGAGTGCAAGTTCTGATCGCCATCGCCTGGCCGAGTCCTGCAAAGGGATACGTCTCTTGCGGGACATAAAGCGGAATCCCGCCAGGGAGAGCCAAAGCAGCCAAAGCGCGTTTGCCCCGGCTGTATTGCGCATCGGCCAAGGCTGCGGAATTTTTCGACAGCTTTACTATTTTTGCTTGGGCACGCGCCCCATCAGATAGAACTCGTCGTTCGGCCGCATGCCGGTCATGTTGGCCATGCGGTTGGAAAGGCCGAAGAATGCCGCGACGGCGCCGATGTCCCAGATATCCTCATCATTGAAGCCGTGCTCGTGCAGCTTGGCGAAATCGGCGTCATCCACCGCAGCCGAATCGAGCGCGATCTTCATGGCGAAATCCAGCATGGATTTCTGGCGTGGGGTGATGTCGGCTTTGCGGTAGTTGACGGCCACTTGGTCGGCGACCAGCGCGTTCTTGGCCCGGATGCGCAGGATGGCGCCGTGGGCGACCACGCAGTACTGGCAGCCGTTGGCATTGGAGGTGGCGACCACGATCATCTCCCGCTCTGCCTTGGTGAGTCCGCTTTCCTTGTCCATCAGCGCGTCGTGGAAGGCAAAGAAGGCGCGCCATTCGGCGGGCCGATGCGCCAAAGCAAGAAACACGTTGGGAACGAATCCGGATTTCTCCTGCACTTCGAGGATGCGGGTGCGAATGTCTTCCGGCAGGTCTTTCAACTCCGGTACAGGGTAACGGCTGATGGGCGGCGTGCTCATGATGTCCTCATTGAAATAGCGTTCAGGTCGGCGTATTTTACGGTTTCCCTCAACCCCAGGAGACTTCCATGACTACGTCCCGCCAGAAGGCCGTAATGAAGACCGATGACCAAGCCCAGTTCGACGGTCTGTTGCCGGCAGAACCCTTCAGTCGCCGTTCCTTTATTGCCACCGCTGTCGGTGCCGGCTTTGCTCTGGCGACGCAGCCGATCTCGGCACAGACGGTTATCAAGACCGATGCGGAGGGCCTGCTGGCCGGCGAGATCAAGGTGCCCGCCGCCGATCGCGAATTGCCGGGCTACCGCGCCATGCCCGCCGGCGGATCGAATCTGCCGACGGTCCTGGTGATCCACGAGATATTCGGTGTGCATGAATACCTCCGCGATGTCTGCCGCAGATTGGCCAAGGCCGGTTACCTGGCGGTCGCGGTGGACATGTATATCCGCCACGGCGAAACGGCAAAGATGACCAATGTCCAAGAGATTCTGGCGGGACCGGTGGCGGCGGCATCGGATACCGAGCACATGGCCGATCTCGATGCCTGTGCCGCATGGGCAGCGAAAAACGGCGGCGATCCGAAGCGCCTGGCCGTCACGGGTTTTTGCCGCGGTGGGCGCACGGTCTGGCTGTATGCCGCGCACAACCCGCAGCTGAAGGCAGCGGTCGCCTGGTACGGGCATCTCGAAATGGCGCCGACTGCGCGCCAGCCCAAGCATCCGATCGATCTGGCGGGCCAGCTGAAGGCTCCGGTATTAGGTTTGTATGCCGGAAAGGATCAGGGCATTACGCCGGATCAGGTCGAAGACATGCGTGGCGAGTTGGCGAAGGCCGGCAGCAAGTCGCAGATCCATGTCTATCCGGATGCACCGCATGCCTTTCACGCCGATTACCGGCCAACTTACCGTAAAGACGCCGCGGAGGATGGCTGGAAGCGTCTGCTGGAGTGGTTGCGTCAGAACGGTGTTTGAGCACGCCCGACCCGGTCGGTGTTCATGGCCGCGGCAGGCGGCTTCCGTCGGTCATGGTGTGCGGACTGGGCTGGAGGACAGTTTGTGGCTCGACGATGCACGCACCGTACTCGCCACCAATCTGCAACTGGTGGCGCGCGTAGCGAACCAGGCGGCGGCACCGGGCCCGCTCTTGGCCAGTCGGAGCCGGGTGCGTCATCGCCTTGGTTTCGAACTCCGCTCGTGAAGATGGCTGCGCCTGGTCGGCTGGTAATTTTCGGCGCCAGCAACATCGTTTCCGACCTCTTTGATTGCGCCTTGGCCAATGGCTTGGAGCTCGCCAAGGTGGTGTTGCACTTGCCCGAATCGAGCGGCGCCCGGGATATTCCACTGGCCGCCCGCATTGCTGCTCTGGAAGGGCTTTGCGACCCGCCACAGGTGGAATCCCTGGAAACCTTTCAACCCGGTGCCGACGAGCTTTACCTGCTGGGTCCGACCACGCCGACCCGCATCAATCTGGCAGCGGAACTGGAACGCCGCTTCGGCCTCCGCTACCATACCCTGATTCATCCTACGGCCTATGTGTCGCCGTTGGCGCAGCTCGGACAGGGCGTTTTCGTCGGGGCCAACAGCGTGATCGGCCCAAGCGTACATCTCGACGATCATGTCTTCGTCAACCGGGGCGTGACGATCGGTCACGATACCCATATCGGCGCCTATTCGCGAATCCAGCCGGGGGCCAATCTGGGCGGGCTGTCTCGAATCGGCAGCGGCGTCACGATTGCCATCGGCGCAACCTTGCTGGAGCGGCTGGTGATTGGCAATGGCGCGTTTGTCGGCGCCGGGGCCGTGGCCACTGAAGATGTGCCCGATGACGTCCTGGTGTTGGGAATTCCCGCCAAGTTCAGGAAAGTTCTATAAGCCGCATTTTGGCGAGTTCGGCGGCTTGCTGACAGGCGGCCACCAGCGCCGCACCCGAGGCGTCGAGATCAATGCGCTCGACAAAGCGTCTCCGCAAGGCATCACCCATATCGTGGCGCAGGACGGGGTTTTCTGTCAGGGCCGCCAAGCGCTCCAGGTAGGCGTTCATGTCCGGCAGCGCCAGATCGCCCACTTTGTCGCCGCCGTCCGAATCCGCGAACGCCACCACCGGCAAGCCTTCTGCCATAGCTTCGGCGACGCTGAATCCGCCGCCCATACGCGGCGGATTCACATAGACATCCGAGCAGCGCAAGATGGCGGGCACATCGTTGCGGGTCGGCAAACTCCGTACGCGTCCCGGTGCCGCCTGCGACAAGGCCGACGGCAGTTTGCCTTCACCTCCTACCAGAAGCCAGACGACCTGAGGGTGGCGCGATAACAGCCGCAACATGCGGTTGGCCCAGTCGCCCTTTATCTCATGTTCCAGGCGGAAGCCGGCGGTGATCCAGATCACCGTCGTTGCGTCCAGTTCGAGTTCGGTCCGGGTCAGACGCCATTGCTGCGATGAACGAGTCACCCGGTAGGGGTGAAAGACCGGCTGCGGCGGCGAGAACATTTCGCCCCACGCTTCCCGGTGTTCAATATCCGGATCGGCGGTCAGCCAGACATCCAGGGGAGCGATCGGCGCCACGGTATTGACGCTGATTCCCGCCATCGGACGGACCGTATATAGGGCTGCCGCGAGCGGCGAATAGAGCCCGACCAGGAGCACCACATCGGGATCGAACTTGGCCAGCAAGGGCATCAGGTTGCGCCAACGCCCCGGCAGGTTGTAGCGGCTGTCGCTGATGCTCATGCCAACCCCCTTCGGCAGGATGTTTGCCCAGGCTTGCGTGTCCAGGGGCGGCAGCACCAAATCGCGGCCGTCGCCGCGAAACTGCGACGCGTCGGGCGGCATCAACTCCTGGGCGGAAAATATATGCACCTGACAGCCTTCGCGCGCGAGTACCGCGCATTGGTGTACTGCCATCATGCTGGGAGTATGGAACTGGTGGCCGACATAGGGAACCACGACCGCCGCTCGCCGGATTTCGTGCGTCGTGCGCGGGGAAAAACCTGGGGGAAGCACCTGAACTGCACTCTGCATCAGGCGCTTGGCCATTTGCGGCACAAGTCCGGCCTTGAGGGTGGCGACGAAATCCGACCGCTGCTCTTGGTTCTGCAACGCGCCGAGCCATCGGAAGGCCATGAAGGCAGCCAGTCGATCCGGGTCGGTCGGCTCCGCTGCAAGCACCCGAACCGCAGCAGTGTCGTCGAACCGCGATTGGCCGGTGGCGCCGGCAAGAAACGTCAGGCGCAGGATATCCGCGCTTACATCGTCGTTCGGCGGGCCGTCAAGGACATCCAGTACGGACTGCCGTGCCGACGGGTCCCGGGATTCAAGCCAGATTGCCATCAGGCCGTGCCAGCGCTGCGCACAGCGGGGCTCCCTCAAGGTTCGGTCGAGTGCATCGAGCAACAGCGTCATAACGACAGTTTCCATTACCGGAGTGCGCGGATTGGCGGATGTTACCGCGCAGCGCCGCCCGACCTGTGATGTTGCGGGCATTCGGCCGCAATCGACATCCCTATTTCCATTTTCCGGGAAATAGTCTATGAAATTAGAAAGTTCGACCCAATAAGGGTCTGTATGGCTACCTTGAACGTTTCGCCCATCGTTGCCGGACTGTCTGCGGCGACAAGCACGCAGTGGATTGCTGGCCGTAAGCAGTTAGAAGTTGCTTTGCCACACGGCAGGGGGGATGTTGAGCCCAAAGCGGATGCCAGCTTCGAGACCACGGTGTCCGCCAAGCCCGAAAGCAAGTCCTCGGCGACGCAGCTGACGCCCGAACAAAAGCGCCAGGTTGCCGCGTTGGCGCGCATCGATCAGGAGGTACGTGCGCACGAGGCGGCTCACCTCAGGGTGGGGGCGGGGGTGGTCACCAGTGCGGCGAATTTCAGCTATACCTACGGTCCGGATGGCAAGTCCTACGCGGTCGCCGGCGAAGTTGGAATCGACACATCGCCGGAACAAGCGCCCGAGGCGAATATCGACAAGGGGCAGCGCATCCGGATTGTTGCGCTGGCGCCCGCCGAGCCGAGCCCGCAGGACTACCGGGTGGCCGCCATTGGAAGTCGAATCGAGCAGATGGGCTACGCGGGCCTGGCGCAACAGCAGGTTCTTGAACTGGCGGAAAAAGCCGCAGCGCAGCGCGCAGAACAGACTCGGCGCAGCGACGGCATCGGCAATGTCGGGCCATCCGACGCCACCGGCAACGCGACGCGTGAGGTACTGGCCAGATCCTATCCGCCGCCTGCGACCGGCAGCACGTCCGGGATCAGCCTGTTTGCCTGATCAGCCGGCAGTTGCCAGCCGCGCCAGGGCCGCGCGGCCGGACAGCAGATGATCGTGCATGCGCCGCCCTGCCAGGGCGGCGTCTTTGGCGCGCAAGGCGTCGAGGATAGCGCGGTGTTCCGCCAGCGATTGCTTCAGGCGGCCTTCCAGGCGCAGCGAATCGCGACGGGTGAGCTTGATGACCTTGCGCGCGTCGTCGATCAACTGCGCCAGATAGCGATTGCCGGCGATTTCCTGCAAGGCGGTGTGAAAGCGTTGGTTGGCCTCAAAAAAGCGGTCGGTATCGTTGGCCGCCGCATGATGTTCGAGTTCATCGTGGATCGAGGCGAGTCGGGCAAAGTCGGCGCTGGTGGCACGGCGCGCCGCTTCTTCGGCGACCCGGCCTTCGAGCATTGCCATCACCGGGAAGACCTCGTCGATGTCCTGTTCGGAGAGTTGCGTCACGTAGCAGCCGCGCCGCGGCTTGAGTATCACCAAGCCTTCGGCGGCCAGCACCTTTAGCGCTTCACGCAGCGGCGTACGGCTGATCCCATACTCCAAAGCGAGCGCTTGCTCGTCTATCCAACCGCCAGGCGGTAGCTCGTGGGCAAAGATTCTTGCCCGCAGACGCTCAGCCACCTGCTCGTAGAGAGCGGGGGCGGTGAGAATATGCGAGGACGGTCTTGCATTCATAATTATGAATGCAGTATCATATGTCCTCGTCTGGAAGTCAACCGCATCTTTCGTTCCGCAGGAAATGATGCAGCAGAAAGGGCAGAACCATGAGCAAGGCACCCGAAGTCAATATTCCTTCGATCGAGGCTTGGACCAAGGCCGCTGCCAAGTCGACGCCGGAGGGCGACGTATCCCGCCTGAACTGGGTGACGCCGGAAGGCCTGACCGTCAAGCCGCTTTATACCAAGGCCGATGTCGAGAACCTGCCCTACGCCGATACCCTGCCGGGTTTCGCGCCCTTCCTGCGCGGGCCGCAGGCCACGATGTACGCGGTGCGGCCGTGGACCATCCGCCAGTACGCCGGTTTCTCGACCGCCGAGGCGTCCAACGCCTTCTATCGCCAGGCGCTGGCCGCCGGCGGCCAGGGCGTCTCGGTGGCCTTCGACCTCGCCACCCATCGCGGCTATGACTCGGACCACCCGCGGGTCACGGGGGATGTCGGCAAGGCCGGCGTGGCGATCGACTCGGTGGAGGACATGAAGATCCTGTTCGACGGCATTCCACTGGACAAGATTTCGGTGTCGATGACCATGAACGGCGCCGTGCTGCCCATCCTCGCCGGCTATGTGGTCGCCGCGGAAGAGCAGGGCGTCGCGCAGGAGCAGCTCTCGGGGACGATCCAGAACGACATTCTCAAGGAGTTCATGGTTCGCAACACCTACATCTATCCGCCCGAGCCCTCGATGCGCATCATCGCCGACATCATCGGCTACACCGCGCAGAACATGCCGAAGTTCAACTCGATCTCGATCTCCGGCTACCACATGCAGGAAGCCGGCGCGACCCAGGCGCTCGAACTGGCCTTCACCTTGGCCGACGGCCGCGAGTACGTCAAGACGGCGCTGGCCTCCGGCATGGATGTCGATGCCTTCGCCGGGCGCTTAAGCTTTTTCTGGGCTATCGGCATGAATTTCTATCTCGAAATCGCCAAAATGCGCGCCGCGCGCCTGCTCTGGTGGCGGATCATGAAGGAGTTCCAACCGAAGAATCCGAAGTCGCTGATGCTGCGCACCCATTGCCAGACTTCGGGCTGGTCGCTGACCGAGCAGGACCCCTACAACAACGTGGTGCGCACCACTATCGAAGCGATGGCGGCGGTATTCGGCGGCACGCAATCCCTGCATACCAATTCGCTCGACGAAGCCATCGCGCTACCGACCGAGTTCTCCTCGCGCATCGCGCGCAACACCCAGCTCATCATCCAGGAAGAGACCCACATCACCAGCGTCATCGATCCCTGGGCCGGCAGTTACATGATGGAAAAGCTGACCCAGGACATCGCCGACGAAGCCTGGCGCATCATCGAGGACGTGGACAAGATGGGCGGCATGACCCAGGCGGTGCAAAGCGGCTGGGCCAAGCTACAGATCGAGAAATGCGCGGCCGAGAAACAGGCCCGCATTGATTCCGGCAAGGACGTGATCGTCGGCGTGAACAAATACAAGCTCAAGGAAGAAGCGCCAATCGAAATCCTCGACGTCGACAACCATGCCGTGCGCGACGGCCAGATCGTGCGCCTCAAGAAAATCCGCGCCACGCGCGACGCGGCGGCCGTGCAGTCGGCGCTGGCGGCCCTGACCGATGCGGCAAAAACCGGCAGCGGCAACCTGCTCGACCTGGCGATCAAGGCCAGCCGCCTGCGTGCTACAGTCGGCGAAATTTCGGACGCGCTGGAGGCGGTCTATGGCCGCCATCGCGCCACCACGCAAACCGTTTCTGGCGTGTATAGCGCAGCCTTCGGCGAGGACGGCACCATGAAGGAAATCCGCGACCTGATCGACAATTTCGCCGCCGCCGAAGGGCGCCGGCCGCGCATCATGATCGCCAAGCTCGGTCAGGACGGCCATGACCGCGGCGCCAAGGTGGTGGCCACGGCCTTCGCCGACCTCGGCTTCGACGTCGACGTCGGCCCGCTGTTCCAGACCCCGGAAGAGGCGGCGCGCCAGGCCGTGGAGAACGATGTCCATGCCATCGGGGTTTCCACGCTGGCGGCCGGCCACAAGACGCTGGTGCCGGCGTTGATCAAGGCGCTGCGAGATCAAGGAGCCGACGATATCGTGGTGTTCGTTGGCGGGGTGATCCCGGCGCAAGACTATGCGCAGTTGTACAAGGACGGCGCCGCCGGCATCTTCGGCCCGGGCACGCCGATTCCGCAATGCGCCCACGAAGTGCTGCGCGCCATCCGCGCCGCGCATCTGCCGGCCAGCGCCTGATCCAAGCAATGCAACCGATGCCCGAACTGGGTCAATCCGGGGTGGACGCGAAGGATACGGCCCTGGTCGATGGCGTGCTGGCCGGCAGCCGGCGCGCTTTGGCCAAGGCCATCACGCTGGTCGAGTCGACCCGTCCCGAGCATCGGCAGCGGGCGCAGAAGCTGCTCGACACGCTGCTGCCGCATACCGGCCGCTCCATCCGGCTCGGCATCTCGGGCGTGCCCGGGGTCGGCAAGTCGACCTTCGTCGAAGCGCTGGGCATGTACCTGATCGACAACGGTCATCGCGTTGCGGTGCTGGCGGTCGATCCTTCATCGACGGTGCATGGCGGTTCGATCCTCGGCGACAAGACGCGCATGGAAAAGCTCTCGCAGCAGACCGCCGCCTTCATCCGTCCGTCGCCGTCCTCCGGTAGCCTCGGCGGCGTCGCCGAGCACACGCGCGAGGCCGTGCTGCTGTGCGAGGCCGCCGGTTACGACGTCATCATTGTGGAGACCGTCGGCGTCGGCCAGTCCGAGACCGCGGTGGCCGGAATGACCGACGCTTTTGTCCTGCTGCAATTGCCGAATGCCGGCGACGACCTGCAGGCGATCAAGAAGGGCATTGTGGAGCTCGCCGATTTGGTGGTATTCAACAAGGCCGACATCGATCCGACAGCGGCACAACTCGCCGCGGCGCAGATGCGCTCGGCCTTGTCGATGCTGCATCCGGCTTCGCCCAACTGGCAGCCACCGGTGCTGACGCTCTCGGCCATGCGCAAGGACGGCCTTGCCGAATTCTGGCAGGTGATCGAAACGTTCAGAAGTTCCCTGACGGCCACCGGCGAGTTCGCGGCGCGGCGGCGCCACCAGGCGCTGGCCTGGATGTGGCAGCAGATCGATTCGGGCTTGCGCAGCCGCTTTCGCGAGCATTCCGTCGTGAAGGCAGCCCTGGCCGAGCTCTCAGTTTCCGTCGAGACCGGTATGACCACACCGACGGCGGCCGCGCGGCGCCTGCTTGGGTTGATGACCCCTCATTCCTAGTTTGTTCGATCGGAGGTTTTCGTATGCATGACATCATTCACCAGTTGGACGAAAAGCGCGGTCGGGCGGCGCTCGGCGGCGGCCAGAAGCGCATCGACGCCCAGCACAGCAAGGGCAAGCTGACCGCGCGCGAACGCATCGAAATGCTGCTCGACGATGGAACGTTCGAAGAGTGGGACATGTTCAAGGAGCATCGCTGCGTCGACTTCGGCATGGGCGACAGCCACATCCCCGGTGACGGCGTGGTGACCGGCTATGGCACCATCAACGGCCGCATGGTGTTCGTCTTCTCGCAGGATTTCACGGTGTTCGGCGGTGCCCTCTCCGAGGCGCACGCGGAAAAGATATGCAAGATCATGGATCACGCGCTCAAGGTCGGCGCCCCGGTGATCGGCTTGAACGACTCCGGCGGTGCGCGCATTCAGGAAGGCGTCGCCGCGCTCGGCGGCTATGCCGATGTGTTTCAGCGCAACGTCATGGCCAGCGGCGTGATCCCGCAGATCTCGATGATCATGGGTCCCTGCGCCGGCGGCGCGGTGTATAGCCCGGCGATGACCGACTTCATCTTCATGGTCAAGGATTCCTCCTACATGTTCGTCACCGGCCCCGAGGTGGTGAAGACGGTGACGCATGAAGAAGTGACCGCCGAGGAACTCGGCGGCGCAGTGACGCACTCCAGCAGATCCGGCGTCGCCGACCTGGCCTTCGAAAACGACGTCGACGCGCTGTTGCTGTTGCGCCGCTTCTTCAACTATCTGCCGCTCAACAACAAGGAGAAGCCGCCGGTGCGCAGCACCAGTGATCCTGCGGATCGCCTCGATTTCTCGCTCGACACGCTGGTGCCGGACAATCCCAACAAGCCCTACGACATGAAGGAGCTGATTCTCAAGATGGTCGATGACACCGACTTCTTCGAGATCCAGCCCGACCATGCGAAAAACATCCTGATCGGCTTCGCCCGCATGGAAGGCCAGACCGTGGGCATCGTCGCCAACCAGCCGATGGTGCTGGCGGGCTGCCTCGACATCAAGTCATCGATCAAGGCGGGGCGTTTCGTGCGCTTCTGCGACGCCTTCAACATTCCGATCATCACCCTGGTCGATGTGCCTGGCTTCATGCCCGGCACGGCGCAGGAATACGGCGGCATCATCAAGCACGGCGCCAAGCTGCTGTATGCCTATGCCGAATGCACGGTGCCGAAGGTGACGCTGATCACGCGCAAGGCCTATGGCGGAGCCTACGACGTGATGGCCTCGAAGCACCTGCGCGGCGACGTCAACTTCGCCTGGCCCTCGGCGGAGATTGCCGTGATGGGGCCGAAGGGCGCGGTCGAGATCATTTTCCGCGAAGAGAAGGGCGATCCGGTCAAGGTGGCCGAACGCGAGGCCGAGTACAAGGCCAAGTTCGCCAATCCCTTCGTCGCCGGGGCGCGCGGCTTTATTGACGACGTGATCATGCCCAACGAAACGCGCAAGCGCATCTGCCGCTCGCTGGCGATGCTCAAGAACAAAGACATCCAGAATCCGTGGCGCAAGCACGGCAATATTCCGCTGTAAGCGTCGGAGATAAAAACATGTTCAAGAAAATTCTGATCGCGAACCGGGGAGAAATCGCCTGCCGCGTCATCAAGACTGCCCGCAAGATGGGCATTGCCACGGTCGCCGTGTATTCGGAGGCCGACAAGGATGCGCGCCATGTCGAGATGGCCGACGAGGCGGTCTGCATCGGTGCGCCGCCCTCCAAGGAATCCTATCTGGTGATCGACAAGATCATCGCGGCGTGCAAGCAGACCGGCGCCGAGGCGGTGCATCCGGGTTACGGCTTTCTCTCGGAGAACCCGGAGTTCTCGCGCCAACTGGAAGACAACGGCATCATTTTCATCGGCCCCAAGCACTACTCGATGGCCGCGATGGGCGACAAGATCGCCTCGAAGAAGCTGGCGAACGAGGCGAAGGTCAACACCATCCCCGGCTACAACGAAGCCATCGACACGCCGGAGCAGGCCGTGGAGATCGCCAAGGGCATCGGCTATCCGGTGATGATCAAGGCCTCCGCCGGCGGCGGCGGCAAAGGCCTGCGCGTGGCCTACAACAGCCGTGAAGCCCACGAAGGTTTTGTCGCTTGCCGCACGGAAGCCAAGAATGCCTTTGGCGACGATCGAATTTTTATCGAGAAGTTCGTCGAGGAGCCGCGCCACATCGAGATCCAGTTGATCGGCGATGCCCACGGCAACACGATCTATTTGTGGGAGCGCGAATGCTCGTTGCAGCGCCGCCACCAGAAAGTCATCGAGGAGGCACCCTCGTCCTTCATCGACCCGGCGACACGCAAGGCCATGGGCGAGCAGGCCGTGGCGCTAGCCAAGGCGGTGAACTACCAGAGCGCCGGCACCGTCGAGTTCGTGGTCGGCAAGGACAAGAGCTTCTACTTCCTGGAAATGAACACGCGCCTGCAGGTCGAGCATCCGGTGACCGAACTGATCACCGGCCTGGATCTGGTGGAGTTGATGATCCGCGTTGCCGCCGGCGAGAAGCTGCCTTTCAGCCAGGACCAGGTCAAGCTTGACGGCTGGGCCATGGAATGCCGGATCAACGCCGAGGACCCCTTCCGCGGCTTCCTGCCGTCCACCGGCCGCCTGGTCAAGTACCTGCCGCCGCCGGAAGTGCATGGCGTGCGCGTCGATACCGGCGTCTATGAGGGCGGCGAGATCTCGATGTTCTACGACTCGATGATCGCCAAGCTGATCGTTCATGCTTCGACCCGCGACCAGGCCATCGCTCGCATGCGGGATGCATTGAACCAGTTCGTGATCCGCGGTGTCGCCTCCAACATCGCCTTCCAGGCCGCGCTGATGCAGAATCCGCGCTTCCTCTCTGGCGACTTCAACACCGGGCTGATCGCCGAGCAGTATCCCAAGGGCTTCAATGCCGCCGACGTGCCGCACGACGATCCGGCGATGCTGGTGGCAGTCGCGGCGGCGATTCACCGCCAGTATCTGGCGCGCAATGCGACCATCTCCGGGCAGATGCCGGGACATGAATTTGTCGCCGGCGAGGATTTCGTCGTGGCACTGGGGGCTACCCAGTACCAGGCCAAGGTGATCGAGGCCGACGGCGGCTGGGATGTCAGTTTTGCCGGCGAGCGCTATGAGTTGCGCTCCGATTGGCAATTTGGCGATCCGCTGTATGTGGCGACGCTCAACGGCCTGGCGATCTGCATGCAGATCGAGCGGCGCGGGCTGGTCTATCGGCTGTTCCATTGGGGCGTGCAGGCCGACATGCAGGTGATGTCGGCGCGCACCGCCGAGTTGCGCGCGCTGATGCCGCTCAAGGCGGCGCCCGACATGTCGAAGTTTCTGCTCTCGCCGATGCCTGGCCTGCTGACACAGATCGCCGTCGCGGCGGGACAGGAGGTCAAGGCCGGCGAAATCCTGGCCAAGATCGAGGCCATGAAGATGGAGAACGTGCTCAAGGCCGAGCGCGACTGCGTGGTGGAGAAACTGCTGGCCAAGCCGGGCGAAAGCCTGGCCGTGGATCAGGCCATCATCGCCTTCAAGTAGACAAGCCTGCGGCAAGCGGCGCTGACACCGATTGGCGCCGTGCCGCCAGCGCCGACTTTTACAGACCCGTCGGATTCGCCTGCGCTCAGAAAGCGAGTTCGATCCGCGCGCCGATCAGCGTCGCGTTGCGAGTCGCTGCTGCGCCGCCTGGATGACGGACATGCTGGACATTGGGCTGCACCTGGAACCATTGCGTGATCGCGACGCGCCAAGTGATCTCGACGGCCTCTTCCGCGGCGACTGTATCGGTGCCGGCGGCTGCCTGCACGGCGCGCCACTTCGGTGCCAGGCGGCCGCGCGTCCAGCCCAGCGCGATACTGTCGTCCGGCCTGCTGGCGAGCGGGCCGCGGACGCGCAGGCCGAGGTTCCACATGCGGTCTATCGAAGTCGAATGGCCGCTGCTGAAGGTATAGCGACCGAAGGCCGTGACATCCCGGTTGGTTTCGCCGCCGAGGCTGAACAGGCTTCGTTCGGCCAGCACATAGCCACCCTGCGAGCGGCGCTGGAGCGGGTTGCCGTCGGCATCGACATCGAGCTGGTCGGGCACGCGATTGCCGTAGCGCCAAAAACCGATGGCATACTTGCTGAGGCCGCCGTATTTTTCGTGGGCCACGAGTTCCGGCGTCGGCCTCACCCTGGATGGGTCGATAGGTTCGAAGGTATGGCCGGTTTCCAGCGGCATCCAGCCAAGCTCGCCGATGACGAACGCGCCGTCGCCCTTGGCAAAGCGGATGGCGGTGGCTTTCGGGCGCGCCGGATCATTGGGTATGCCGTCCATCAGGGCGCCCATGGCATACAGTTCGCGATCCGCGGACAGCAATTTGCCACGGATGCCGAAGGCGGCGTTGTTGAATACCGACGGCGCGTTGGTCAGCGCCAGGTCGGCGGGCGTGCCATAGGCAGGATGGACCAGCGTTGCCGCCGAGTCCATGGTGAAAAACTCGGAATCGATCGGGTAGATGCCGACCAGAACGGACAGACGGTCGTCGATGAATCCCTTCTGCACCCAGGCATGGAACAATCTCGTGGTCTGCACCGGAACCTCGATATTGCTGACGCCCATCAGGCTGCCGGTGCGTCGTGCGTTGATGCCTGCGCCGCCATCGGTGTCGGTGTTCACGTACGCCACCGCATTGTTCCAGCCGAGCAATTTTTGCAGGTCGGCGCGCAGTTTCAATTCGAGGTGAGTGACCGTTTGTCCCCCATCCATGAGGCCGCCGCGATTGCGCAGGCTGTCGAGCTTGAGACCGGCTTCCAGCGCCACGCCGCTCTGCCATAACGCGCTGCGGGCGCCGTTCCAGTCGCCGGTCAATGTCGTGCCTGCATAGTCGGGGGCGTCCTCGGCCGCTGCCGCGAACGACCAGGCGAGGCCGGCAAGCAAGGTCATGGTTGTAGCGGGGAGTCGCATGAAGAGGGCTTTCGTGTTTGGTCGTGGTTATGTCGCTGTTCGCGGCCTCGGCTTGCGCAGGGATTCTACTTTCACCGTCGCGCCAGCGCCGACTCTTTGCATGGCGGCGGTGTTCCGATTGACGAATCGCAGGACGACAATGAAACCGCAGCCGACATTTGCGGGATAGCTTACGAGGCGGAGCGCTTGCGCTGGCTGCGGTATTCAATCGTATAGAATTTGGCGGCGATTCCAACCGGCTCGTCCCGCGCCGCATTTCCCTGCTTACGGCATGACGCTGGCTTCCGCGAGCATTGGCCCTCACTGAAACTTCGCTATGTTTCGTTTTCTGTTGTTGTTGTGCTGTTGGGCTTGCCATGTCGGGTCTTCGCCTGCGGCTGTGCGGCTGGCGCCGGGCACTGTGTCGCATCCCCTGGCGGCCGAGGTGTCTGTGCTCGAAGATCCGGACGGCCGCTTGTCGTTGGCAGAGGTGCAGGACCGTGGCGCCGACTTTCGTCCCACGTCGGTGCAGCCAGATGCGGCAATAAATTTCGGCTACTCGTCGTCCGCATGGTGGCTGCGCTTCGAGATCGAGGCCGCTTCGGGCGCGCCGCGCGACTGGCTGCTGGAAGTCGCCTTTCCTACGCTGGACCGCATCGAATACTTCGGCTCCGGCGGCGAACATGTGGTTACCGGCGACCGCCTGCCGTTTGCGGCGCGACCCTTGGTCCATCGCAACTTCGTTTTTCCCGTCCATCTGAATGAATCCGGCACCAGCACGGTCTTGCTGCGCGTCGTCTCGGAAGGCACCCTGACCATTCCCTTGCGCTTGTGGCAGGTACAGGCTTTCTGGCAGGACTCGCAGGCCGGCTACGCCTTGCTTTCGGTGTATTTCGGCATGCTGCTGGCGCTGGCGCTCTACAACCTGCTGCTTTGGGTTTCGCTGCGCGATCACACCTATCTCACCTATGTCCTGTTCGCTGCCAGCATGGCCGTCGGACAGCTTTCCCTCAACGGTTTGGGCAACGAGTTTCTCTGGCCCAACTGGCCGGAATGGGGCAACCTGGCGTTTACCGTCGGTTTCGCCGCGACCGGCCTGTTCGGCGCCTTGTTTACGCGCGGCTTCCTCGCCACGCGGCGCAGCGTGCCGCGCCTCGACGGCGCTGTGACCGGCCTCGCCGCGCTGTTTGCCTTGTGCGTCGTGGCACCCCTGATTGCGCCCTACCGCCTGGCAGCGATCCTCACCTCGCTGACCGGCGTCACGTTTTCCCTGGTCGCGGTAGTGGCCGGTCTGCGCTGCTGGCGCATCGGCCAGCCCGGCGCGCGTACCTTCCTGCTGGCGTGGACCATACTGTTGTTCGGTGTCGCCATCGTCGGTTTGCGCAACCTGGACCTGCTGCCCACCACCTTCGTCAGTTTCTACGCCATGCAGATCGGCTCCGCGCTGGAAATGCTGCTGTTGTCCTTTGCACTGGCCGATCGCATCAACGGCCTGCGCCACGAGAAGGATGCGGCCCAGGGCGAGGCGCTCGCCGCCAAGCAGCAACTGGTGGGCGCCCTGCAACGCTCGGAGGCCAACCTGGAACGGCGCGTCGCGGAGCGCACCGAGGAGCTGGAAGCGGCCAATGCCCGCCTGCGCGAGAGCGAACGCCAATTGCAGGCGCTGGCCCACACCGACGCCTTGACCGGCCTCGCCAACCGTCTGCTGCTCGATGCCCGGCTGTTGCAGTCGATGCAGCATGCGCGGCGCAGCCATGGACTGATAGCGGTGCTGCTGATCGATCTCGACCGCTTCAAGAAGATCAACGACGGTTACGGCCACGCCATCGGCGACGAGGTACTGCGCCTGGTGGCGGAAAAGCTGCGCGTCGCGGTGCGCGAGGTGGATACGGTGGCGCGTCTCGGCGGCGACGAGTTTGTCGTCGTGCTGCATGGCATCGGCGATGTCGCCGATGCGGAGCGGGTGGCGGCCAAGATCGTCGCCGACCTCAGCCAGCCGATGCGCGTGCTCGGCCTGCCGCTGGAATCCGGCGCCTGCATCGGCATCGCCCTGTTTTCCTCGGGCGAGCTGACCACGGCGGAACTGCTGCGCCGCGCGGATCAGGCCATGTATGCGGCGAAGAATGCCGGCGGCGGCTACCGGGTATTCGCGGCTTAAGCCAGCCGCGCGAAGGCTGCGATGACGTCCGCCGGAGCCTGGACCAGTTCGATCAGTACGCCTTCGCCGGCGATCGGGAACTGCTCGTTGGCCTTGGGATGGAGGAAGGTGATGTCATAGCCGGCCGCGCCCTTGCGAATGCCTCCTGGAGCGAAGCGCACGCCCTGCGCCGCGAGCCATTCGACGGCGGCCGGCAGGTCGTCGATCCAGAGTCCGACATGGTTGAGCGGCGGCTCATGGACGGCGGGCTTTTTCGCCGCATCGAGCGGCTGCATCAGGTCGACTTCCACCTTGAAGGGGCCGCTGCCCATGGCCGTGATGTCCTCGTCCACGTTCTCCCGTTCGCTGACGAAATTGCCGGTTACGGTCAGGCCGAACATATCGACCCAGAGTTTCCTCAGGCGATCCTTGGAGGGACCGCCGATGGCGATTTGCTGGATGCCGAGCACCTTGAAGGGGCGCGGATTTGCTTGCTGGGTCATCGGGATATCCTTTGTTCCGGGGTGTGCCGTCCGGCTTACCTGGCCTTGCGCGGTTTTGCGATGCAGTCGCGGATGCGGGTCAGCAGGTCCTCTTCGTCGTAGGGCTTGCCGAGGTAGTGATCGACGCCGATCTCTTCCGCATGTTGACGGTGCTTGTCGGCCGTGCGCGAGGTGATCATGATGATCGGGATATGTTTGAGGCGTTGGTCGGCGCGAATGTTGCGCGCCAGGTCGAAGCCATCCATGCGCGGCATCTCGATGTCCAGCAGCATGACATCGGGGACCACCTCGCGCAACTGCTCCAGCGCATCGACGCCGTCCTTGGCCGTCAGCACGTGATAGCCATGACGCGCCAGCAGGCGGCCGCTGATCTTGCGTACGGTCAGCGAATCGTCGACCACCATCACGGCTGCCGCCGCGGCAGCGGGCTGCAGCGTCGCCGCGGCGACGGCAGTTGCCGACGGCGGGGCGATGCTGCGCGCGACGGCGCGCGCCGCGAGCGCGATCGGGTTGATGATCAGCGCGACTTCGCCGTTGCCCAGCACCGTCGCCCCGGCCAGGCCCGGGACGCGGGCCAGTTGCGGCCCCAGGGCCTTGACCACGACTTCCTGGTTGCCGCTGAGGTTGTCGACTTCCAGCGCGACGCGTTCGGTGCCGCCCTTGATCAGCAGTATCCAGTGCCGCCGCGCCGGTGGCGGTATGGCGCCGGTGTCGCCGAGCAGCCCGGCGAGATAATGGTAGGGGTAGCGCTTGCCCAGCCACTCGGCGACGCCGGCGTCACGGATTTCTGCCGCGGCATCGGGCTTGTGTTCGTTGGCCTGCTCGATCATCGATGACGGAATGGCGTAGCGGCGATTTCCGGCGCCAACCAGCACCACTTTGGTGACCGCCAGTGTAAGCGGCAGGTAGATGCGGAAGGTGGCGCCCTGGCCGGTGGTCGTGGTGACTTCGATGCGGCCGCCGAGGCTGGTCGTCTCGCTCTTCACCACGTCCATGCCGACACCGCGGCCGGCGAGCGCCGTCAGTTCGTCGGCGGTGGAAAATCCGGGTTGAAAGATGAGCTGGATCAGGCTTGCTTCGTCGATCGTCGCGTCCGCTGCAATCAAGCCGCGTTCGACGGCGCGCCGGCGAATGCGCTCGAAGTCGAGGCCGGCGCCGTCGTCGGCGATGGCAATCACGATTTCATTGCCTTCCTGCGCCAGCGACACGGTGATCTGGCCAATCGCTTCCTTGCCCGCCGCCGCACGCGCGTCGCGGTCTTCGAGGCCGTGGGCGACGCTGTTGCGCAGCAGATGCTCAAGCGGGCCGGCCATCTTGTCCAGCACGGAACGGTCGAGTTCGGTCTGGCCGTGACGGATATCCAGGTTGGCGCGTTTTCCAGAATCCTTGGCAGCCTGCCGCACCACGCGATGCAGGCGCTCGGCCAGGCTTTCGAAGGGCACCATGCGCACGCCCATCATGCGCTGCGAGAGTTCGCGGGAGAGGCGCGCCTGTGCCACCACGGCGGCATTGGCATGGTCGAGGTTGCGCATCAGGTTCTGCTGCACCGTGGCCACGTCGTTCACGCTTTCCGCCATCATCCGCGTCACCTCCTGGAAGCGGGTGAAGCGGTCGAATTCGAGCGGATCGAACTGCTGTCCGCGCTCGTTCGCCAGCGCTTGCTGCGACTGCATCTGCGATTCGGCCTGGATTTCCACCTCGCGCAGTTGCTTGCGCAGGCGAATCACGTTTTCCGTCAAATCGAACAACGATGCCTTCAATGCCAGAAGGTCGCCCTCGATCCGGCCGCGGGCGATGGCGACCTCGCCGGCTTCATTGACCAGTTGGTCCACCAGGCTCGCGCGCACCCGCAGGTATACCTGCGGCGCGGGCACGAAGGCGGTGGGCGCGGTTGCCGTTACGGCATGGGTCGGTGCCGCCTCCTCATGCGCAAGCGGCGGCGGCTCGGTTGCCTGCGCTTCGACGGAGACATCGGCGCCGGTCGCAGGACGCTGCGCTGCCTGCGGCTCGGCTGCGGCTGCCCGGGGATTGCGCAGGTGCTCGATCAGCATCGCTGCACGGTCGTAAGAGGTTTCCAGTCCGTCGATGACCGTCGGTTGCACCGATTGCATGGCGGTCGCCTGGTCGATGCGGTCTTCCATCGAATGCAACAATTCGCCGCAGCCCATGGCACCGGCCATGCGCGCACTGCCTTTGAGCGTGTGCAGGGCACGCTGCAGGGCGCGGGCAATTTCGCCGTCGGTCGGCGCGGCACGCCATTCGCGCAGCCCTTCGCCGATCTCGCGCATGAGGTCGACGCTTTCCTCAAGAAAGAGTGGCAGTACCTGCGGATCGACTTCGTCTTCAAGCCGCGTTGCGCGGCGCTCCGCCGCGGTCAGGCTGATTTCCGGCACGGCCGGTCCCGCCGGCGGCTCGCCGGGTTCATGCGGCGCGGCCTGTCCGGGCGTCTCGACAGCCGGTATTGCCGCGGGAAGTTCGGCTGCCGCAATGGCCACCGGCAACATCGCGTTCAGCTCGGCGGTGAGATCAGCCTCTTTGCCCGGCATGCGCCGCTCGGCGACGGCGCCGAGCATGCCTTCGAGGGCACCGGCGCAGCGCGCGAAAACAAAACGCTGCGCCTCGGTGGGGATTGCCTCCATCAGCGACAGGCGCACCAAGGCATCCTCCAGGGCGCGGGAGAGGCTGGAAATCGACATGAAGCCGGTGGCCGCGGAAATGCTGGCTGTGGTGTGCGCGGCGCGGATCGCCTCGTTGCCGGGGACCTCTTCGAGGCCAAGGCGGGCCTGCAGCGTGGCAACGTGTTCGCGGGTTTCGCCGAGATACAGGTTGTAGAGCGTGGACGCGACTTCCAGATCGCCGACGCGGACCGGCGGCGGGGCCGGGAAGGAGACAACCTCGGCGGAAGGCTGGATTTCCTTCGCGGCTTCTGCCGGCAAGTTTTCTGCGGCAGGCGCGGGTTCAAACGCGGCTTCCTCGGCTGTCGTTTCCTCTGACGGTCTTTCTTCGGGTCGAGTCTCCTCTGGCGGGACTGCTTCAACAGTCGGCGCTGGCGCTGCGGCGATCTCGGCCTCCGCATCTTCCGCTCCGCCCAGAACCCGGCAGCGCCGGACCAATTCGACATCGTCGAAATGGCTGCCGCCGCCGGATTCGAGTTGCGTGACCCAGGCCTTGAAAATCTCCGCCGCCAGATCGAGCATGTCGAGCAGGGCGGGAGAGGCGGTGCGCGCCTCATGCAGCCAGCCGTTGAGTACCTGCTCCACGGCCCAGGCCGCTTCGCCCAGTTCCGTCAGGCCGACCATGCGGCCGCTGCCCTTGAGGGTGTGGAAGCTGCGGCGCAGCGTTAGCAACGGGCCCTGGTCGCTTGGCGCGGCATGCACCAGCGGCAGATGTTCGCCAATGGTTGCCAGTACTTCGCGGGCTTCCTCAAGGAAAATCGAGAGCAGCTCCGCGTCCACTTCTTCCGCGCTGGCATCCACCAGTCGCGAGGCTTCGGCCGACGGGGCCGGGGTTTCGACAGGCGCGGCGAGGGGCGTTGGCGGAAGTTCGGGCGGGGCTGCCGGCACCTCGACTTCGAAGTCGGGCAGCGCTTCGGCAGCGGTCTGCTCGGCACTCGGTAGGGGTTCCGGTATCGGCGGGGCCGCGACAGGGGGCTCCTCGCGCCGATCCGTTGCTGGCGGCATAGCGGCTTCCACCGCAACCGGCTCGGCTTCCCCGCTGCCGGGAGTGGCGGCGGATTTCTGCGGTTCGAGCAGGGCATCGATATCGGCCGCGCCGCTTTGCAGTTGGGCGACGAAGAAACCCAGTGCAGAAAGCTTTTTCGCCACGTCCTCGAAGTCGCCGGGCTGCGGCGTGAAGCCTGCTGCGGCGAAGCGCTCGACTGCCTGCGCGCATTCATCAAGTATGGCATTGGCGCGATCCTGGCCCAGCACCATGAGCGCGCCCCGGATCTGGCCGATCGGATGCTGCAGCGCGGCCAGCGTGGCCTGGCGCGAAGTGTCGCGGAAGAACGCATCCAGCGTCTGTTCGATGGCGCCAAGATTGGAACGGATTTCGCGCGCTACCGATTCGAGCAGCAGGCGCTCCTGGGCGCGACGCGACATGGCGTCGAGATGCGGCAATGCCAGCATGCCGAGTTCCTCGCCACGCCCGAGTGCGGCGAGACGGTCGACAACGGTATTTGCCGAATGCGCAAAGTCGGCATCCAGCGACTGGAAATTCTCCAGCGCCGATTCGGCGAGCAGCAGCGCCGTGGCGATCTCCAGTGCCATGATCTCGTTGTGGCGGGTAGGATCGCGGCGCAACTGGTCGGTCAGTTCGAGAATGGCCGCGGTCAGCCGCGCGTAGTCGGCTTGCCCGGTCGCCGCGCCTTCTTCGGCGATTTTCGCCGTGCGTTCGTGGAATGGCGGCAGCGCCGCTGCGCTGCCGGCGCACAGGCGGTTCCAGTCTTCCTTGGCGGCCGCCAGCAAGTCGCGCAAGCGCCGGATATGGGGCAGCAGGCGTTCGGTTTCCGAGGGCGTTGCCGCCGGCACCATGCCGTCCAGACGGTAGGCGGCGCGCACGATGGCCAGCGCCTCGCCGCCCTTGGTCGCGCAGGCGGCCAGATAGAGCGCCTCGCGCAAGATCTTTTCGTCCGGCTCGGCCTGGGTTTCGATCAGCTTCTTGGCCTGCGCGCCCAGGCGCATGGCAAACCGCTTGGCCTCGGTCGCGTCGGGCAGGCCGTCGGCGGCAAGCGCCTCGAGCACGCCCAGCGCAATCCACCAGTAGGCGCGCGCGGCGGGTGTGCCGCGGGTCATTTCGATCATGGCGACCGCGACCTTCATCTCGGCGATGCCTTTGGGATCGCTCTTGAGCCACTTCAGGAGGCCGCGCTCGAAACCCAGGCGCGCCGCCTTGAGGCGTGCCGCGAGAGACTCGGGGCTCAGGGGCGGAGATTCCTTGTCGCGCTTCGGCGGGCGCTGGGTGAGGTCGGGGAAAAACAGGTCGGCGGGTACGGGCGCGGGCCGCCCGCGCGCCACGGCCATCGCGCTATAGGGAATAAAAAGCTTCAGCGGCTGGTCGGGGTGGCCCACCATCAGGTCGTCGAGATAACCACGCAGCGCGGCAAACCCATCCTGCGCCGCGGCTATCGCGGCGGCCACGTCCGGCGCTGCGCCATCGGCCAGCGCCGCCAGCAGTTGTTCGATCGCATTGGCGAATTCCGTGATGCCGTCAAGGCCGACGATGGCCAGCGCGCCGTGGGCCTGGTGCATGCCGGCACGCGCCTTCTGTAACCCGCCGCCGGCAGGGTCGGCTGCGTACGCGGCGAGATCGTGTCCGGCGCGCTCCAGCGCAAGGTCGATTTCACCCTTGACCCAGGACAGCGGACCGATGTCGAGATCCATGCTCATGACAGGCTATACACTGCGACGGGGTCCATGACGTTGTCGTTCACACCTTGAAGCCGGAAACCGAGCCCTTGAGTTCGACCGCGAGCTCGGTCAGTTCGCCGATCGATACCGCGGTTTCCTGGGTGTTGGTGGTGGTCTGGCCCGTGATGTGAAGAATCCCCTGCATCGAGTCCGCCACCTTCGTGGCGATGTCGGCCTGCGCCTGGGTGTCGCTCGAAATCGCTTCGATCAGGCGGGCCAGATCCTGCGACACGCTGGAGATTTCGTTGAGCGCCTGGCCGGCGGCATCCGACAGCTTGGCGCCTTCCACCACGCCTTGCGTCGAATGTTCCATGGCCGCCACGGCGTCGTGGGTATCGGTCTGGATGGTCTTGACGATGGCGGCGATCTGCTTGGTCGCCTCGCCGGAGCGTTCGGCCAGGCGCTGCACTTCTTCGGCCACCACCGAGAAGCCGCGCCCCGCCTCGCCGGCCGAGGCGGCCTGGATGGCGGCGTTGAGGGCCAGCACGTTGGTTTGTTCGGTAATGTCGGAAATCAGTTCGACGATCTCGCCGATCTCCTGCGAGGATTCGCCAAGCCGCTTGATGCGCTTGGAAGTCTCCTGGATCTGGCTGCGAATTTCGTTCATGCCCGAAATCGAGTTCGCTACGGCGGCGGCGCCTTTCTGCGCGGCGTCGAGCGAGGCGCGTGCGACGCGGGCCGATTCCAGGGCCGAGGAAGATACCGTCTTCATCGAGTCGGCCATTTCGAGAACCACTGCGTTGGCGTTCTGGATTTCGGCCGACTGCACCTTGGTGGCGGCCAGCAGTTCGTTGGAGGTGCTTTGCGCGGCGGTCGAGGCGCGGGTTACGCGTTCGGCGGCATCGTTGATGCGACGGACCAGTACCGCGAGTTCCTCGACGGTGTAATTCACCGAGTCGGCAATGGCGCCGGTGATGTCCTCCGAAACGGTGGCGCGGACCGTCAGGTCGCCGTCGGCGAGGTCGCCCATTTCGTTCATCAGGCGCAGGATGGCGCCTTGCGTGGCATCCTTGGCGGCTTCTGCGAGGCGCCGCTGGTGGTTGGCCTCATCGCTGCGGCGCAGACCTTCGTCGTTGAAGGCCTTGACCATCAGCACCAGCATCACCAGGGCCAGCGAGCCGAAGATGGCGGCAGAGAGCGAGGTGGCCTCCTGCGCCGCGATCTCGCTTTCATAGGTCTTGACCAGATTCTCGGAAATCGAGGTCAGTCCGCGCCAGCCGGTGACCAGGGTATTGCCGGCATTGCGCGCCTGCACCAGCGGCTTGAGATCGCCGGACAGGACGGCAATGGCCGGCTCCATGGCTTTCAGGCTCTTTGCCAGTTGGGTGCCGGCGGGCGCCAGTTCCAGCGCGCCGGCAATATCCTTCGCCAGCTGCACGGCCAGGGTTTCATCGAAGCCGGGCGCCAGGGCGAGCTGGGTGGACGCGCGCAGGATGCGCTCGGTCAGGTAGGGCAGCTTGCCGCCGGCGGCCTCTGCCGCTTCGGTCATCGCATGACCCTGCTGCACCGATTCGCTGGCCAGGCGACCGATCGCCGCCAGGCGGCTTTCCTGCGCCAGCAACTGGCCGACGATCGCGCTGCGCTTGCTCCAGACATCGCGTAATTCGTCAAGCGCCGGCCGCGAATCGACGCTGGTGGCCGACACCTTGGTGCCCTTGACTTCGCCGCCTTCGATCAGGCCTTCGAGCAGTTTGCCGAAGTTGTTGCGGACATCGCGCAGTTCGGCGAAGCCCTCCGGATGTCCTTGCATTGCGCCGAGCGCGGCCTTGGGAATTTGCTGGGTCAACGGCGCTATGTGGCGCGCAACCGACAGGTAGCCGGTACCCCGCGCCGTGGCCTGGCCTTGCATGAAGATGGCGGCGATCGTAATCAGCAGGCTGAGCAGGAATATCGTACCGAGGATGCGGAACTGGAGCTCGACGCTGAGGTACCCGATCAGCGGCAGGACTTTGCGGCGTGGCGCTTCCGTAGCGGCAGGCGCGGCGGTTTTGCGGAACAGCGACTTGAGATCGAAGGCCATGGCGGGTTCTTTCCGGAACGCTCAGAGAGCGATGTCGAGATAGTTGGGGTCGGCCAGCAAAGCCGGGATGCGCAACTGGGTCCAGATGACGTCCTGTGTATCCTTGAAGCGGCCGCCCAGCCAGGGCGGGACTTCGTGCGCCGTAGTGCCGGCGCCGACTTCGCTTGCCGCATGCATCTGCAATTGCGGCCGCAGTCCCAACGCGCGTCGAACCAGCAGTGCGCTGTTGATGCCGTGCCGGGCGCCGACCAGCAGCAGGCGCGACTGCGCGTTGCAAGGCGTCGGCGCGCCGCCGCGCCAAGCAGAAAAATCCACCACGGCGTAGAGCACGCCACGAATGTTGGCGATGCCGGCGAACCACGGCTTGGTCAAGGGTGCCGGCGTGAGCAACGGCAACGGCGCCACTTCGCCCGAGTCGGCCAGATCGATCAGCCAGCGACTGCCGCCGGGAAGATCGTCGGAGCCGGATTCGATGCCGAGCAAGGCCTGCCCGCCTTCGCCGCGTTTGGCGGACAGCAGCCGCTCGGAGAGGCTTTGCTGGAACTCGCGCAGGCTGATGCGATTGGCCATGGCGGGGGCTTAGCCGAGAGCGGCGATCTTGGCCAGCAAGGTCGGGCCGTTGATGGGCTTGGTGATGTAATCGCGCGCGCCCTGGCGCATGCCCCAGACCTTGTCGGTCTCCTGGTTCTTGGTGGTGCAGATGATGACGGGAATGTCCTTGGTCGCTTCGTCCTTGGACAAGGCGCGGGTAGCCTGAAAGCCGTTGGCCCCGGGCATCACCACATCCATGAGAATGAGATCGGGCTTGGTCTGCCTGGCCCGTTCGATGCCCTCTTCGCCGTTTTCGGCGGTACTGACCTGGAAGCCGTTGCCCAGCAGCAATTGGCTCAGGATGTGGCGTTCGGTAGGGGAATCGTCAATGATCAGAACGGTCTTGATGGGCATGGTGGCTGGCTCGCGAGAAAATCATTGGCGCGCAGCGTGTGCGGCAACGGTTTTGAGGAGGCTCTCCTTGGTGAAGGGCTTGGTCAGGTATTCGTCGGAACCGACCATGCGTCCGCGCGCACGGTCAAAGAGGCCATCCTTGGAGGACAGCATGATCACCGGGGTGGCTGCGAATTTCGGGTTCTTCTTGATCAGCGCGCAGGTCTGATAGCCATCGAGTCGCGGCATCAGGATGTCGCAGAAAACCACATCGGGCTGGTGATCGTTGATCTTCGCCAGCGCATCGAAGCCGTCCTCGGCCAGCACCACCTGGGCTCCGGCCTGCAGCAGGAAAATTTCCGCAGTCCTGCGGATGGTGTTCGAATCGTCGATCACCATCACCTTGATGCCGGAAAGCTGGGGTATTTCGCTCACGTCACTCCATGCCGGATGCAAACTTCAACGGTGGCGAGCAGGGGCGCAACAACACAAACGTCATGGAATCCCCTTCCTTCACGAGCGCTGCCCATGTCCTCCCGCCGCCGTAAGGTTGCTGCGTTTGAATCAAGGTAGCGCCTCACCGCCTTAATCATACTTAGATTCTGACCATTTCAAAGTCATCCTTGCGCGCACCGCATTCCGGGCAGGTCCAGTTGGGGGGGATGTCGCCCCATCGGGTGCCGGCCGCCAGGCCTTCGTCCGGCAGTCCGGCCGCTTCGTCGTAGATGAAACCGCAGATCAGACACATCCATTTTGAATAATTCGGTTCGCTGGTCATGACGCGGCTGTAGGGTTATCTCCCCGTGCGCTGGCGTCGGGGACGGTATCCGTTCGGATAGAATCGCAGAATATTAACCCAAGCCGCTCACCGCCCGATATGTCCGGGTCGGGTCAGGAAATTTATGACCGTTGCCGTTCCCGCCAGCCTGTCGCCGCCCATCGTGCTGACCTTCGCTGCCTCCGATCCCACCGGCGGCGCCGGGCTGCAGGCCGATATCCTGACGCTGGCCAGCCTCGGCTGCCACCCGCTGTCTGTCGTCACGGCGATTACCGTACAGGACACGGCGGGCGTCGAGGGCGTGTTGCCGATCGATGCCGAGTGGGTGGCCGATCAGGCCCGCGCCCTGCTCGAAGACATGCCGGTGGCGGCGTTCAAGCTGGGCATGCTGGGCAGCGTCGAGGTCATCGCCGCAATCGCCGAAATCATTTCGGACTACCCCGATATTCCCGTGGTGCTCGATCCGGTGCTGGCCTCGGGGCGCGGCGACCAGTTTGCCGACGAGGAGATGATCGAGGCCATGATCGGCCTGCTGCTGCCCCAGACCACGCTGCTGACGCCCAACAGCCTGGAGGCGCGGCGCCTGGCGCAGGAGATCGGGGAGGCCGGCGAAGATAGCCGCCTCGGGCCCGATCTCGCCGACTGTGCCCACCGCCTGATCGATGCCGGATGTGAGTACGTGTTGGTGACAGGGACCCACGAAGGCACGCCGCAGGTCATCAATACGCTCTACGGCAGCCACGGCACTGTGCGCACCGATCGCTGGGACCGCCTGCCGGGCAGCTATCATGGCTCGGGCTGCACGCTGGCCTCGGCCATCGCAGCCCACTTTGCCAGCGGAGTCAACGTCGCCGAAGCAGTGATGGGTGCCCAGGAATACACCTGGCGCACGCTGGCCGCCGGCTTTCGGCCCGGCATGGGACAATTCATTCCCGACCGCTTGTTCTGGTCGCGGGAAGAGGATGACGAGGCGGATGAAACCTGATGTGCGGCATCTGATCGAGGGTATCGTGCGATGAAGCTCGCAGGCCTGTGCGCGGTCACGGTCGACGACCACCTGTTGCCGCGTCTTTCGGCGCTGGTCAAGGCGGCGCTGGACGGGGGGGCGCCACTTGTCCAATACCGCAACAAGGTGGCGCCACACCCGCTGCGCAGGGCACAGGCGGCCGAGATGCTGCGCATCTGCCGCGCCTCGGGCGCCAAACTGATCATCAACGACGATGTCTGGCTGGCGGTGGAGATCGGCGCCGACGGCGCCCACATCGGACGCGACGACGCGCCCGGAGGTTCGCTCGCCGCGGCGCGCGATGCCCTGGGACCAAAGCGCATCCTCGGCGTCTCCTGCTACAACGAACTTGCCCGCGGCGAAGAAGCTGCCGCCGCAGGTGCCGACTATCTTGCCTTCGGCAGCATGTTCCCCTCGCGCACCAAGCCCGCGGCGGTGCGCGCGCCGCTGGAGCTGCTGGGTGCCGCGCGCAAGCGCTTTGGCTTGCCGATCGCCGCCATCGGCGGCATTACGCTCGACAATGCGCCGCAGGTGATCGCCGCCGGCGCCGACATGATTGCCGTGGTCAGCGACCTGTTCGACGCGATGGACATCAAGGCGCGGGCGGAAGCCTATCAGGCGCTGTTCGAGCCAGGCGCGCGGCGGGTATCCTGAGCGGCGCCGACGCCTTCCCCCGCTTTACCGGATAAACAGGACTCTGTCATGACTCGCAACGAAGAACTCTTCACTCGTGCCCAGAAAACCATTCCTGGCGGCGTCAATTCGCCGGTGCGGGCCTTCCGCTCGGTGGGCGGCGCGCCGCGGTTTTTTGCGCGCGGCGAGGGTGCCCGGGTCTGGGATGCCGACGGCAGGTCCTATATCGACTATGTGGGATCCTGGGGTCCGCTGATTCTCGGCCACGCCGATCCCGACACCGTGTATGCGGTGCAGGAGGCCGCGGCGAAAGGGCTTTCCTTCGGCGCGCCGACCGAGGCCGAGATCGAACTGGCCGAATTGCTGGTGCAGCGGGTGCCGAGCATGGACATGGTGCGCCTGGTCTCCTCCGGCACCGAGGCCACCATGAGCGCCATCCGCCTGGCGCGCGGCTTTACTGGGCGCGACGCGATCGTCAAGTTCGAGGGCTGCTACCACGGGCATGGCGACAGCCTGCTGGTCAAGGCCGGCTCGGGTCTGCTGACTTTCGGCAACCCGTCCTCGGCGGGAGTGCCGGCGGATCTTGCGCAACACACTCTGGTGCTCGACTACAACGATGCTCAGGGCCTGCGCGAGGCCTTCGCCACACATGGCAAGAGCATTGCCTGCGTGATCGTCGAGCCGGTGGCCGGCAACATGAACCTGATTGCGCCCAAGCCCGAATTCCTCGCAGCGATGCGCGAACTGTGCACCCAGCACGGGGCGCTGCTGATTTTCGACGAGGTGATGACCGGCTTTCGCGTCGGCCCGGGGTCGGCGCAGGGCCTGTATGGCATCACGCCGGACCTGTCGACCTTCGGCAAGGTGGTCGGCGGCGGCATGCCGCTCGGCGCCTTCGGCGGCCGGCGCGACATCATGGAGAAAATTGCGCCGCTGGGTCCGGTGTACCAGGCCGGCACCTTGTCGGGCAATCCGTTGTCGGTGGCGGCGGGCCTGGTTACGTTGAAGAAGATCGCCGCGCCAGGCTTTTACGAAGCACTGGCGGCGAAGACCAAAGCCCTGGTCGAGGGGCTGGCTGCCGCCGCGCAACGGCGCGGCGTGAAGTTCTCGGCACAGTCGGTGGGCGGCATGTTCGGCGTCTATTTCGCCGCCACGCCGCCGACCTCCTATGCCCAAGTGATGGTCACCGACAAGGACGCCTTCAACCGCTTCTTCCACGCCATGCTGGATGCCGGCTTCTACCTGGCGCCCTCGGCCTTCGAGGCGGGTTTCGTCTCGGCCGCGCACAGCGATGCCGACATCGCCGCAACGGTGGCGGCGGCCGAGGCGATCTTCGCTGCTGGCTGAGAGTCGGCGCTGGCGGTATGGCGACCATGCCGGTTCTCAGCTCCGCGGCGGCCTGGATCGTCCTTCTGGTCGCCGGCTTGTGCGAAGTGGCCTGGGCCATCGGCCTCAAATACACCGAAGGCTTCACGCGTCTGACCCCGAGCGCCTGGACGCTGGCGGCGATGGCCGCCTCGGTGCTGCTGCTGGCCTGGTCGTTGAAAACCTTGCCGGTGGGCACTGCCTATGCGGTGTGGACCGGCATCGGCGCGGTCGGCACGGCGCTACTTGGCATGGCGCTGTTCAATGAATCGCGCGAGGTCGCCCGGCTGGTTTGCATCGGCCTGATCGTGGCCGGCATCCTCGGCCTCAAGCTGGTGACGAAGTAGCGCCCGACGTCGGCGGCGCTCAGGCCTCGCGTCCGGCGCGCCGGGCGGCGAGCAGCTTCCTCGCCTTGCGGGTTTCCAGCCAGCGCAGCGTGACGTAGGTGCCCCAGCCGACGAGGCCCATGGCGACGACGAAGGCGCCGTAGGAAACCGGCCAGGGGATGCCCTGGGTCATCATCGAGAACTCGCTCATGCCGCCGATGCCGGCGATGATGTTGAGCGGGACGAACACCACGCTGATGGTGGTCAGTTTGGATATGCGTTTGTTCTGGTTGATGTTGATGAAGCCGACCGTGGCATCCATCAGGAAGTTGATCTTGCCGAACAGGAAGGACGTGTGCCCATCCAGCGAATCGATGTCGCGCAGGATTTGGCGGACGTCGTCGTGCTGGTCGCTGGACAGCAGCCGGCTGCGCATCAGGAAAGAGAGCGCGCGTCGGGTATCGAGGACGTTGCGCCGGATGCGGCCATTGAGGTCCTCTTCATTGGCGATATCGGAAAGAATCTCGGCCGCCTCGTCGTCGGTGACCTGCGGCGTCAGTACAGTACGGCTGACCTTCTCCAGTTCGGCGTAGATGTCCTCCAGCGCATCGGCGGAGTATTCGACGTCGGCGTCGTAAAGGTCGAGCAGCACGTCCTTGCCGTCGGTGACGTAGCCCGGCTGGATCCGCGCGCGCAGCCGCTGCAGGCGGAACACCGGCAGCTCCTCGTCGCGCATCGAGAACAGGATATTGTTGTGCAGGACGAAGGCCACCGCAACGTTGCGCGATTCGTCCTCCTTGTCGAGCAGGAAGTCCGAGTGCAGATGCACCGCAGCGTCTTCGTCGATATAGAAGCGCGCCGATTCCTCGATATCGGTGAGGTCGTCGGCATCCGGCAGGTCGAGGTCGAAGATGTCCTTGACCCACCTCCTTTCCTCCTTCGATGGGGCGAGCAGGTCGACCCAGATCGGCGCTGTGGCGGCGAGGTCTTCCTTGCTGTCGATCTGGATCTGGCGCAGGCGGCCGTTCTTCAACTCGAAGGCGTTGACCGTCGCCGGCTTGCGCTGGGCTTCGTTCGCCTGCTGTGCGCGAGGCATGTCGCCGGGCGGTGCAGCGGGAGCTTCGTCCGGCTCCTCTCCCAGTGAGTCCTGCAGGGCGTCGGATAGCTCCTCGAGTACGTCCTCGCCCTGTTCCTTGTCCAGCAGTTCCCAGACCTGGACGCTCTCGTCGGGCGGCAGCGCATCGAGGATGCGCGCCACGGATTCCGCGGCCAGCGGTTCCAGTCGCGCGCGCAGCGCCGTCCATTCCTGGCGGCGTATCAGGTCCTCGACCTCGCGCAGGGTCTCCTGCTCTTCGGCGCGCTGGCGCGCCTCGGCATCGTCTTCAACGGGCGGGTTCAGGATCTCGGACATGGCGGCCGTATTCTAGTCGCCTTCGTCATGATTCATGGCACTTCCGCGCCACCCATGCGGCCGAGAATCAGTTGGGCGCGGCCGTTCAGGTAAGCCGACCAGGGATTGCGTTCGTAGCGGCGCGGGGCGGGCAGCATGACCGCCAGCCGCGCCGCCTGTTCGGCACCGAGCTGGGCCGCGGAGATGCCGAAATAGCGCCGTGCGGCGGCCTCTGCGCCGAATACGCCGTCGCCCCATTCGACGACGTTGAGATAGACCTCGAGGATGCGCCGCTTGTCCCACAGCAGCTCGATCCAAACCGTGATGATGGCCTCTTCGGCCTTGCGCAAAACCGACTTGGTCGGCGACAGCAGCAGATTCTTCGCCAGTTGCTGGGAGATGGTGGAGCCGCCGGCCACCACCTTGCCTTTCTTCTGGTTCTTTTCGATGGCCTTCTGTATGCCCTCCCAGTCGAAGCCCTCATGATCGATGAACTTGTCATCCTCGGCGGCGATCACGGCGCGCTTGAGGTGCACCGAAATTCGTTCGTACGGCACCCACTGACGCTTGATCTCGGCTTTCGGGTTCTTTTGCCGCGCTTCATCGAGGCGCTGACTCTGGAAACTGGTGGTGCCGGGATTCACCCATTTCCACCAGATCACCCAACCCAGGTACCAGCCTTGCCAGAGCAGCAGCAAACCCGCGATTGCCGCGAGCCCCACTTTGAGCCAGCGCGGCGCGGGTCTCATGATCGACATTTCCCCTCACCCGCTTTCCGGGAAAGGGGGTGAGGGTAGTTCGGTCGGCCAGATGCCGACCTCCAGGTGATACGCTGCGCCCGCCTTGGGGCGGTCCGGCGCCAGTCATTCATGACGCCTTGAGCGCTGCCAGTACCGGCGCGGTATGCGGGCGCACCCCACGCCAGACGAAGAAGGCCTCGGCGGCCTGCTCCACCAGCATGCCGAGCCCGTCGGCAACGCGAGCGTCGGCGTCGCGCGCCTGATTCATGAAGGGCGTGACGCGGCCATAGACCATTTCATAGGCGACGCAGCGCGGCGCGAAAACGGAAGTCGGCAGTGGCAGTACGGCGCCGCTGAGCCCGGCAGAGGTGGCGTTGATGACGAGGTCGAACGCTCGCCCGGCGAGGCCGGGAAAGCCCATGCCATCGGGTGTTACGCCGACCGTGCAGCCGGGCAGTCGGGAAAACGAATTGGCAAACTCAAGGGCCAGGCGGGCCGCCGTTTCCTCGGCGCGATTGGCAATCACCAGTTCGGCGGGATCTTCCAGCAGCAGCGGCAGGATCACGCCGCGTGCGGCGCCGCCGGCTCCCAGCAGAAGGATGCGGCGCCCGGCCGGGTCGCAGCCGAGATTGTGCTTGAGGTCGCGCACCAGTCCCGCGCCATCGGTGTTGTCGCCGATGATGGCGCCTGCTTCGAAGCTCAGGGTATTCACCGCACCGGCGGCTTCAGCGCGGGGCGTGCGTTGCGCGGCAAGGCGGAAGGCCTCTTCCTTGAACGGCACGGTAACGTTGGCGCCGCGGGCCGGCCCCTCGCCCGCCGCAACGAAGGCATCTACGGCGGCAGCGAAGCCATTGCGCTCCGCCAGGATGGCCTGGTAGCTGATGTCCTGCCCGGTCTGCGCCGCGAACAGCGCGTGGATGCGGGGCGACTGGCTGTGCCCGATAGGGTTGCCGAAAACGGCGTAACGATCAGTCATGAAGGCTATGGCGGTCGGAGTCAGTCCGAACGCAGGCGATCGGCGTTGGTGAAGGTCCAGGTACGGGTGATCTCCAGCACGTCGGTGTCGCGCCGGATGGCGTCGGGAAAGGCGGCGTAGGGCGCGGCCATCTGCACGATGCGGCGCGCGGCGTCGTCGAGCAGGCTCTTGCCCGAGGAGCGGCTGACCTCGACGCGCTCCAGGTCGCCGTTGGCCTTGATGATCACGGTCAACACCAGGCTGCCGTAGAGGCGGCCCCTGACGGCATCGGGGTAGTTCAGGTTGCCGATGCGTTCGATCTTCTGCCGCCAGTCCTCGACGTATTGCGCGAAGCGGTACTCCTCGACCCGGGCGCCGATGAATTTCTTGCGCGGCCGCTGGTTGTACTCGTCCAATTGGCGTGAGATCTGGCCCTCGATGCGGGCGATGGCCAGCGCGCTATTGGCAAGGTCGACCCCGGAACGGCTGGGTTCCGGGGTCGGCGTCGGCTTGTTTTGGTTCTTGTTCGCGGCAATGGCTTTTTCGCTCGCCAGCCGCGTCAGCATTTCCTGCTGCTGCGCTTCGAGTTCGGCGACGCGACGCTGCGCTTCGAGCAGTTCGCGGCCTTCCCTGGTATTCGGCGATGGCGGCAGCGGCGTCCTGGCGCGACGGTCTTCCTCGGTGTTGCCGCCGCCATCGAGACTGGTTTGTGCCTTGGCCTGCGCCTTGTTGGGTCGGCTCTTGCTCTTGCTGTTGACCAGGATCACGTCGAGCGCCCGTTCGCGCGCCTTGTCGATGAAATCCGGCGGCGTGAAGCGAATCGCGAGGACGACAGCGTGGATCAGCAGCGAGGCGCCCAGCGCCAGGGTCAGGTTGCGTCGCGGTGCATCCATTGCGGCGAAAAACGCCGGCATGGGCGGCAGAAAAGATCCGGAGGCGCGCGACGGACTGGGGGAGTTTGGCATGACTTCGCCGATTTTACTCCCCGACTTCCTCGTCCTCTGCGCCGCCGAAGGCGGCATCAGAGCCTTGATTCGAGGCCAATTCAGGCGCCAGTTCGAGATAGCGGAAGCGCCCCTCCGCCTCCAGCAGGTCGATCGCCTCGACGCTCAGTCGCACCCGCGCTCCGCGCGGCAGTTCGGGCAGCGAAGGGACGCGGATCACCAGCGGAATGCTGTCGAGGCGCACCAAGGACTCGCGCAGCACTTGCGCCAGCACCACCTGTCGGTCCTCCTGCAGCAGCCAGCGCAGGCACCAGTAGCGTTCCATGCCGCGCTGGAATTCGGCATAGGCGGCATAGGTCAGCTCGAAATCGCGCATCGCGGCCAGCAGCTCAGCCGACTTCGGTGCGCCCTTCTGTCCGAACGGCGGCGGTTCATTGTTCAGCAGCGCGATCAGCTGCCACTGGTTGAGCAGGTCGCAATAGCGCCGCAAGGGCGAGGACGACCAGGCATAGCACTCGACGCCGAGTCCTTCGTGCGCCGCGGCGACCGTGCTCATGCGCACCTTGCCCGCCGTCTGCACGCGGTACAGGGCGGGAATGCCGGCGTCGCGCAGCATCGCGCCCCAGGTCGCGTTGGCCATGATCATCAGCTCGGCGACCAGGGTGTCCAGCGGGCTGCCGCGGGCGCGTTCGTCGATAGCGACCCGGCCCTTGCCCGGCTCGGCGGCAATGTCGCTGTCGGCGTTCCAGTCGACGACGAAGTTGTAGTCCTTGCGCGTGCTGTTGTCGGAGGGCTTGCCGCGTCCGGCTTCCAGTACCTGGGCAAATTCCCAGAGCAGCTTGAGTTCGTCGCGGTAGGCAAACTCCGGCAGGCCGGCGGCCAGCGTGTCGGCGTTGAACAGCGGCTCGATGTCGTGGTGGCGCAGATTGGCGACGATGGGTACGCGTTCCATGCGCGTCTCGTGGCCGAGCAGTCGGTAGTCGGCGGCGACATCGAGATACAGCGAAATCGCGGCCACGGTCTGGCCCGCGGCCAGCGTGAAATGCTCGACGATGTCCTGCGGCAGCATGGTGATCTTGCGTCCCGGCATATACACCGTGGACAAGCGTTCGCGCGCGATGCGGCCCAAGTCGGAGTCGGGCGCGAAGCCCAGGCCCGGCGCGGCGATGTGGATGCCGATCCGCCAACCGCCGCCATCTCTTGCGGTAACCGAAAACGCGTCGTCGATCTCGGTAGTGTGTGCATCGTCGATGCTGAAAGCGGCGACGGCAGCAAGCGGTAGCTCGACCGGCTCTGTCGGCGCGGCAAAATAGGGAAAGCCGGTACCGCCCTTGCTCTCGGGGAAGAACTCGAACAGGAAGCGGCCGAGGTGGTAGTCATGGGTCGAAGGCAATGCGCCGCAATCGAACAGCAGGCGCGCGGCGGATTTTCCGGTGTCGGCGCAGGCGGCTTCGAGGGCCTTGGTCTCGCCGCGGTTGCGATCGGGTTTGTAGATGAGTTGCGGCAGGATGGCGGCGAACTCGGCGGGCAGTGCACCGTCTTTGAGTTCCCTGGCCATGCGCTCGATGGCTGCGGCCTGCTGGCGCTTCTTTTCCAGTCCGGCCAGCGCCGCCTGCAGGATCTCGGGCGGCGCCTTGCGGAAGCGGCCGCGGCCCTTGCGATGAAAATAGATCGGGGCCGAATGCAGGCGCAGCAGAACCGCCGCGGACTGCACCGACTCCGGCTTGGCTCCATGGTATTCCGCGGCCAGTTGCTCGAAGCCGAATTCGTCCTCGCCGCAGACCTCCCACAGAAACTCCACGTCGATACCCTCGGCCTCGGCCTCCGCGCGCTCCAGCAGTTCGCCCGGCGCCGGGGTCACAAAGCGCAGCAGCACGTTGCCCGCCTTTACCTTGGTGCGCTTGCCCGAGGCGAGTTCGATCTGCAAGGAAGTCACGCTGTCGGCAAGCACGGTGCCGGCACGAAACGCGCCGTCCTCTTCAAACAGGACATTCATCGGGATGGGAGCGCCACGGGGCGCGAGCGGAAAACGCGGGGGACGGATTATACCGGTCTGGCGGTGGCGATCAGGACCGTGCTGCTCAGCCGGTAGCCGCCTGCCACCGCATGTGGCGCAAGGTCTTCGCCGACCGCGACGGCGATCGCCGCTTGCTTTTCGGCCGGCAGGCGCGACAGGCTTTCCGCGGCGCCGCCGGCGAGGTCGAGAAAGCCCTGCCAGTAGGCCGCGGCGTCGGCGAATTCGACTGCGAGGCGGTAGGCTTGAATCTCGATAGCGCGATAGTCGGCGCTGGCGAGACGGCGCGCGAGTTCGTCCGCCTCGCCAAAGCGGAAGATCGAGGGGCGCACTACCTTCGGTGGCGGCAGCAGGCGGCGCATGCAGGACAGCGCGGTCTCCACCAGCGGCACTTCTGCCGCCGGTCCCCACACCGACAGCGCGAGCAGTCCGTCTGGCCGCAACACACGGCGGATTTCGCGCAAGGCCGCTTGCTCGTCGGGAAAGAACATCAGGCCGAGGCCGCACAGCACCCGATCGACGCTGGCGCTGGCGAACGGCAGCGCTTCACCGTCGGCGGCCACCCGTAGGAGATCGGGACAACAGGCGAGCTGGCCTTCGCTGATGTCGCTGGCGATCGCCAGGCCGGCGGCGCCCACCCGTTCGCGCGCGTCGCGCGCCAGCAGGCCGGGGCCGCTGGCCAAGTCGAGCACGCGCTGTCCCGGCACCAGTTGGGCTCGGTCCAGCAACGCTGCGGCCAGTTCGCCGCGGGCGCCGGCGGCTGCCAGATAGCGCGGCCCGATGCGGTTGTAGCCGGCGCGTTCAAGCCGTTTGAACTGGGCGGGATCGAAGCTCATGGGACGGCGACGGTCCGGTTGCCGGCCGACCTGAGCAGATCGACGCTATACACGGCGAGACCGGCCCAGATCGCGGCAAACCCCAGCGTGCGGGACAGGTTCAACTGCTCGTCATAGACAAACACGGCGAGCAGGAAGGTGATGGACGGCGCCAGGTATTGCAGAAAGCCGAGCATGTTGAGCGGCAGCCGGCGCGCCGCCACGGCAAACAGCAGCAGCGGAATGGCCGTGACCGCGCCGGTGGCGACCAGCAGCAGGTCGCGCGCGGTGAGAAGCCCTGCCGTGCCGCCGAAGTGGTTCTCGCCGTTGAACGTCAGCCAGAGCAGCCAGCCCAGCGCCAAGGGCATCATGCACACGGTTTCGAGAAACAGGCCGCTGGCGGCATCCAGCGGCAGTTGCTTGCGCAGCAGGCCGTAGATGCCGAAGCTGGCGGCCAGCACCAGCGAGATCCAGGGCAGGCCGCCGACGCGCGCGGCCTCGATGCCGACGCCGAGCGCGGCCAGCAGCACCGCCAGCCATTGCAGCGGGCGCAGGCGTTCCTTGAGCACCAGCACGCCGAGCGCGACATTGAACAGGGGCAGGATGAAGTAACCCAGGCTGGTTTCCAGGATGTGGCCGGAATTCACGCCCCAGACGAAGGTCAGCCAGTTGATCATCACCATGGCCGAGGCCAGCGCGATGCGTGCGAGCTGCCTGGGAATCCGCGCGGTGCGCAAGGCGGCGCCGAAGCCGCGACCGAAGCCGATCACCGCCGTCATCAAGAGCATGGCCCAGAGCACGCGGTGGGCGATGATCTCATCGGCCGGCACCTCGGCGATCTGCTTGAAGAACACCGGCACCAGCCCCCAGATCAGGTAGGCGGCCAGTCCGGCGAAGACACCCAGGCGGGTATTTTCCGGCGTCGCCACGGGTGATGCGCCGCTCACGTCAGTCCGTCGTAGCTGATGATCGGATCGAGGTAGTCGCCCCAGCGCGTAAAGCTGTGGTCGCCGCCGGGCAGCACGGTTTGCCGCGCGCCGGCGTAGCGGCTTACGGCGTGGCGGTAGTCGAGCGTCTCGTCGCCCTTTTCGACCAGCAGCCAGAAGCGCTGCGGTTTGCTTAAGACCGGGATTTCGATGGCGCGCAGTTCTTCGATGTGCTCGCGGGTGAAGTCGAAGGGCTCGCCGGTATATAGCCAGCGTTGCTGGCCGACATAGCTCTGGAGCGACAGGTGGGCAACCACGGCGGGGTTTACCAGGACCGCCTTGAGACCGAAGGTCTCCGCCAGATAGGTCGCGTAGTAGCCGCCGAGCGACGAGCCAACCACGGTCGTGACGCCGTGGTGGGCGATCAGGTCGGTGGCGAGCGCAATCGCCGTGCGCGGCGATGCCGGCAATTGCGGGCTGAAAAAGAACTCGCCGAGGCCGCGTTCGCGCATGCGCGTGCCGAGGGCTTGCGCCTTGTGCGATTGCGGCCCGCTGGTGAAGCCATGCAGATAGAGGATCACCCGGCGCTCCAGTCCACCAGCCCGAGTTGCCAGGTGGCCAGCACCACGCCGCCGAAGGCGATGCGGTACCAGGCGAAGATCGTGAAGTCGTGGGTGGCGATGAAGCGCAGCAGCCAACGCACGCAGAGGAAGGCCGAGACGAAGGAGGCGACGAAGCCCATGGCCCACATGCCGAGGTCGTCCATGGCCAGCAGGTGGCGCTCCTTGTAGAGTTGATAGGCGGTGGCGGCCAGCAGGGTGGGAATCGCGAGGAAGAAGGAAAACTCCGTTGCCGCCTTGCGCGAGAGACCGAACAGCAGGCCGCCGATGATCGTCGCGCCGGAGCGCGAGGTGCCAGGAATCAGCGCGCAGGCTTGCGCCAGGCCGAGTTTGAAGGCATCGCCAAGACCGAGGTCTTCGACGTTGTCGATGCGAATGCGATGCTCGCGCCGCTCGGCCCAGAGGATGACGAAGCCGCCCAGGATGAAGGTGGTCGCCACGGTCACCGGGTTGAACAGGTTGGCCTTGATCACCTTGCCGAAGAGCAGGCCCAGCACCGCCAGCGGCATGAAGGCGACCGCGAGATTGAGGGTGAAGCGCCGTGCGGCGGGTTCGCGCGGCAGGCCGCGAACAATGCCCATGATGCGCTCGCGGTATTCCCAGCAGACCGCGAGAATCGCGCCGGACTGGATCACGATTTCGAACAATTTGCCTTTCTCATCGTTGAAGTGCAAAACATCGCCAGCCAAGATAAGATGACCGGTAGATGAGACGGGAAGGAATTCGGTGAGGCCTTCGACGACGCCGAGTATCAGCGCCTGGAGCAAGGGGTGAAAATCCATGGCAGGAGAATAAGTGACCGCCAGAAACGGCCGCAAAGTCTAGCATGTTGAAAAAGATCGGCGTCGAGCACCTGCGTGTCGGCATGCACCTCGAAGAACTTTGCGGTTCGTGGATGGAGCATCCCTTCTGGCGCACCAAGTTCATCGTCAAGGACCAGGACGTCATCCGTGAAGTCATCGACAGCGGCATCAAGGAAGTCTGGATCGATGTCGAAAAAGGTCTCGACGTGCCTGCCGTCGCCGAAAGCAAGGAAGAAGTGGAGGCGGAGGTTGATCAGGCGCTGATGAATGCCGCCGTTACCGGCACGCCACAGCAGATCGTACCGCCGAAGCAGGTGCCGCTGACCGAGGAGGTCAAGCGCGCGGTAAAAATCTGCGCCACGGCCAAGAGCGCCGTGGTCTCGATGTTCCAGGAAGTGCGCATGGGCCAGGCGATTTCCAGCGAGGCGGCCGGCGAACTGGTGGATGAAATTTCTTCTTCGGTGATGCGCAATCCCGGCGCCCTGATCAGCCTGGCGCGGCTCAAGACCGCCGACGACTATACCTACATGCATTCGGTCGCCGTCTGCGCCCTGATGGTGGCGCTGGCCAACCGACTCGGCCTCGACGACAAGCAGACGCGCGATGCCGGCATGGCCGGTCTGCTGCACGACCTGGGCAAGGCGCTGATGCCGATGGAAGTGCTGAACAAGCCGGGCAAGCTCACCGAAGAAGAGTTCCGCATCATCAAGGGCCATCCCGTGGAGGGACATCGCCTGCTGGTCGAAGGCGGCAGCGTGGGGCTCGTCCCGCTCGATGTCTGTCTGCATCATCATGAAAAAATCGATGGCAGCGGTTACCCGAACCAACTCAAGGGCGAGCAGATAACCCTTTTCGCCAAGATGGGCGCGGTCTGCGATGTCTATGACGCGATTACCTCCAACCGCCCTTACAAGGCCGGCTGGGATCCCGCCGAATCGATACGCAAGATGACCGAGTGGTGCAACGGCCATTTCGACATGAGAATTTTTCAGGCCTTCGTCAAGAGCATCGGCATCTATCCCGTGGGCTCTCTGGTGCGCCTGAGTTCAGACCGCCTCGGCGTGGTTGCCGAGCAGTCCGAAAAGTCCTTGCTGACGCCGCGTATCAAGGTTTTCTTCTCGACCAGGTCGATGTCCTACATTCCGCCCGAACTGATCGACCTTGCGCGCGCGGGAAACACCGAGAAAATCGTCGCTCGCGAAGACGCCGAGAAGTGGGGCGTCAAGAATCTCGACCAGTATTGGGCGGCGTAGTGGCCTGTTCAAGCGCCGCCAGCCAGCTCAGGGCTGCGTGTCGATCATTGCCGCACATTTCCGCCGACGGTCGTAGCCCGGAGCAGCAGGCGGGCCTTTCCGCCGAGCCGAATAGCGCGCAGCGGAAGTCCGGGTCGAGATGGCGGCAGGGCTCGCCCGCCGCCTTGCGCAAGCTGCTGATCGAAGGCGCGATGCAACAGGCACCGCAGCCGGGACGGCAGTCCATGGCGTGCTCGACCGCCGCCTCGCCATCCGCTACGGCGCGGAGAGCGTTTTTTTCTCGACCGCCTTGTAGCGCAGGGGCTTCATCAGCGCCGACTTTCAGCTTGCCTTGTAGATTTCGCTGCCCGCCTTGACGAACTCGACGGCCTTGACCTCCATGCCCTTGTTCAGGGCTTCCTGCTCCGAAACGCCGATCTTGGCCGCGTAGTCGCGAACGTCCTGGGTGATCTTCATCGAACAGAAGTGCGGCCCGCACATGGAGCAGAAGTGGGCCAGCTTGGCGCCGTGCTGGGGCAGGGTTTCGTCGTGGAATTCGCGCGCCTTGTCGGGGTCGAGGCCGAGGTTGAACTGGTCTTCCCAGCGGAACTCGAAGCGCGCCTTGGACAGCGCGTTGTCGCGCGCCTGCGCGCCGGGATGGCCCTTGGCCAGGTCGGCGGCGTGGGCGGCGATCTTGTAGGCCATGATGCCGTCCTTGACGTCGTTCTTGTCGGGCAGGCCGAGGTGTTCCTTCGGCGTCACATAACAGAGCATGGCGGTGCCGTACCAGCCGATCATGGCGGCGCCAATGGCGCTGGTGATGTGGTCGTAGCCCGGTGCGATGTCGGTGGTCAATGGGCCCAGCGTGTAGAAGGGCGCTTCGCCGCAGAGGCGCAATTGCTCGTCCATGTTGTGCTTGATCATGTGCATGGGCACATGGCCGGGGCCTTCGATCATCACCTGCACGTCGTGCCGCCAGGCGATCTTGGTCAGTTCGCCCAGGGTTTCCAGTTCGCCCATCTGCGCCGCGTCGTTGGCGTCGTAGATCGAGCCGGGGCGCAGGCCGTCGCCGAGGCTGAAGGCGACGTCGTAGGCCTTCATGATGTCGCAGATGTCCTCGAA